>Ga0157368_1000626_pt1 | contig 16209 bp, 10 predicted proteins | sample AttbisABBM3_FD_113146 | JGI IMG/M metagenome (GOLD analysis project Ga0157368, IMG submission 113146) | Fungus gardens microbial communities from leaf cutter ant in Botucatu, State of São Paulo, Brazil - Atta bisphaerica ABBM3 | ecosystem: Host-associated > Fungi > Mycelium > Unclassified ...
AAGGCAGTAAATCTCTTAGAATGGGATATCAAGTGGGGAATTCACAAGAGAACTCAACAAGGAGTCTTTTCTTAATTAAAGTCCTATATATACAAAGTCCTCATGGTCCGTGCTACTAATAATTAACCCTGCCCTTATGTCTATGCTTCTTCCTCATATTCATCTCAAGGCCACCATGTTGTATACATGTGCCCTAACGTCATCTTCCAGATCCTTCTATCACATTCTAGGCCTTATGACGTCACATCATGTGACACATCATGTGACTGTGATGTCACATGCCTCTTCATCATCTAAAAGAAAAGAAAAGAAAAAGAAAACAAAATCTCTATAAAGTCAGAAAATAAAAGAAAAAGAAAATAAAAATTGTTCATGTCCAAAGCGTCCCATAACATATTTAGTCATTATATCAAGATACTTAGGATTTTCTAAAAATTATAAAACTTTATAAAACCTACTAGTTGTCTTAATAGTAGAGTAAAATATTTTCTTTGAGATCTTAAAGTATTACAAGTCTAGTAGTCTTGGTGTTATACTGAAAAATACTTTTTTGTGAAAGAACATACTCTTATAGAGTTTTTAAGTATTTAAAACCTCTTTGAAGACTTTAGCAAGGAGACTTGATATTCCTAGATAATATCTCAGGCTCTTTTAAGTGAACACTCACTCAAAAGAAAGTATGATAGCTGTTAATCAAACTAGATTTTGGAAAAACAAGGTCTTTAGAAATAAGAAATACTATTATACTTATAAAAGACTAGCTATGAAGTATGAACACTCATAAGCATAATTAGCATAGCTACAAATGCTCAGATAGTAGTATCAGAATCATGAACAATAAACTTATTAATTTTTTATTTTTATTTTAAGATTAGAGTTAGTATGATATTACATATTACTGTCACAAACTGTCACATGGCATGACTTGGTGTCATACATTAGTCACTGTCATACTGTCACATGATCATGTGCTACAATAGGATATAGTGGAAGATTTTAGAAAAAAACAATGTTATTACAATATGTTTAACATATAGTTGTTAATAGTACCATAACATAGACCAGTAGCCTAGTATATATAAGGTAGATAATTTTGTACTAGGAACTTCATTGAGTTCTCTTGTATTACCCAATACAAGGTTCTTTTTCTTTGATCCACTTTAAGGTTTTTGAGTTATAATAAGTAGAATAAAGTAGAAACATATTGAGTTAAAAGCCAACAGAGTCTAGAATAGATTTGCAAGTAGAAACAACCAATAGAAATGACTAAGAAGAAATAGAATTGGTACTTACAAGCAAGAAACAATCATTAGCTTAATATCAGGTTGTAAATAGAAAAAGAATCATATATTCATGAGATCTCAGAAATATTCCATATAGTTTTGGTCTTTATTATTTATGTTTATTCTCTATATTTTTAAACTCATACATAAGCTACAAGTAGAGAGGAGTAAAAGAAAAGACCTCTATCTGAATTCCCCCACTTGAGAGTAGTTTAATTGAGTGAGCATCATTAATATCTACTATTACTTTTCAGACAAGTTTTGGAGAGTTATAACAGCCTAGAAAAGGCTAGTGAGATAAGTATTAGTTAGTATCTCTAGTTATAAGATTTGACTTGGAAGGTGCCTTTGAAATACATCATTTGAAATAGATAGTGTTGTTGGAAGCACTTAAGAAACTTTGCAATCTATTCACTAGATTTTCCAAAAGAGCTTATTATATAGTGTGAGGTTCACTATCTAGAAGTGTGTTAGCAAGGAAAAATGTTTGCAAGCAGATGTTATTTGTATATTTCTCTTAATATTCTTTCTAACTTTATCTTTTTGTATTCATGAAAACTTTTTTAAGGGTTTTATATGTTCTAATCCTCTTTTATATTATTGTTTTAGCTTTCTCTTTCAATTTCTGATACTGATATCATCTTCTTTTGAATTCTTTAGTACATAGTTAAGAGCTAGTGTTACATAGTTCTTGTTTTTGTTGTATTCTAGTGTAACCTCTTTTCTGCTTGATCTCCATCATTGGATTATCTACTTCATATCTCAACCTCTTTCTTTTTTGCTTTTCATACAATATCTGCTCTAAGCAATCACTTTATAAACTCCATTTTCACTAACAAAGCCTTGAACATTCTTTAGCACTGCTTAAGAGAAGCAGTTGAGTGCCAGCATATCTTAGAAGTATCTACTAACAATATCCTTGCTAGTTTCATAACCAAACTTAGAAACTTAGAAACTTACAAGTTTCTATATTAAACTTTTTCTTCTACCATAAAACTTTCTTTTCTGACTAACACTCTTGTACCTAGAGATATCTCTTATTGCTCTTAACCTCATATACTCTTTTTCTAGACTTCAATAGTAATCAACAAATGAAATGAGTCTTCCTTATCTCTTATTTCTTGTATTTTTGGTTATCTGTAAACTAGTTTATCTATAACTAAGATAAGGTTCTTTAAACTCTTTTTTCTTCAAAAACAGTTATAGTATTTTCTCTATTATTACTTGGCCTGAGTTTAAACATATTATCAAAGAACACATACAGTAAAAAACTACATAGATAAGTTCCAAACTCTAATTTCTAAAGCTAGTTATCCTAACCCTTATACTATAGTTATCAAATTTCACTATGGCCTTAGAGCTACAATTCAGAACTAGAATGCAATTCTGCTGGTGAGAAGATCAGAGAACATAGACTCTTTAACCTAGTTTTATGTTGTGAGATAAATAGATTAGGTCTGATAAGCAAACAAAATATTTTAGTCAACCTAGTATAGTACTTCAATACTCATCTTTAACATATTAGCTACTACTAATACTCTCTTCTAGTATTTCTATAAATATAAATGTTACTGAAAAGTCTAGTGAAGATGTCTAAAAAGTGATCAACATAGAATGAATCCAAATTAGAATGTGACATTAAATTGTAATATATAAAAAGCAAGTAGAAGAATAGAAAAATATTCTATCTTATTTAGTAGAGATAAAGAAAGTAAAGGAATATAAAGTAAAGAAAATCTTAAACAAAAAATATATAAAGAAGAAGCTGAAGTATTTGGTAAGATAAAAGAAATAGATAGTAAAAATGTTATAGTATACTTGAACTTTTATATTTTATTTTGATTTTATTTATTTATATTTATTTTCTTTGATTTGATTTCTTTTTTCTTTTTTTTTCTTTTTGTTTATTTCTTGGATAATAAAGAGGCATATGATCATTATAGTACTGCTAGCAAAGACATTTATATTCAAATAGCTAATATTACTAGCTATATAGATGTGGACAAGAATTCCCTAAGAGAAAGAATAAATATCTTAAGTGTCAATACCTCTAGAAAGTCATCTACACACTCTAGTATCTTATCCATCTCTTATGTGGAAAGAATGAAAACCCAAAACTTGGATCTATTCTGGACTAACTAGGTTGAAGAAAGTGAGCAAACCACTGCTTCTCAAGATTTTTAACTTTCCTATACAACTCTAAAGACTAGAGAATCAGTTTCTTCCCCCAAGCCTCTTGCATTCTCTAATATGCCCATGTCTCATGTAGAAGGCATCCTGAATGAAGACACAAACATATATTAGCTACAAGGCATCAACTTTGATACTATTCCATACTCAGTCAATTAACCTGCTAAATCTAACTCATGGGATGGAAAAGCCCTTCTAATTTCTCTCTTTGGCATCAATGAATTCCTTGACATTGATACAAGTAACATTTCAATATCCCTGCTTATGATTACAAACTTTATTCAAAGTAAGAATATTAAAGGGAAATCTGAGAAAGATATCTCTGCCATTACTGGTTTTGGTCAAGCAGTCTGGATCTTAATCTCATCCATATATGAATCAGATTGGGATAATCTCAATGCAAGAAATCAAAGCATATTCTGTTAATTAGTGGTAAGCAAGTTCATGCCAAAGATCAATCAAGGTAAACTTGGCCAAACTAAAATAAAGATTTTTGGTGGAAAAAAGGTTGAAATTTCCATTATTCCATCTCCAATCCTCTCTTGTGTTACAAACTTAAGACCTTAGGATTGGTCAAAAGAAAGAACCTTGTATAGAATTTACATAAGAGAACTCAATAGAGAACCCTGTACAAGACTGTCTATCTTATATACAAATACCTAATAATCTGTACAATCTATTTCTAGCTTACTCTAAATGACTATGTGTATGTCTTAAGATCAACATGTGTATTACACGTTGTATGATATTATCTTTTCCAGAATATTCTATATCCTTCTATGTGTTTCATGACTTGTGACTGTCACTGTCACTATATCATCTGATGTGACTGATGTGAAACCAAGTAGTGTTATCACTAACCCTAACCCTAAGTTCTAAAAATAGAAAAATAAAAATGTGAATAAGAAAATAAGAAAAATAAGTCTACTTCTTGTGATCTTGACATCTTGTCCAAACAAGGAAACTCTAAGTAAATTATTAAACAGAAGAAAATACCAATAAAAATAGCAAGAAAACTGGCTCATCTAATTTGATCTTATATACAAATGTTATAGGTGTAAACGTCAAATAAATCCTTAAATTAAAGAACAACTTCTCCAATCTTCTAGTAAGAAAAAGTGAGAAGATCTATAAGATGATCAAATATCAAAACAAATCTAGACTAAGAATCAACATGATAATCAAGAGACTATTGCATTGCCAAATAGTCATTTCCATATATACTGAAAATGTGACCAAAATTATAGCTAAGTTGAGTGAGCATGTAGCCAACATCAATCATCTGTTCAAGAATATTAAATCAAACATAATTGCTGATTTCATTTGAACTAACTCTATAGGTATTATCATTATAACCAATAGTGTCACTACTCAAAGTGATCTTGATTCTATTGAAAATTATATTAAAGACATTAATACAATTCAAGCTAACATAATCTTGACCCCCTGCCTTCCTTAGTCAAAATCTTACTTGAAAATTCTGGGCATTTTATACATTGACAAAACTACTAGTACTTCTATTAATTTAGGAATAGTGGAAAACATCATTCAATTGATGCATATATTCAACAACATATATCTCATATCTAAACCACATGTTATCAAGATATCTCCTAAGTCAGACATAGCTATAGTCTAAATAGATATTTGGAATGCTCAAAGTGGGGTAAAAGCAAAAACTCTCATTAACAGGTCATTCAATATTGGAAGACATTTTGCTACCATTTGGGACACCAACATAAATCCCAGAATTCTCCAATGTAAGAATTGTTGGAGATGATGCCATATTACCTTTATCTACTATATTCATAGAACTAAATACCCCAAATGTAATAATCTCCACAAACTTGAATATTACTGTAACATGGCATAGTGTTGCAAACCCAACTTCAAAACCAACCAACCTAAGCTGGGAACTCTGAAAGGAGTATCATACTTGTATTTATCTGCAAATGGTATAATAAGAAGTCTCAAGAGCTTAGAGAAATTAGGGCCAACTCAATTTGTTTAAGTATGAACAGTGTACAAAAATAATTATCAAAGGCCTCAAGATCTTCTCATAGAATATTTGCAAGAACTAATTTCTTACAGAAACAATTTTAGAAAATTAAAAAGATTTTGACATCTTATTTATTTAAGAACTGCCATAGTTAGTTGTTAAATCAATTCCAAGCACTATATTAGCAAATAGTGACAAACTTGTAAGTACTCCAAATCACCTATTCTAAATTACTTTTCTTAGATAGTTGTACAAGTGTAATGAATAGCTAAGAGTTCTTATATATATATCAACATTAGGCTCATTTCCTTATACTTTTTACTCAGAAAAAATATTTATAACCACAAAGACATTAATCTAGTCTCTTTTGCCAATAGTGGCTCTATTTATTTTATTCTCAATGTCTATCTAGATGATCACCAGTGTCATGATTGAAGGTCATGGACTTGGTTTTTCCTTATTTTTTTTTCTCATTTTATTTTATTTTTGATTTATCTTTCATTTTTCTATTTTTAGAGCTTGGGGTTAGGGTTATAAGTGATTGGTCACAACATCAATTATAGGACTTAAGAAAAGGGAGTAGAAAGTTCTAGAACAAAATGATGTCATACAACATGGACACCACATGTTAGTCTCATGCTTTGCACATGGTCATTTAGGGTAGGGTGCACAGTAGCTAGCACGGACTATCTGTAGGAGTATATAAGGTAGACTATTTTGTAAAGAGCTCTTTATCAAGTTCTCTTATGTCTTCTCTAATACAAGAGTTTGACCTTTAAATTCACTCTAAGGTTTTAAGGTTATAACAACTAGTCAGCCTTGAAGTATCTCAAGAATACTGAAACAAATCTAAATAATGTTATTATAATGACCAGCAACTTTAGCATTAGAGATAGTAATTGAGACTCTTCATTTTCTCATCATTCAATACATGCTGATTATTTATTGGAAATAGCTGACTTATTCAATCTAGAGAGATCATCACCCATTAATCTGGTTCCTACTAGATATGCAGATAATCCTAATGATTCTAACTCTGTTATTGACCTCATATTCCTTAGAGGTTATTCTGAGGAATTCAACACTCATTTAATTCTACCAGACATGAGAGATCTCTCCAATCATGTCCTCTTGATTGTTAATATTGCAATTCAAGAGGAATTCATTCAAGAAAAAAGACTATCCCTCTATAAAAGGAGCAAGAAAGAGAAGAATCTTATCAAACAACTCAGGAAAAGTCTTGAAAGCATCAACACTTTGGCTATCAAAAATAGTCAATTACTAGAAAAAGTTGTAGAGATATTCACTCATTTGCTCAAAACAATATAGAGTAAACATACAAAATGAGTCAGAATCACTAGACAGTCCAAGGACTAGTAAAACAACAACTGCACTATTAAACTGAAAGCATATCATGCTTTAAGATTGGTTTCAAATTGGAAGAATTTCAAAAAAACAGTTAAGAAAACCAAACAGTCATTCTTTGATAACAAAATCCAAGAAATCACTTTGGAAAACAAGAAACCTTGGAAACTCATGAATTAGATCAAGAAACAAAAACTTCTAGCATCAGAAACAATGGTCTTCAATAGGAGACTATACATCAAGTTGGATAACTTATAGCAAGCCCTACACTCTATGTTCAATTCAGCTCAATATCATCAAGTTAATGTATTGCTCCTCAATGAACTATCATTGTATTCTTGAGCTAAGTAATCTCTTGTTTCAAAGTTAGAATTCAATAATACTATCAATAAATGTAACAACTCATCTACTTCAGGACCAGATCATTTATCATGGTTACACATTAAGAAGTTTGTTTCAGATAATAAGTGTCTCACTAATATAGTCAATACCACCAATGTATATGTCACTTTCCACTACTGGCCTAAGCACTTCAAGAAATCTATGTCTATTGTCATTCTAAAACTGAATAAGATATTATAATAATTCTCCTAAAGCCTTCTGTCCAATTGTTTTACTCAACACCCTCAGCAAATTAATCAAGAAGGTCATCAGTGATAGGCTTCAATTTCATGCTATCTCCTTGGGATTTCTTCACCCTAACCAGGTTGGGGAACTAAAACAAAGATTCTCTATTAATGCAAGAATATATCTCACCTATCTTATCTGAGCAGGATAGGTTAAGAGTTTAACTACTAGTACTCTGGTCTTTGATATTACCCAGTTCTTTCTCTCTCTTAATCATTAGCTACTCCCAATAATAGTGAACAAAGCAGGATTTGATTTGAATGTCTCTCTTTTCTTTTTCTGTTTTTTAATGAACAAATCTACTCAATATATATGGAATAATTTTATGTCTATGCCATTTAGAACTAGTGTAGAAGTAGGACAGAGGTCAGCATTATCCCTGGTATTGTCTGCTCTTTATATTTCCCCTATCTTTCATATCTTTGAAAAAAGAATTAACAATCTTCTTATTTCTATCCCAGTTTCACTTCTTTCATTTATAAATAATGGACTTTTAATTAATTTGGTCTAGAGATTAAACACAACAAATCTGAAATCTTCCACTTCTCTAGAGTTACAAAAAATTATAACACCTAACCTCTTGACTTGAGCTCCCTAAGTAGCCCAATCTTTATACCTAAAGATACCTGGTAATATCTAGGATTCATCTTTGACAGAAAGTTGTCTTTCTGTCAACACATTTGATTCTACACCAATAAATCTATCTCAACTATCAAATATATGAAAATGTTAGAGAACGTATCTACTCATACCAAAAACATGTGTTCTACTAATAGTGTTCTATAGATTTCAGCTCTAATACTTCAAAAGAGCTCCTACAAGTCATTTACTTAATGAATTGAGAAAAATGCATAGGAAAGCAGTGCTTTGGATCACAGAAGTGTTCCACATTTCTCTCACTTGGGAGGTTGAGGTATTAGCTAGTCTTATTTCAATTCACTTATATTTAAACAAATTAAGTGGTCATTATTACCTTAGAGTCATCTCTTTTTCCAATCAGCATATTGTTAAATCTCTTCTTGATTGTCAATGTTCTCATAATATCAAGCTTTATTGATTTGCCATGGACAATTTTACAGTGAACCAAAGAGCTAAAGTCAAGAGCTCATTACTCAATTCTAATAATCAGTTGAATAAACTTTAGCCAGTATTTGACAGACCCTATAAAGAGGTATTTTTAGGATTTTGTCTCAATAACAACTTTCCAGCTTATTACTCTTTTTATATAGCTAATAGGAAAAACCTCACTAGCTTATATGAATATTTCTGAGCATTGGATTCTATCATTCATAACTCATTCTTTGATCTCTATTATGCTGTGGTTATGGCCAATGCCAGTGTTAAGAACAACATTATCATATCTATCTCACACATTATTTCCAACTGTGGAAACCTATTCAAAAAAGTACACCATGCTGTTAATGTCACCACCACTGAAGCTGAACTCTTTGTTATAAAATATAGTATTAGTCAAGCCTATTAAGTCTCTAATACTAACAAGATTTTTATTGTCACCAATATCATTTACATGGCTAAATGAATCTTTGACTCATCAACATATTCTTTCCAAATCCAATCAATAAAAGCAATCCAAAGCCTTAGGGTTTTTTTCAATGGAGACCCAAGCAAGTTGTCATGGCTACTGCATATCACTGTTGACAAAGAAATAAGGCAACACATGTTTGTATTCCAATTCCCATATAAGAACTTATGGAACTACAGCAAAAAAGAAGAGTGCAACAACATCATTCACACATGGCAAATGACTTTTCAGACTTTGGACCTCAAAGGTAGGAATTTTCTTGATCTTCTCAATAAAGAAAGACTCCCCATCACTCCAACCTATATGAAAGGAGGAGCTTGGCTTAAGCACTTCAGCCACTCAAATACCTTATGTGCTAGGGCTATAAGAACTATCACAAACTATGCTTCTATAGGAGAATGCCACTTATGGTTCTTTTCAAAGGAACTATTCAAGTGCCCATATAGTGTTTACCCAATTGAGTCAAGAAACCATATTCTTCATCAGTGTATGAGACACAACAAATACTAGAATCCCAATAGTGAGTTAATAGCTAGCTTCATAGCTTTTTTTGTTTTCAACCCTAGAGCTTTTGCATTTCAACAAGACATTAGATAATTTTCTAGGTAGTTTATCTTTGCTTCTTTTTTTTTGCTTCTTTTTGCTTCTCTTTCCTTTTCCTTCTTGTTTTTCATGTATTTTTTTTAAAAAAGGCATGTGTCTATAGTAATATGTTACATCACATGACATTATATCATAGGCCTAGAACTATGAAGAAGAAGTTGGAAGGATAACATCAAGATGTATATCTATAGCATGTTCACTTTATAGTTAATGTATGAATATTAGGATAGGGCTATTTATCACTAGCACAGATCATGAACTATTTGTATAAATAGGATAGCAATACATTGGAGACTTCTTGTTGAGTTCTTTTATGATCTCTATAAGACTTATTACAATATAAGACTACTTAGTACACTAAGTGTATTGGCTACAATAAAAAGCAGACACTTGAGAAAAAAGTATGAAGATAAGCAAATAAAAAGGATTAGAATACTATGACAGCTTAGTAGAAAAAAAAAAAAAAAAGTTTAAAAACAAGAAAAATACAAAGGAGAAAAAAATTATTTAAATAAGAAAAAAAAAAAAAAAAGAAGTTTAAAAAGAAGAAAACTACTATGGAGAAAAATATTATTTAAATAAGATAATAGAAAGTTTGAAATGAAATATTAAAAGAAGTTGGAAAAAAAGTGAAGGTGGTAGAAGAAAGAATAAGTTTCTTTGAAAAAGAAATCTTAAGAGAGTGTACAATTATAATATATTCCAAACTCTGATATTTTATTTATTTTTTAATATTTTATTTTATTTTTTTAAATAATAAGGAGTTATGGGACTATAGTTATATAAGAAGTTACATAACATAATATCATAAAAGTATATAATCAAAATCATATGCCATAGAAGAGTATTGAAAAAGCTAGAACTAATAATATCAATAACTATAATATACTCATATAAAAATAAGAACTTCTTATTAAGTTAATCTCCACTAGAGTTACTTTCAAGTTACTATTTGAGTTGACATCTTGAGTTAAGTAGAGACTATTAGATATAGTTCACATTTCATGATCTAAGATTTAGTAAGGCATTTTGGAAGTCTAAATATGTTAGTTAGTATATTATCTGAGAATATAGAAAATAAGTCAAAACAACTTTTAACTTTAGCTTGTATATTATATCTCTATTAGCTATACTAGTTATATTTTGAAAGTAAACTTGGAAAACTTAGTGAATTAGAGCCACTGAAGAGTAGTAAGGTGTGTTGTCACCAATACTGGAAGAGGGTGTTAGTTTAAGTTGATTTTCAGAATAAGCTAGTTATCAGAATTATAAACATTGAACTTACTTTATTATTATTTTCTTTCTTACTCTTACTTTTGTTTTATCTATCTTCTATTTTTGGGCCTAGAGTTAGGGGCTAGTGTAATGTCACACATTAGTCATCATCACATGTCACTATCACTGTTACAGCCCCATCATAGAGAAATCATAAAAGGTTTTTAGAAATAGATAATATTATATAATATAACAATAATATGTTGGCCTCATAAAAAGTATATATACTTTAGGGTAGGATAGTTGTAGTGTGTACACAGACAATAGTCTGTAGTATATAAGATAGACAGTTCTATACTAAGAACTCCATTGAGTTCTCTTGTGTGATACCTTATATAAGGTTCCTTCTTTTAATCCATTTTAAGGTCTTAAGTTTATAACACTAGTATAGTGTAAACTACCAGATTATATATTAGATATGCTATTTAGGATAGTTATCTGAAATGGAGACTATTAAGTGAGTTACCCTAATCTCTAGTAATCTTTGAATATTAAGAAATAAAGATTCATAGAGTTAGTAAGAGTCTAGTAAGAACATCTAAGATGAAATAGGGATATGTAATTTATACTAGAAGAGGTTGGAAAGTGCAGATGAGAGAGAAAGAGTTCTCTATGGATTGGAATAGATGTGGTCAGAATAAGATGTAATAGAAATATAATATATAAGCTGAAGCTGAAAGTCAATTGTTATTTGTATTTTATATATTATAGATAAGTAGAACACTCATCTTTTCTTCAAGAATTTACTATGGATCTTAGTTGCTAAGATATGAACTATGTTTAACAAGTAAGAATCTTGTAGACAAAGCTGCTAAAGATTGCTAAAAGCAGCCCTAAACTACTAAAAAATTAATAATAGAGAAAACTTTATCTTGTTTTCTAAAATCAAACTCTAGGATCTTTCTTTCTATTATTAAAGCATTATTGTATTCATGGTCATATTTTTAATAACAATGATCAATTGTTATTACCAAAGTATATATGTTTTGGAAAAAAGTTGGTTTTTCTTATTTCTAGATAGAGATAGAGTCTTGAATGTGATTGAGAAGTCCTTAGTAGTACTGGTAACACAATACCCTATTTTTCCAACTAAGCTGAGTATTAGAGTTGTGGACAATGGATTCATTCTATTTTATTTTATTTTTCTTTTCATTTTCCTTTTATTTTATTTTAGGTTTTATTTATTATTTTTATTATTTTAGACTTAAACAAGAGAGTATAACATAACATCAATTATGACAGTCATTGCTTCTTTCTCTTTTACTACCATCTTATATAGTAGTACCCAACAAAGAACTAGCAAATATGCAATTTTAATATTAGTTTAACTTCAAACCCTCAAGCACATCTTAACACTCTAAACATAGAGAACAACATCAATATGGGCCCTCCTAGAGGGAGGTCTCAAATAACCTTGAAGAACAATTCTAGAGTTTCCTCAATCATCTCTACTATCTCTTCCAAACCATACTATAAGCATATGAAAACTCAAAACAATGATCTATCATAGTTCAACCAAGTTGAAGATAAGTGCAATGCTTACTCTTCAGATACTAATACAGAGGAGAGTAATATTTCTAATAGTTTGGTTTCTGGCAACAACCTCAAAGGCAAGCAATACAAAATTAACAAGATACTGGCCCTATACAACATGGTAAATGATAAACATATTCCTAACATACAGCACTTTAAAACTCCCCTCAACTATGACATCAATAGTTCTTCTGAGCCTAACTCTTGGGATGGCAAGGCATACCCTATTTCTATTTTTGGACACATAGAGTTCTTGGAAATTAATTCCAAAAACATGTTTACTTCTTTATTGTGAATGGCTGACTTCATTAGAACTAAGAAAGTTGAAAAAGGTAAAATATTAGATGTCACTGAATTACAAGAGTTTAGTGAAGCTATCTGGAACTTCATCTTGTCTATCTATGAAGCTAGTTGGAACTCTATTCTTATTAACAAATAGAATATTTCTTTCAGAAATGTGGTTATGAGTAAATTAACCTTCAAATCTCTGAAAGTCAATATTGGTTTGTCTTCAGACAAATCTAAAGGAAAAGCAATAGAAATTATCAAGCTTCCTTCCTCTATCTCTGCACACCCACCTAAGGAAGTTTTGGAAAAATCAAAATTTTTCAGAAAAGGTATAAAATCTATGGCAGCAACTAGTTCTAACTCTAGGAAGTTATATGCACAGATAACTAGTTCAATAATAGAGACAAAACAAAACCTTATATTAAGATGACTACTAGAGGACTATCTCAGAAACAAGTTATCATCTCTATGAGCAAGACTAATGTCAATAAAATTATAGCATCTTCATTAGATCATGTTACTAACATCAATAGAGCCCTCAAGAACATCAAGTCTAAAGTTATGGTAGACTACATTTAACCAGAAACAACAGAGGTCATCATTGTCTTGAACACTGTAGCAACTCAATCTGACCTTCAAATCATTAAAAGTTATGTCAAGAATATTGAAAACATTATATTAGATGATATTCATGTCCCAAGACTTCCTTAATCAAAGTTATACTTAAAAATTATAAGAATTCCATACTTCATGGATAGTACTAATCTTTCTATTACTTCAGATGCTATTGAATCAATAATCAAGTCCAACTATATTTTCAATAATCTTACACTTGCCTCTAGACCTAAGGTTATCAAAACTTCTCCTAAATCTGACATGGCAATTATTTGGATAGATATTTGAAATACTCAAAGCAGAAAAAACACAAAAATGCTAATTAACAGATGTTTTAATGTTGGAAAATATATTGTCACCATCTGCAGAGCAAATATGAACCCAGGAGTATCTTAATGCAAGAATTGTTGGAAATGGGGTCACACCACTTTCTCTTACAGAATACAAGGTTCTAAGTATATCAAATGCAATGGCCCTCACAAATCTGAATACCACTGTCACTTCGCTTAGTGTTACAAAGTAAATCTGAAAGAGATCATCAAGCTGACTCCAATCAATACTCTTTCAGACAATACCACTTTAACAGAGAATGACATTCCAAGAAATATTAAGAGCTTCATGAAGACAGAAGATAATTAACTCATTCAGCTATGAACACTGCATAGATATGATTCTACAAGATATCAAAATTTTCTCTCAAAACATTTGTAAAAACAATTTTGTTATTAACACTATACTTAAAACTCATAATTTGTATAACATCATATTCATTCAAGAACTGTCTTGGCCCTCAATTTGCTTCATACTAAGTTCAATGAATAAGAAAGGAGGAAAACTGGTAGGAATACCCAACTATCCTAACTGGATAATATTCTTCAGAAATCCTATATGTGTAGGTGACTCACCTAGAGTCATAACCTACATCAACATCAAAATGTCTTCTCTTCAGTTTTCTCTTTGAAAGGACATATTTAACCATAGGGATATTTCTTGCATTTTATTTTCTAATTGTGGGCTGCTTTATTTCCTAATTAACATTTATTCAAACTCTTCTCAGTCAGCTTTGAAGTGTCTCAAGAATACTGAAGTCAACATAAATAACATACTCATTATGACTGAGAACTTCAATATTAGAAATAGTATGTGAGATTTAAATTTTCCTCATCATTTATTACATAGGGACATCCTCTTCAAAGTCACAGATTTCTTTCAGTTAAAACTGTCTAAACCTACTGAACATTTTCTAACTAAACACTTGGATAATTAACAAGACTCCAATTTGGTTATCAACCTTATGTTTCTTAGACCAGAATCTATGAAATACAACAACTATTTAATTCATCCCAATTGGAGATTAACCTCTGATCATGCCCTTCTTACTATTAATATTTGCATTTTTAAAAAATATGTTCAAACTAGAAAGCAAACTCTAGTTAAAAACAATAAAGAAGAAGAACACTTCCTAGAAGATTTGATTGAAGCCATTAAGGAAATCAATATAGCAAATCTTCAAAGTACAAAAGTATTCAAATCCACCATTCAGTTATTCACACATTATACAGACAGAATCTGGTATAAATACTCAAAAATCACTAACATTACCAAATACTCAAAGGAGTGATGAGATGACAACTATTGAAGAGATTTCAATACTTACAGGTAAACTAAGCATATTAAAGATTGAAAACACTTTAAGGACATAGTCAGGAAGTCAAGATATAATTTCTTTGATTCAAAAATTCAAAGAATATCTAACAAAAAATGTGAACTCTGGAAGCTCATAAATTAGGTCAAGAGGCATAAACTTCCAGCAGTTGAAGCTATTTAGTAATTACCAAATTAATCCACAACTTTTAGATGAATTACCTGACAAGGAAGTAATGATATGGATTCCCTTCTCAAGCAAGGAACTTAGAAGTGCAATTGAGAAATATAGCAACACTTTGACCCCTAGACCAAACAAACTCTCATAAAAGTATCTCAAGAGAATAATCAGAGATGATACATACCTTAGAAAATTCATCAACATTACTAATGTGTGCATAGATTTAGAACATTGGCCAGTACACTTCAAAGTTTTGACCACTATTATCATTCCCAAGCCCAATAAGGAATCCTATGATTTCCCTAAAGCTTTTCAACCTATTGTTTTACTAAATACAATTAGCAAACTCTTCAAGAAGACTATCAGTGAAAGATTTCAATTTGTATTAATTTCAAACAACTTCATTCATATATATCAACTAAATAGTCTCAAACAGATGTCATCTACAGATACAGGCATTGCACTTACCTATTTTATTTATATGGACTAGGTCAAAAATGTATCTACTAGCATACTAGCATTTGACATTGTACAATTCTTCTCATTGCTAAATTATCAACTCTTACCATGAATTCTGAAAAAAGAAGATTTTGATCTCAAAGTCTCATTGTTCTTTCAAAACTATCTAGTAGGTAGAAGAACTAAATATCTTTGGAAATAGTCTCTTTTCTCCTTTCTTTGACATTGATGTTGGAGTTGGTCAAGGATCAGCCCTTTTCCCTATTCTCTCAGCTTTATATCTCACTCTTATTCTTTATATTTTTGAAAAAAGAATAAAAAATCTAAGAATTCCAATTTCTATTCTTTCATTTATAGATAATGGATTTTTTATTTCTCAGAACAAATCTCTTGTGGTTTCAAACACAAACCTTTTTTATAGTTATAATGTTATTTCATCTCTCCTTAGAAAATTCAAACTGATTATGGAATACAGAAAGATGGAAGTGTTCTATTTTTCTAGATCACAGGGAACATTTACTCCTCCCTCATTAGATCTTACTCCTTTAAGAGATCATATTCTTTATCCCAAGACTACTTGGCAGTACCTTAGATTCATATTTAA
>Ga0157368_1000627_pt1 | contig 16187 bp, 17 predicted proteins | sample AttbisABBM3_FD_113146 | JGI IMG/M metagenome (GOLD analysis project Ga0157368, IMG submission 113146) | Fungus gardens microbial communities from leaf cutter ant in Botucatu, State of São Paulo, Brazil - Atta bisphaerica ABBM3 | ecosystem: Host-associated > Fungi > Mycelium > Unclassified ...
ACTTCTAACCCTAACCCCAGAGTTCTAAAAATAGAAAAGATGAAAAATAAATTGAAAAGAAAATAAAAAATGATAAAGGAAAGAAACAAAGTCCACTTTCTGCAATCTTGACAAGATATTAGTATTTCTTATGGTGCCAGCAACTATACAGAATTTTCTCCACCTCCCATTCCTCTTCTTTATTAATGATAATGAGGTCCCGAGGAGGTGGGAGTCATTAAGATATCAGGTCCTCAGGTACTATAGTTAGAGATAATCAATTGTAAGGATATGTTTACAATTTATGTATATAGATACCAGGAATGTGAAACCTATTCTATGATACCAGATAGGAAATAAATGCTGAACATGTTGAAGAAAGTTGCAACAGACATAAGCATACACAGTGATCCTTTGAGGGTAAACAAGAAAGGTACAAATTATGCAAACTATCAATCAAAACAAAGACATAATCAATAAGCAGAAATGCATGAAGACAGTGTTCAATTTGTTATTCCAACATATGACTGGAGTGGTATGAAATACAGGGGAATAAATTGTGCAGTTGAACAGGGGAAGAAGCATTGTGAGTGATTTTCTGCAATGATTCAGTGATGGCTGTAAAACAAACCACCGCTCCACAATGAACTGGAACCATCATGCAATTTCCACTCATGCAACGATAAAAACCCATAGCAACGATAGCTCGCTATCTGATATCTATGGGTACACTTGTACAGAGCTAAATCACAGACGATTAAACGACAGCAAACATAGATAAGCGCACAAGGAGACAGGAAAACGCGTTATGCGTTCCTTTCTGAGTTCACGGTCCCGACGTGACAAGAAAATTATCTCCTGATAGACCAGAGGGCCAATCCAATGACAATCCCAACAATACAGACGAATACAACTAAAGCCAAAAGGCACCACTTGGCATACTTCAACTCGACCTTCCTCGTGTGTACGGGCAAGGGCTGTTTCTTTGCGTGGATCCATGAACTACTGTCAGGAGTGCCGGTGCAGAATGGATTACGGAGAGGGTATAAGAGAATGAGTGAGCCAACCAGCCAAAGCGGTGGAAACACTTATAGGAGATAAGTCAGTGGGCGAAAAACCTGTAAGACAGCAATACTCACAGAAACCAAATCGAAACAAATGCAAAGAAAGAATGGTTGGTTTCAACAAAGTTGCCGAACAATCAGACTTGACGGCACAATCGCTCTCCGCTGGAAGTATATGTATATGTCCAGGTTGAAAAAGGGAGGGCGTTGAATCAAGATGGGGTATTGAACAATCATGGGAGTCTCCAGGTAGCGTGTAGAGAACAGTGTAGCCAGATTCGTCGAATGTAAGGGTTCGAGGTGTGTCGGGGTATTCGCAGGAGGAGATGGAGCAGCGTGAGAAACGGGACCCAAACGGATCACGAGTGTAAATGGGAGCAGGAACGCTGACTCGAACCGTAGGCGCAGTCATCAATCCCCAAGTAACACAGCCTGGTCCAAGCAAAGGGAGGGGGAGAGACGAATCTTCTGCGAGGGGGGCCAGGTCAAGCCCTCAAAGCCGAAGAATGGGCACAGGTTATATGTTCGGTCCGTACTCGGCTCAGACTGGCAGCTTCAAATTCGGTCCACTGCAATAAATCACAGGTTTGAAAAACGCGATTGTTCGGTTTACAGCGTTAGAGCCCCTCAGGCTGCTGTAGTGAGCTCAGTCCGAGAGCCATAGTACATTTTTTGTAAAGTTTGAGAATAGGGGACATGTTAAGATACAAATGTCCATCCTTTGTGTCTAAATCTCTCAACTATCTTCTCGAGGGTTTTATCAGTAGCCATAGGGAGCGGAAAGCTAAAAGTACATACCACCCAGACCTCTTCAAGAGAGCGGTACAGCTCCAGAGTTGGGAAGCGATATATGGCTATTTAAAGATAGACATCCGCAGGACAATGTTCCAGAAAATCTCGATGTAATCTGATTAGGAATTTATGCTGATACGTCAGTCGGACTGTGGGATACGGCCATACAGTGCCCTAGAATAGTTATCTCGTTTTCGGTGGTACATGGCCATGAAGTATCGATACTGCCCCTAGGTGAAAATTGATTCAGGCTATATTCTATTTTCTTTCGAGAATTGTTTGCTTTTTCAGGGGCTAGTAAGTAAACCGCAGCCAAAGATGTGAGGAAGAATGTCTTCCTAGCCATGTCAGATGAGAACACATCTGAGGGTATTCCGGCTCGAGCTAGTGATCTCACGCTCAGGAAGACTCAGGATATGAAATGAATACGACACAAAAGGTTTCGATCGTCGCATACAAATAGTCTTGAAGCCTCTGAAGCTTGATGTTTGATGTCTGAGCGTAGTTCATATGCTAAGTTTCTAGATGTATTTCTATTAAGATGACTGATGAAGCTTACATCATCTGACATACCCAAAGTGGCCTTGTGGGCTTGAGTCCCAACCACGACGCTGCCATGCCTCCTCCGCCTCCTCCCATCTGTTTCCCTTTTATTTCCAGAAAACAAAAACGCAGACTCTCAATTGGTGACGCCTCGGGAATATCTCACAGTGCACACGGACGCACAGCTTCAGCCTCTCAGCTCGCCAGGCATCCCTCGTTCTCGCCGAGTACATCGACGTTGACAACTGCAGCCGACAATTTGACCTTTCACACAGACTCAGAAAAATACGACGAGGTACCGTCGTTGGTTATTGGTGGAGAACGCCAGGAAAGAGACATGAAAGTATTTACTACAAGTCCATTTCCCGTGACCCTGAAACGAGGGAATACGATGAAGGGGACGAAAAAGTCCACGAAGTCAAAGGCAGGATATGGCTGGGGAGCAGGGGACAAGGAGAAGGAAGTTGAAGCCGAGTTGACGAGAGAAAGGTCTTCGTCAAACTCAACACTGCCTTTGTATCAACAGCCAGAAACCCTGTCCATGTCGTCAGATCGAGGAAAGGGCAACTCGGTGAACCCACACCGTTCAAACTCAAAATCTTCGCAAGCAAGTGGGAACACTGTTCGCGCTCCTCCTTCACGCAGCCCTCAAGGTTCACTGCAGCGAGCGCTCGAGCGAAGGGATACGGTTAAATCAAAAGATACTGCACGGACAACGGATACTTGTCTCACGAAAGACAGTAGAATGTCTTCGAGCAGCAAGAGCTCAGCTTTACCAAGACCACCACTCATGGCTTCTGACTCGGCAAGCACGCTTGTAGGAAGTGCTCTAGAAAGAAAGATTCAAGGCGATGTAGAGAGCATTCCAGATAGAAGCGTCAATACGAAGGAGAGGCTAGCGGATCTAAGAGCAGAGATGGAGAAGGCAGGCGTTGATTACTAGTAATTTCCTGCTTTGCTACTCACTGCCCCTGATCCTAATCAGTCTCCTTAGTATCGTTCCATCGGAGGACGCTCATGGGTCCGAGTACGTCGCAGCAAGTGACAAACGCCGCGAATTCATCACAGGGTAACATCCTGTCCATTCTACTTCTCTTTTGACTCATGGTTGTGCGAAAAGGTTCACAGGTTCATCTGGTGTAGCTATCGTTACCCGCTCCGATGCATTTCTCGTGACCGATTATCGATATTGGGTTCAAGCGGAGATGCAGACGGACAGGAATTGGCAAGTTGTTAGAGCCGGTAATCTGTATGGTAGCGATGGGCGATCGGGTAGTAAAGCTTTCGAAGACTGGGTCGACTTCTTATTGGCACGTGTCATCTGTTTAGCATGAAGATGCGTTTAACCCTGTTATAGTCGTTACTGACCAGAACCCAACGAATCGGAATTGACGCCCGAATGATATCGCACGAGAAAGCCACCCTGATCAATTCCAAATTATCCCCACTCGACTGCAAATTCACCTTCCCTTCACAAAATTTGGTTGATTTGGTATGGAAGGAAAAGCCTGGTAAACCTCGAGGCGTGGTATATGTTCAGAGCATGGAGTATACAGGAGCGGACGCGACATATAAGATATTCAAGTTGAGAGAGTGGATCAAGGCTCATCCTCCTGCTATCCCTTCGTATTCGAAGACTACAGAACCGACCCCGCAGCAAGTTCATGCAGGGATGTTGGTCACCTCGTTGGCATGTGTTGGCAAGTGTATTGGAGATCGTCTTTTCATTATCTGATTCTTTTGCAGCTTGGACGTTGAATCTTCGCGGCGTTGATATACCGTTCAACCCGCTCTTTCACGCTTATCTCTACATTGGTCTTGACAAAGCCATTCTTTTCCTCGATTCTTCCAAAGTAGACGATATGGTCGAGCAATACCTTGAAAAAATGAGTGTGGAACGGAGGAATTATACTGATTTGTGGCCGTTTTTGAGAAAGAGGGAGTGGGGTGAAGGAAAAGTGCGTACGCGCTGTTCTCATGACCGAGGAATTGCTGATGGACGGTATGCATGAAGTTGTTGATCCCACCATCGACTTCGTATGCGATTTCGTTGATGCTGACGCACTTCCGGTATACACTTGCGCCGAATCGGGCGGAATCTATGATGTCGATTAAGAACGAGAGAGAGTTGGAAGGTTTGAGGAAAGCTTACATTCGTGACGGAGTAGCTTTCGTACGTCCTCCGGCGGTACTTTGTTTCAATGGACGTTTCACTATATACAGGTCCAATTTCTTGCTTGGCTTGAAAGCAAACTTAATGCGGGATATGATATCACGGAATGGGAAGCGGCGTGGCGGATTAAAGAGTTTCGAATGAAACAGAAGAAGTTCATGGGACTTGCTTATGAGACGATCTCGGCTTCGGGACCGAATGCTGCGTTGCCGCATTATACACCGAAGAAACACTCCGCCAGGATGATTGATCGGGAGACGCCTTATCTCAAGTGAGTGTACTATACTTCACATGGTATAGAGCATCGCCGATGTGTTTTCGTGTAGTGATTCAGGTGGACAGTATAGAGATGGGACATGCGATACAACTAGGACCGTTCATTTTGGAAGGCCGACGCCGGATCAGTGTGAGGCTTATACGAGGGTTTTACAGGGGCATGTACGTATTCGTTTCATTACTTAATTTCCTACCTTGATAACAATCTGGATGCGCCCAGATCGCGATTGATAGTGCGGTGTTCCCTGAGGGTACGTCTGGATATCAGTTAGACGTATTGGCAAGGAAGGCTTTGTGGAAGGACGGGCTAAATTATTTGGTGTGTAACGACGATTATCATCGCGACTTCGGATGTCTGACTTTTGGTTTGGCAGCATGGGACTGGACATGGATTTGGAGCGTTTTTGACGGTACATGAAGGCGAACATGGATTTAATAGTAATGTTCCTCTCATGCCGGGATATGTTATCACTAATGAGCCAGGATTCTGTATGTCATTCGTCCTTTTCAAACCTCCAAAATACTTAACCTCTTCATCTCTCTTTTCTTCAGACCTCAAAGACAGATGGGGTGTCCGAATTGAATCTGCACTCATAGTGCGCCGAATTCAGACCAAACACGAATTCAATGGCAATATCTGGTTAGGTTTTGAACGACTTACCTGTGTGCCTATTCAAACACGAATGGTGAAGGAGTCAATGTTAAGTAAAGAGGAAAAGTCGTGGCTGAAGGAGCATAATCAAAGATGTTGGGATGTGTTGAGTCCGTTGTTGAGGGATGACAAGGTTGCAGTGAAGTGGCTCAGGAGAGAGGCGGATAGGGGCATTGGGATTGCAACTGGGCCTGGGGGGATGGCTATTGATTGGGATTGAGTGATGATTTGGGGTATTTGCTTTCTCTTTCTCTCCCTCTTTCTATTCTTGCGACACTCTCTACTCCTCTCTCGCGATGCTCTGAAATATCTTGCTGTTTTTGACTCTTTGTTCCACCATTGTGGACTTGGACTCGCTGTCTAATTCAGACACGCAGCCTTGTGCTTTCTGGTTATGACTCGACATGACAGTTGTACAATTTCTTTCTTCTGGATGAGGTTTGAATCCCTTCTTCCTTTGCTTTGTTCGCCCCCTTCTTTCCTTCTTTCCTTATTTATTATTTTTACTTATGTGTCCTTGTTCGTTTTCGATTTCGCGCAGTGCTACATACATTTCGTTCAGATTTGACATATAGTTAACGTTTTGTAGTTAGCGTTTTGTTCGTCCGTCTTGATGGTGGATGCCTGTAACATATCTACGTACATATATATACAGGATAACATACCCTATATTCTATTCATGATCTTTGCTGATGCGAGATGGTGACTTGTGCACAGATATGAGTATATGAGTATAGATATATGTACACGGTAAATAACCGAAAGTTCGCTTCATCTTCGGTTGGTCTTTCCGGCTTTCCGTTTGCCCGCGAACAAGTGCTTGGGCTGTTGAAAAAATTAAAAAACATAGAGGATGAAAACTCATCAAGTACGAACGTACCATTTTGACTTTGATAGCACGATCACTCTCGCCAGCTTTGGCGAGCATGTTACGGGGTCGTTGGCCGAGATTGCGGAGTCTCGTGGCGCGGTCGGCTTGCTATAAATCAAAAAGAGTCGGAGTTATGATCTCGAGAGGAGTAGGAAATGAAATGAACATAGACTTACGACTCCATCTCGAAGCCCAGCCAAAGAACGATTAGATCTTGGTATCCGTTTTGCAACAACACTACCAGTGTTCGTTTTGACTTTCTTAGTCGAAGGTCTTTCAGCACTATCAATATCCATCTTATCACTATCTTCCCAAGCCTCATCGCCTTCATCACCATCACCATCCACGTCCATTTCGTCGTCGTCGCCATCTCTCTTACGTTTACGCTGGGCAGCTTGGAGCTTAGCCAAACGCTCTGCACGTTCTTGGATTCGACTGGGATCCAATCCGGCTTTAGTAAGTGCGTCGGTGAGTTCGGTAAGTGTTCGTAGACCGGCTGTACGTGGTAGCCGAGCTTGATTCTTTTTGGATTTTTTGGTAAGTTGTGCTTTGATTTTATGAGAAAGGGCAATTTCGGCTTGAGAAGCTTCGCGTTCGTCGTCAGAGTCGAACTTGAGAACAGGAGAGGTGAGTAAGTGGTTTAGAAGGGAAGAGAGCGAAGGGTGAGTACCATTTCCTCGTCACTATCGTAGAAACCTCCAGCTTGAAGCTTTTCCTCCTCACGTTCGAGGGCTTCAAGTTTTTCTGCGATGTCAGGATCAATGAAGTCTGCGATGTTTTTGCCGTCCATAATTTCGGGCATAATGTCCATTTTCCATTCAGGATTGATGAGAATGTAATCTTCTGTGGAAATTTAGGTATGATGTAGCTGAGTGGTATAAGGGAGGAGAGAGAGACTCACTCTTCATGTTGATGTTGAAGACACCAGGACCGCCCTCCTCAATTTCTTGATCTTTGAGTAATTTACGTCTCTCAGGGTCATCCTTGTTGTACTTCTTCTTCTTCTCCTTCACTGCGTCAGGGATAAACGGTTCACGGACAACGTTGTCTCTTGGTTTTGGTTGAGCGACGTGTATCCGATTAGCGATGGCGTCGATTTTGTTGCCTCTGAGCTTGTTATCGACTCGGTGTGCGAGAAGAGCATCACAGGCTTTATTCTTGAGCTCCATCACACCTTCCTCGGAGTAACATGAGACTTGAACAGAGAAGACACCTTGAGAATCGATGATCTCTTGCACGAGAACACGATTTTCGGGCGTGAGGTCTTCAAGGCGGGTGACGTCAATTTTATTGACGACAAGCATGACAGGTTTACCACTAAAGAGGGGTTTGATGGAGTGGAAAAGATTGCACTTCGCTGGTGTTAGATAAATTCAGGAGGAAAGAGGGATGGTCGAAACATACCTGAGCTTCTATCGTATATCCACATTGTTCACTCAGATCCATAAAGTATAGGATGCAAGCTTTGAGATGGGCCATAGCAGTGATACTTTGCATCTCGATGGTGTTCATCTCCTCCAATGGGTGATCAAGGATTCCAGGCGTATCGATGACTTGCCATCGGAGATACTTGTAATCCAAGTGGCCAACGAACAGGGATTTTGTGGTGAAGGCGTAGGGTTGAACATCGACATCGGCACGGGTGACTTTGTTCATAAAAGATGATTTCCCAACATTGGGGTATCCACAGACGAGGAGCGTTCGGGTGTTGGGATCAATGGCAGGGAGACGGGAAATGTGTTGTCGGACTTGTTCGAGATAGGCAAGTGGGTCTTTTTGGCGTTTCATAATCGTTGCCATCCTTCCATCGAGTCAACATTATTCTTTTATGAATACAGGAGGAGACTAAGTGACTTACCGACCAAGAGCAGCCTTTTTCAACTGCTTACAACGGTAGAGACTATCACCAAACTTGAGCAAACGGACGTAGTCCTTGGCGACTTGGTCTATGAGATGCCTAGCAGTCCGTAGCTGGCCAAGAGCAAGTTTGTAGTGGTTCTTGTCATAGAGCACATTCATGAGCGAGGAAAGGAACGGATGGAGATCCTGGAACCTAAGTTCAATTCAACCGACTTGACTACAAACTTTCCGAACTTACATCAAGCAACGGAAATTCGGATAAGATAGCGCCAAGTTTTTCATCAAATGAATCCTGCGTAAATTTGACTTTCCTCATGTAAAAATTTCGTATCCGACTGATCTTGAAGTTTTTGTGAATAACCTAGGAATAAATCAGTCTAAGATTTTCAGGACGAGGACAAGAGCCTTTCTGTGGGAGTTTTTCTCTGAGTCTTCGACAGTACAATGTCAAGGAAGTCACCAGCCGTAGGGACAGGCGCAATGGCCTTGAGGCCACTGGTAGACATGGCTAATTTAAGGGGATGATAATGCTGAACGGCAGCAACATCAAAATTCAAAATTACAAGTTCTCACACTTCCACGTGTGCGCGGCTTGTGAGGCACATCACTTGCTCCACAATATGAAATTTGTACAAGTAATCTGGTGACTTTTTGTTCATTGAAAAGGGACTAAAGGGACTACTTCTACTTTGCTCACAGTAGGCCAATTTCTCTCTTCCTTTCTACCCTATTGATAACACAGGCATATATATGGCCCGCCTAGCTCAATTGGCCAGAGCGTCAGACTTTTAAGACTATGGTTCTCATAGTTGTTGAATCTGAAGGCTGCGAGTTCGAGCCTCGCGGTGGGCTTTTTCCCTACCTCACTCGCTGGATTTACCAGAATTTTTTATTTTCTCAAGTGTAATATGCACATAATATTTCTAGTTTTGAATTATGTAAATACGGAATCCAAGAATCATTTCTCGGTGTATGTGACCTAGCAATGCTCGAATTCGTCGCGCCTGAACCGCTCAACGTTAAGCGATGGAGGTGTAATTGGATGAGGTCAAGGTGTAACATAACCTGCCTATTCTGTCTGGCCATACACTCACCAGCGATGGTTGTCTTTTATCTTAACCAGAAGTACGACCAATAGACGTAGAAACACTTCCTCTAGAAAAATTGGGTGAATACTCTCTGTGTTCTTCCATGACTGTAAATCAGTATGAAAAATCAATCATGAAGCCATGACACCAGTGGCAGTGGTGACAAGAGTTGCTGCGGTAGCATCTGTTGTCGGAAAGCACCTGCAAAGTGAAAACTGCAGAAATGAAGGGAGGAAATCAAGTGGAATGCATCGATCAACAAGGAAAGATAGTTCGTAATATCCATGGATTAACTGGATACTCTGTAGACAGGTATAAAGAGGTATCCGAAATGCCGGAGGCAACAATGCGAAAAACAATGCACAAGAAAGTGAACGAATGACATGCTAGAGACATAAAAAACCAAGGGAAATATCTGGATCCTAGACATACCCAAGAAGTTCTCCCACAACGGCTAAAGTTTCTTGATTTATCCCCGCACCCTCCAACTTGGCCAGCACATTTGGTGCATTGATCCGACTGGCCATAAAGCGCTTAATGATGCTCTGCAATGTGTTCTGAATCCGACACGTAAACGAGTCCAGAGTCATAAGTAATTCATGGTCTGTCCACTTCATCGTCATAGGCGGTAAAACATTTTCTGGATCCACTCGTAACTCTCTCCACATGCTCTTTCCATTGTATTCTTCCTCCTCAACATCCTCCAGCACAATGTCTATATCTTTGAGCGTCAACGACGGCCTGAAAATCCTTCCAGATGCCAACGCCTCCAATCTTAAACACAACATCCCAATCTCCCTCATATGTACAACATTCAGATACCTCGCCGGCGTGACCTCCTCTATCCCCGAATCATGTCTCGCCTCCAGCCCGGATGGATAAATCGCTGAAACAAATTCTGGTACCTCCAGCCCTTTCAGTTTCCTCTCTCCAATATCCTTGATCACCACACCCAACTGCTTTACTCCATCGATCGCTTTCGCAGATTGAAATTTTGATAACTCTGTTTTCGAAACCGTCTCAAAAACCGACGCATTAATCTCCCGAATCACCTCTGCAGAACACATAATCTGTCCACCCTGCGCCAACCCACTTACTCTCGCCGCTCTATTTGTCACCGGTCCCAAATAATCCATCCGATGCGTTACTGGATCCTGTACGCAAAATGGAGCCCCACAATGTATTCCCATCCTTACTGACACACCCTGTGCAATCAATTTCCCGGCAGAATCTGTAATAGGCTGTCCATCCTCACACTCCAGAATCTCTTTCGGCCAGTGCTCCTCCAACAGCTGTACCTGCACCGACAAACAAAACCACACAGCAGCCATCACAGTCGGGAAACTGCACAAAAACGCGTCTCCTTCAGTCTTAAACTCGTATCCCCCACATTCTCTCAGCCTCCGCCTCATCAAATCATTGTGTAGCTGAATAGCCGCAGGCATACCGTGGTTAACCTCCCACAAATGTGTTGAGTTCCGGATATCAGTGAACACCAATGCGATATGTCCAGTCGGAGGAGCGACTTCGGGCTCAGAGCGCCGCACGGACTTGTCCACGGCCATCTGACTCTGTTTCGGCTGAAATGCCGAAGGATGAGTAGGAGGAAACGCCAACCCAGGCTCTAGAATGGAAGATCGCACGATCGTTTTATCATGCACGTCCCTCAGCCTAATCGCCATTACCATAATATTTCCCGTCGATCCATAACTCATCGCAAAGTCTCTCAACTTTTGCGCAATAAGCGCTGGATCATTCATCGTACCCGCCACATCTACTGCCGTTTGGAAACTGACATAATCCCATAATCCTCGATTGCCCATAATCAAAAATTCATCTTGATCCGTAATGTCCCATTTGCATATGTCAGGATGCGCATTGACAACGGGTAAGAGATGATAATATCCAAACGACCTCGAAACATCCACCTCGTCATTGACCATTCCGTGAGGTGAGACCCAGCCTTCGCTATTTCGTATCCTCCTCATCTCAGTGGGTTCCCAAGGACAGTGTCGTTGAGATAATTCATGTGGTTGACCTTTCCTAGCGATGATAGCTAGCGAAGTTCCGACGTTTGCAGCGAAGAGTTTCCGATCGTCGATATACACCACCAAACCCGAACATCCACCTCTCGCAGTAACAGGATCAATACTCAGTGCTCCCCCACCATGACCACCATTGCTTCCACCTCCAATACCCCCAGATCCCACGGTTCCTGCACTGTTCTTCCTCGCTGACGACATAAACAATTGGTTATGAATCTCCTGGTGCAGACCCAGAAACGATCTTCTCAACACATCAATCAAAACGTGCTCGTCATCCGGCATATCCCTATACTTAAACTGTCCCTGAAAAAATCCCAAAAATTGATCATGCAGAAACTTAGCATGTCGATTCGGCGATATCCCAGGTGGCAAAGCCTTCGGTGGTGACACATTCCCAAACATCGCGAACAATGCTCTGTTTGTTCTTCCGGTGGACGATGACGAAAAAGATGCAGGGAATTCATGAACAAGATCCAGCATTGTCAAAGCACCTTCTCTGCCTAAGCAATCGGAAATGCCATAACCCAATCCAGCGACTATGCTTGCTGTAGAACGAATTCTTCTATTTTCATTTTCGTCAGGGAGGTCACTGGCAGTTACAGTCAGATCCATCAAACCGAGATTACGAAGATATCGGAGGGACGCGAAGCCGCAGAGAGAACCCTTTCCGTGACTTTCGCGGCTATTGCGCGAAGATGCGATCTGTTGATTGTTGGTTTTGATTTGCAGTCGTTTGTTGCCTGAGAGGTTGAGGTATCTGATATTCTCGTTAAAATTCCTGACAGGTTCATCAGCTTTCTTTTCTCTTCGATCACCGAGGGCTCACCAATTCCAGTCAAATTCATGATTATTAATATTATATCTCAAATTGTTATTACTCACATCAATTACCTTCAGATGTTCCAACCTCGTCAACTCTGCAGGCAGCACTGTTAACTTATTCCCACTCAGAAAAACAATCCTCAACTCTCTCATCCTCACAAAATCATCTGCCTGCAAGCTCGTTATCCCGTTCCCACACAGATACACTTCTCTCATTTTCGACAAACTCTTGAAAAACCCTGCTGGGAACTCGCTAATCTCGTTATACGATAGATTCATTGATTGAAGAGAACGTAAAAATGCGATGTTTCGTAAGCCGACTAGACCTGGTGTGTCCGGGTGCGAGGAGAGTTGGTTTTCAGAGAGATAGAGGGTGAGGAGACTGAACGAAAGCGGGGGATAAAGGTGTCCTTGAATTATATGATGAGGATTGTAGTCCTTCGGAGGTTTCTGTTGACCATGAAGAGGAATAATCACCGGCGGTGGAAACGTTGTTACAAAATTTGACGAAAAATTCATCCACGCCAAACTCGCACACTCCCAAATCATCTCAGGTACCTCTCTCAAATTATTCCCATGAGCATCCAATCTCTGCAATCTCGTCAACTTCACAATCGTATCTGGTAACTTGATCAACCGATTCTCATAACAACACAGTTCCTCCAGATGCACAAGCTCAGATATCGTATCGGGTATATAGCTCAGACTGTTGTGCTGTATTTTGAGTACTCGCAGTGTCGTGAGTTTGTCCAATACACCTGCGTCGAGTGTGGTCAGACTCGCGTGTGATAAATCAAGGACAGAGAGGAACCGTGAGGTAGAACCGAAGGGAGGTAAAGAAGTGACGACCTGTGTGATTTCATTATGTGATACATCGACCGTGTTGATGTTGCCACCCATTGACAGGTCAAACAAATGTATCGCATTATGGTCTGCATAGAGGAATTTGAGCCGGGGAAGGTTCATGACGATTGTCAAATCTGAGATTTGATTCCGCCTGCAGTCGACATACTCAAGATGTCGAAGTTTGTAGAAGGTATCTGGAATTTTCGGAATAGAGTTTCCAACGAAGAGGAACCGATCCAACAGTGTCAAGTCGCCGATATTATCAGGGAGTGATTCGAGATAATTGAAAGAAATATCCAAGTCTCGTAATGTCTTGATCTTGGTCACGACACCTGGGATTGTACGCAGCTTGTTATTTGACAGATTGAGCGTAGACAGAATTTGGAAGTCCACGAAAGTTGAAGGTAGATCTTTAAGTAGATTGTTTTGAAGGAATAACGAAAGTAATTCGGGGATCTTGTGTAATCGCCCACCTTCCAATTCACGAACCTTGATATAGTTCGACGCCAAATCCAGTCGCCTCAACCACCTTGCCGCAGTGAGATTCACAGGAACTTTTCGCATCGACATGTTCGACAACCTCAAATCGCGCAACGCAGTACAAGCTTCAATGAAGTCAAGTGGAAGATCAACCATTGGATTTCTCGACAGCTTCAGCGAGATGATTTGATCTGCATGTTGATGTAGTACGACGGGTATGGCACGCAAACTTCGGCCTGTGAGATCGACGTAGTCAAAAGTTTCGAGGCGAAGTTCGTTGTTTTGTGGTTCCGAAAATGAGGAATGTTGATTTGGAGGTTCGGAAACGAAAGAACGACGACTGGTGCCGATGCCAAGGTCTGGATCACGATATATGAATTTGAGAAGGAAAGCTAAACGTTCACCCCCCAGCAGGATGAGACCATCGTTCCATCTGTAGCCTGCTTCTACCATTCGACGACGTATGATGTGGAGAGGTAATTCCCTGACATCCAGCATCCGTTCTCTTGCGGTGTGAGCATTTGTAATAGAAGTTGATGTACACGCTTACCCTTCCCCCGCTCCTTCAGAAACAATCGACTCGTTTTGTTATCACCAGTCCATATCCTCTTATGCAGGGCAGGCAACAGATCATACACCGTCAAACTGACATCAGCAGCAACCGAATGGTAAAATCTTTCATTCGGGTGGTATACGCGCACAGTTAATTCGCTACCATCCGGCATAGCACTCTCCTTTCCCTTTCTCAAAGGTTTAATTGATTCGGCATGTACCGATGACGGATGCAGTGAACCATTGACACCACACACTATAACTCGTAAGTCAACAACACTTGAAGTGTCACCTCTTCTTGCTCTAGCAACACTGCCGTCATCTTCCGAATCCGAATCTTCGGGGGCTGTCATGTCGAGTTTCCCATTCTGTAACCCATGTTCATCAATTACTGCCCAGCTCTCAGGTGCCTTCCAAGTCCCATCATCTACACCTGGCGCGCTAGTATCATCTTGTAAACGGTTGTCTGTGCCATTAAATCCAGTAATAGTATAAGGAACAATGGTAGTAGGGGAGATACGAGGAGGACCGAAAACAAATGTCGGGATGTCATCGGTAGAAGGGCTGAATGGGTCGTTGAATCTGGGTGGACTATTTAGAGCAGAAGAGCTTCCAGCGTGCTGCCATTGATGATACTTTTGAGAATGGGAATAATGGTGCTGGTAGTGAGATCCTGAAAATGACGCAGAGGCGCTCCCCAATGAGCTGGAGTTTACTGGGTCCATGGATACTCGCGAAATGTCAACAATGCCATCCATGCTATCCAGGTTAGTATCAAGAGGATATAGAGACAAATCGTCTTTTTGAGAGACCTCAGGCGCACTGGTCTGCCTCGCCTTCTTCTGTTTCGTTTCCTTTCTCTTGTCTTTCGGATGAGTAGGAGGCGTGGAAAGGTGAGCAAAGGGATGAGGTGGTTCTATGGGATTATTGTACACGAAGATGGGATCAATTCTATTCGTGAGAGGGGGAGGTAGTGAAATATCGCCTTGGGAGTTTGGGAGACGGGATTTGCTTGCCCGGCGTTTGAGAATTCCATTGAGACTGAACTTGGACGGTCGGCTGCGGAGCTCTTGTGCTGTTTGTTTCTGAGGTGAAGTCGACGGTCCAGGAGTATAGTACGCCGCAATTCGTGTAGAATCATCAGATAATCGATGCTTCGACCCGGACGCTGAAGTGTGCGAAGTCGACGTCAAGCCAGATCCTCGAGCTGTTCGTATTAAACTTGTTGTACTTGTAGCACTTGATCCTCTGAAGCCAAGAAACGACAGCGAGCTCTTGGAGAATCCACTTTTGGACAACGTGGAGGGCAGTGACGGTGGGGAATTGTATGTCGCTGTAGTGGGAGATGGCTTATCATAGTCATTATGATATAGCGAATCACAACCGTGAGCACTCACGGGTTCGTCTGCAAGAAAAGGCGCGATATTGGTATCGATGGCCACATCCGTAGAAGAATGGCCCAAAGGAAGGCCATCATCGATGACCTGACCAGTATGGTCTACAACATCATGAATGTACAGCTGTGTGTCATGAAAATCATCATCGTCATACATATCGGGGGCAAACAGTAGGAAAGTAACCAAAGAGACCAAAATGATCAATCTAAGAATGGAGAGGCCTTGATCAAGTAAGGAAACAAAATATGATGTCAAGCGGTAGAAGAGAACAGAACATGAGAGTCAGGAATACATTCTACATTCTGCTGGACTGGCCATACAAATCAACATATGACATAGAAACTAAATCCAGTCTTAGTTGCTCCTATGGGTAGCTTAGTACAAAGTAACTCGGTAAGTTCTATTATACCTTATTAATGTTTATTAATTTGTTTTTTTTAGTTTATTAATTTGTTTTTTTTTAGATAGCTATATAACAATCGCTTCTTATTCAATCTCCTGATTTACATCGCAACTTCTTTCCTCCTACCACCATCTTGTGTGGTGAGCGCTCATAGGAAGGAATAGTAATTTCATTTTTCTACACTTCGAGCAAGTTAACAATGAAATCGAAACATACCCCCGCCAAGAAAACAGCAGAGGAAGTCAAGAAAATTTCACAATATTTCTGCAATCCCAGTCATTCAAGTCCTAGGGATGATTTGTCGATGGATTGGAGTGAAGACATTCCTGAAGCTCAATCCTCAC
>Ga0157368_1000630_pt1 | contig 16166 bp, 20 predicted proteins | sample AttbisABBM3_FD_113146 | JGI IMG/M metagenome (GOLD analysis project Ga0157368, IMG submission 113146) | Fungus gardens microbial communities from leaf cutter ant in Botucatu, State of São Paulo, Brazil - Atta bisphaerica ABBM3 | ecosystem: Host-associated > Fungi > Mycelium > Unclassified ...
AGGGAATTGAACCCTCAACCTTTTGAACACTCACTCAAGTACTCTCACCAGGTCTTCAGTGATTGAAACCACTAGGCTACTGGGGCCCTTGGCTGTCAGAGTTGTGAACATTGGACTTCATTTTATTTTGATTTCTTTCTCATTTTTATTTTTATTTTTATTTATTCTCTATTTTAGGAACTAGAATTAGAGCTTAACATGACATCATATATCACTGTTACAAATTGTCACACATTGGTTACTGTCACATAATGCTGTCATGGTCAACTGTCACACACTTACATATCATGATAGAAAATAGTAGAAGGTTCTAAAAGGATAACATTATATAGTATGTTATACACATGGTCATTTAGAGTAGGCTAATGTAGTAAAGCACAGACCATTAGTTTTAGGTATATAAGGTGGACAATTCTGTACAGAGTTCTCTATTGAGTTCTCTTGTATTAACACTAATACAAAGTTCTATTTATTAATCTACTCTAAGATCTTTGAGTTGTAACAATGGTGAGAAACTTTGATAGAAATATTTAGAAGATTACCTAAAAGAACAGGAAGTATAAAATAACAATTACAAAAGTGATAGTAGCTGATATAATTTAGAGTGTGAGTGCAGCAGAGTTGTCATAGCAAACACCATGGGGTTGTCTGCAAAGTTCAATGTTTGAAATGGCTAGGTCAATACTACAAGCTTTATAGCAGGGTTTAGTGTTGGAGGGTATATGGGTCTCCTTACAGACAAGATTCAGAGTTTGGGATAAAAGCAAACTCTGCTTTGTGAGACCAAGTACTTGCAGGGTTTTGGAGTGAGCAAGTCTACCAATGAAAGATGAGTTACTTTGTAGGGTTTGTGGTGAGAGTAAGTCTGCTATAGAAGATGTCAGTGCTTAAAATATAACAGTAATTCTGAGTTGTTAGTGTAGTTTCCAAGACTGTTAGAACCTTATATTTGTCATTTGTGCTCTGACTTTAACAATGAAGTGATAGAAAATGAAATAGAGAAGTTGAACTTATCCAAAAATACAAAATTTCTATTTTGGCCAACCTGACCCATGGCACTATGCAAGTTTATCAAGGCTAAACATTGCTGTCCTCTTGTACAGTTATCTCATAATTTTGGAAGTTATTTTTGACCATACCTATGGGATTGAGTCAGTTATATTAAGTATCTATATCACTGAGATCAAAACACATCTATGTCTAAGTCTAAATAATGTGATACCCCGTTACTACGAACGTCCAAAATCTCGCACGGCCTCGAGGACAAAGTGCTTGTTGGAATGCACACTCCAATACAATTGTAGAGCCATTTTTAAACAATAGCTTTCTTCCTACTTCAATTTCTGGGATGATGGCTAGGTGAAAAAATAATCCGGCAGAATTTTCCACAGTGAATTTTCCACAGTGAATTGAATGACTAATTTCATATGTTTGGTTGAGACGCCGAAACCAAATTATTTAAATGAATACATCAAGTCAAGACGAGGCGCATCTCTAGACTCTAGACTCCAGACTCTCGTTGCATGGGCTTGTCTCTTCCATAAGACATTGCAAATTATCTTTTTATCTCTAATTTCACGCGTCAAGGTATTCTTAAAACTCGTTTTGAAAGCATAAGCTGATGTATTCTGAAGTTGCACCGCCATCTCTGCTTTGTTCCTTCGGAAAACAAACATCAATTTTAACCTTTGAATCCTTCTCCTCCTTTCACTTCTCCTGTTTTTCTGGTGCGCTTTCACATACGCGTTTCTAGGCATGAAGGACTCCAACTTTTTTAGACGCTATACCTCCAACGTAGAGGTCCTCTCGCTTTCGCCGTATTACTAACGCAGATCCTGCGAACTTATGATGCAAACCGGATACAATGAATCGCATGTTCAACGCCTACAGGCTGTGGCCGCGGCCAGACTTCACAACTTCCATGGTCCCAAGCGACAATTACTAGGAAAAAAGGCTATTCCTGCCCCTGCATGGAAGGCAAATGTACGAAATGGTGCGAGTATTACCAGAGAGGCGGCCGAAGAGTTGAAAGGCAAAGAGGCGGGAAGCAAGATATTGTTGTCGAAGTTACCCTTGGACGTTACTCCAGCCGAAGTTGAGGTAAATATACTGGTTTCTGGAGGACTAAAAATGTTAATTTGTATGTTGCTGGTAGGAACTATTCAAGAAGACAGTTGGGCCATTGAAAGATTTTTTCTTGGTGTATAATAACCAGGGTAATTCCAAGGGTATGGCAATTGTTACCTTTGCAAAACCAGGAGATGCCGTTCTCGCAAGACAGAAATATGACGGAAAGATCGTTGACGGACGTGAGTGTTGTCAACTGCTTGTCAGCTGCCTCCCTTGTACCTCATCGTTAAATGATAACTTGAAGGTCGCCGTATAAAGATCGAAATGATATATGATGACATTCCCTCACCAGTTGAACAGCCATCACTAACACTTCTCAACCGGCTTGGTGGCAAGGTTTTCGACGGATCGTCTCCTGCCTTTTCAGCCGCTACGGTGCCTTCAGCGCCTGCTCTGACGCTGTGAGTGGCATGCCAGTATATTTATGACAGAGTCCTGAACCAACTATCCTGTGTAGACAACAGCGAACACAAGTTCCGAGCACTCCTGCAGCGCCCATAAGACGAGTGCGCTTCAAGAAAGGGCCTAAACGACCCAGTAAAAGGTATATCAATGGGATTTCACCGGCCATCGGCTCTCAGGCCAAGAGAGGATCCGTGTCGAAGGATGACCTAGACAAGGATATGGAAGATTATAGGGCAGCAGCTAGTGGGTCAGGGTCCACAACGTGACTAGGTTGACTGGGTTTCTCTTTCTTGGAGCAGGTTGAGTTTTGGCGTCGCCTCCTTGTAGCCTTATCCATAGTATTTCTCTCGTATTTTTCCTTCCAAACAATACATAATATGAATGTACTTGGTCGAGAATTTAGCTAATATCCTAAAATAATTAATACTGCCATGTTTGGCTAAGCCAGGAGTTGATCCTGGAGGATCACCTACCTTGTCCAAGGAAACTTACTATAAATCTGTTGGAGCAATCGGATTGATTTATATTCCCCAGAAGGATCAACCTTGTTCTCATTCTTGATCCAATACGTCCTTAGGATGGTCGCACCGCTCTATACAACTGCATCTGGCTTGCTCTTCCATGCTGGAAAGATTCTAGTACTCACAGTCGGTCTTCCTGCAAGAGGAAAGACGCACATATCACGAGCACTGGAACGATATTTGAGGTGGACAGGAGTGAAGATCCAGGTCGTAAGTCTGGGAGATTATCGGAGGAAGACATTCGGCGGAGCACAGAAATTGCCACCAGATTACTTCTCCCTTGGTCAGTGATACGCCCTCACATCTGAACCAAAGCGAGACATTCATGACAGAGCCCAGGCTCTAAGTCACCAGAGACAGAGAAGTTGAGGAAGAGCGTGTCCGAAGGATGTGAACAACTGATTTGGGACTTTTTCGACTCGGGAGGTCAGGTTGTGATCTACGATGCGAACAATGGAACAAGGACTGCACGAGAGGCGTTAGCTGAAAAATTCGATAAGAAGGGTATTCATATCATTTTCCTTGGTGTGTAGACCGTTCAATCTGAGGGAGGGGTGCTGATTACATCCCTCAGAGTCGTGGTGCGACAAACAAGAAATAATTGAGAGAAACATCAGGAGCGTCAAAATCTCCTCCCCAGATGTGAGTACTTGTTATCGTTGAGCGATTTAGGTCACAAATTGCTGTTCCCAGTATAAAGGTTGGGACCCAGACAAAGCTGTCGAAGACTACTATGGTCGGATCAACGATCGAGAAAATGCCTATCAGCCTGTTGAGGAATTAACATGGCCATCTATCCGTATCATCAACGTCGGGGAAAAGATCTTGTTGAATGTATGTCTCAGAATTCCCTCTCCTTGGTCGACACTGATATTGTTGCCTTAGAAAATCCAAGGTTATCTTCAGGTACGAATTCGATCTCCCACTGCATCGTATCTTCGTTCATACAGCCACAGTCCCGAATTGTCTTCTTCCTTATGAACATTCACAATCGGTTCCGCACCATTTGGTTCGCTCGTGCAAGTATAATTTCTGTTTGCTTCCTGCCTACTTACTCGAACTTGATAGTCTGGTCAATCTTTAATCGAGCACTCATATAAAGCAGACTCGGATCTCTCTCCCGCTGGTTGGGAGTATGCAGAGAAATTGAAGGACGTAGTTCTCAAACGGAGGTTGAAGGTGTTGCTGGATCGTGGTATCGATCCTGAACAGCGTAAACTGGTCGTGGGTTTCTAGTCTATCGTTCTACAGTAACTCGAAGTTCCTTTCAATTTTTCAGATCTGGACGTCCACGCGTAGAAGAGCTCATCACACTGCGTGGCCCTTCCTCTCTAGCACCCTCTCTGGTAGCATAGATGCGGACTCAGAAGACTCGTCCAAGACCAAAGACATAGATAGTGGAATTCCGTCTACCACCGACGCAGCACCTAATGAGGTGCTCAAAAATCCTGTATCAGGTACAGTAGCCCGAGATGCCCCGGTCAACACCCCGCGTATTGCACCGGTCCCCGATGTGGTCGTTGATAGGCTAATGCTCGGCCCTGGCAAAGTCATACCTGTGAATCAAGCAAAATTTTCAAAGACGTCGTGGCCAGGCCAAATCAAGGTGGTCGAGAAAACTCAAATGTTGGAGATAAATCCCGGGATTTGGGATGGTTTGACTCCAGATCATGCCAAGAAATACTACCCAGAAGATTGGGAGAGATTTACCAAGGATCCATATTCATATCGCGTTCCGAGGGCAGAGAGTTATCACGATCTCAGTAGTGAGTACCCTCTTGGAGTCGATATCATGTAACACGATCCATCGCTATCCCTCGTCTAGTTCGACTAGAACCTATTCTTATTGAACTCGAACGCGAAAGTGAGGACTTACTGATCATTGGACATGCGTCCGTGATTCGATGCTTACTTGCATATTTGATTGGCCTCCCGGCATCCGAAATCCCGGCAATTGAAATCGCTCGTGGAGATTTGCTCGAAATTGTACCAGCGTCTTATGGTGTTCATAGCAAGATACTCCACTTTTGGGATGGACCCGGGCGCAAAAGCGCAGGAGGTAGAGGGTCTGGACAGCCCGAGGCTCGAGACCAAAATAACTTCTACGAGAACTATGCGGAAGATACGAAGGGGAAGAGGATCAATGTCACAGATGGGATGTTTGCGCCGCAAGTGTTGTACCATATGGGAGGTCCAGTGGAGCCCTGAACAAGAAATTTGATGTAAAGAAATTTGATGTAGATTAATCTCCTCGATAGAGATGGCTCTTGTATAACAGTGTCCCATGTTTCTGTCAATAGATAACTATAGAAATCACACCAGCCAGTCATCTTGATTTCGCCTGATGAGGCCTTGTCGATAATTCTTCTACAGGATATTAAAATTAGCTATCCAGCCATTCGAACTGATGCCTAAGGTTCAACATTCAGTACTCAACCGGCTTTGACATACGTATCACCTCAGTTTTTTTGTTGCTGCAGTTTCCGATTCGTGAACGCGGTTTGTAGCTTCTTTCTCTTCTTGTTCGTGAGCAAGTTGCCTTCGCATTTCTCTTGCCAACCTGTTAAAGTAAGCAAATACTTCAATTCTGTTGACAATTGGCTTGACTTGGATTCCCTGGCAATCATGGAGACATCAGGATCTCTCAATATTTGATAAGCAAAGTACCATCCATTGACAGAAAGTCATGGTGCAAGTTGGAATCATCGCTCATTTTCCAACACCAGTGGCCCTTTTCATTCAAAAAAACAAAAACCAGTAGAAGATTGACACCTCTACCCAATGATGTTTTCGGCATACTAATTATGTATGCACAAGGGACTCCTCAACATTGACAGCTGCCTAGAAAGTAGATGCTCCGCGGAAGATAACAAGGCCTGGATATCCATAAACTATTGCATCATGCTGGTGAGAAAGCTTCCACTGCTGACAAATTCACGGATAATGGACATTGTAACGGACATTGTAACATGCTTGAATCGACAGTGATGTGTGATACATTGAATGATACGCATTAATAATGTAGTATGTCAGGCCTAAGGGGTAGAGGAGAGGTTTCATATCTTTCAGGATGGATCGCCCTTGTGAATGGGATGATGATGCTCAACAGAAGATCTTCCGCCCTTTTCTCAACAAGTCTTCCTGTCCATGTATCTAATTATCCAATACTGAAGTGTTCAGAAAGTGATTCAAGGTCTTGAAGTTCCCCGATTTGAATACTATAGCATGTTGTTCGCTGAAATCTGCGACAATTGCTGTAACCTGACCGAATATCAGATATCAGGAGCTTGCCAAATGACCATCAGTTGTGGGGGGAAATTTAACCTGGGATCCTAAGGTGTACATAGCTCCTGCCTGACAAACATGATGGGCACGTTATCATACCAATTGTTCTACTTTATCGCCTCCTGTTTAATTCGGACTATCAGTAGACGATCACCTCCTTCCAAGATCTGAGCGCCCTTTAAATAGACTAATTTTTCTCTCTAAGTCAAATTCGTTTTGTTCAAGTGAACTTCTTTACTTGCTCATACTGCAATGCAGCCACAAGAAAATGCCCAGATTCATACAATTACCCTGTGGACGGTGTAGTATGCGTGGTCAACGCGAAAGACTAGGACATAATTAGGATTGAAAAGAAAGAGAAGCAGCATGGTGTTTTTCCCTTGATTCTCACCCTTTTACATGTTTTCTGCTTGCTGGCACGTATCTCGAATGGAAGTGCATCTGTGGTTACTTAGGGTCTATGTCCTTTCGAGCTTAATTCCATTCCACAGCGGCTGCTCCTGAAACCCGAGGCCGTTCACAAGGATATTTCTTGCTTGTAGACTATTTGGACTGGCTATACGTTCATAATTCAGTGGTAACAAGATTTGTTATCGAACGGCAGTTTCGCTAATCATCATAGTTGGCTCCATCGTGCTCCTAAGATGTAATAAGCTGTCTCGATAGAACTAGCGCTTCGCTTGAGATGTTTGTTGGATTACAAGACACCAATAAAAGGCATGGTTCGTTCACTGTTGCTTGTTCCAGAACAATAATAGCATGATTGTTTGGTGAGTCATCTTGTTTGCTCACCACCTGACCACCTTATCAACAACAACGCAATTGTGTTATGCTCCGCGCTTTGTTCTTTTGGGGATAAGTGCTGGATGCCGGCCGCTGTGAGGAATGAACACTGCAAAAATTAATCCTTACATTAAGCTGCCACGGCAAGTCGACGTCTATCTCCCTCCTTCTCGAGCTGTCTCTTGCAGACATCCACGACTGTGCTCATGCAATGACTATTTTATAGGATTATTGCGTGCTGGAGAGAGATTTTATGATCAAGTAGCATGGGTCGTGTTCTCAGGGTCGCGATACGCAGCCACCGGCATTACGCGGTCCATTATCACGGATCATGGGATGGTCTAGGAATTTTTCCGTGCTTATAAGGCTTACTGGAATGAGTGAAGGCACTGTTTACTTCTTGGTTTACTTCTTGGTTTCCCCCTCTCCTTCTCCTGCATCGGGGTATACTCATACCGCCGTCATATACTATGCCCTGCGTGGTTATGTAGTGGCGACCCTTGTACTCTAACAAGGTGCCACTTGAAGATACGAAGACCGAGGGTACCGAAAATAGCCTGAGCGCAGGATGAATTCATACACCAAGACACGATCAAGACCGTTGGCTGTCGTGGTCCAAGATGCTTGACCGTGAAAACCAGTGAAGACGGGATAGGCCGAGGCCCTAATAATGTCAAAACGCGATCGAACAAAAATTAAAGCGATAAACGTTCATTAAGACATGAGGTGCCCTGCAAAACATTACGAAGATACGATGGATCAAGATAAGTATAGGACCTGGCGGCGGATTGTCAAGACTTCAAGACTTCAAGACAGTCCTGGACGAATCGGGGAGGCGGTAGAGGGTCAAGATTTCAAGGTAGTCCTGGATTTTTTGTTCTCGACTTCAACGCCATCGGGTTGGGATAGCCATTCACCCGGCGTATTCCCGCCCTTTGGATTTTTTTTGGACATTTCTTTATATGTACAAATTGCGATGACGTGGCTCATACAGTTGCCTGCCGTCTCACAACATGTACTACAGAACAACTCGAGCTCGCGTCCCCGCGTGTGCTTACATTTATAGTAGCCGAAATATTATAACACTTCATTCTATGCCTCTCAACCTAGGCCTTGTCAAGATGTACAGTTTCGGTATCTCGACCACTATGTGATTATTCTTGATCTGACATTTGGACTGAGACTGTCATACTCCTATCGTAGTATGTAATGTAATGTATCTTATTTTGTAGGGAATTCACATCTTCTGTCATGAACTCCAGACCTGCCCTGTGCGTCATCTGTCACTGCCCTGCCATCCTTCATTAGCGTGTTTCGCACCACCATTTGTAATTGATTTCTAGTTGCCAGATCTACAGTAGTGATAGCTGTGACATCCCAATGTCATTTCTGTGTTACAGCTTCTTTCAGCACCTGAGTATTTATTAAAACATGCCAGGATACCACTGGCCCCATGGACGGAGGACATAGCTTTTTCCCTGCCTAGTTGGAGTCCAGTATAAGTATAATCTGGAATGGCTAATTCACGATGACCGTTTGTAAATGTGTCTGCTCATTCTAGAAAGAACCGCACACAGATAAGTTATTAATCAGTGGGTCTCTACGGTTACTATGGCTTTCAATGACCATGGAAGGTTTCTGAAAGCACTCACTGAAGACAGGATTTGAAGGTCATCAGAACTACTGACAATAAATCTCGAGTGAAATGGCTCATTCATGCAGGAATGCCAGCCCTGCAACGGCGTACAAAAATATGCGTCAGAGCTGACCTGCGATTATCCTCCTCCGCGGCAGAGTTTGGCCTGAGGTGCCTTCAATCCACGGTTCTTCAATGTTATCACCGATTTCCAGGTCCTATTTAAACCCCCGAGTCGGCGTGCTGCATTGGATGGAGTTCTTCACCAAGCATGCACTTTCAGGCTAAGAGGAGATCCTTTGTAGTATGTGAGAGCCACATGCGATAGAATTGTTGGTGACCATGCAGGTACCAAGCCATATCCTGCAGCTGCTTCTCATCGCAGGTGTTATCCAAGTGATCCTATGCCTGAAGAATAGATAGGATGGCCGGGATATTCATAAAAGCAGATGCATTCGTTTGTGACTCTCGCAAATGAATGTGAGCGTGATTTATTATTTTCGGAGTAGGAAAACAAATACCACTCGGGCCGGTGTTCAGGTTGAGATTAATCCTTTCTGCTTTCTGATGCAGAACCATATCCCTCAGCCACCACACACCGCTGGACTCGGCTATCGAGGTTCGTGTTTTTTAGAAGTGACTATTTATTAATTGAATGTCAAAGCCGAATAGGTCTGCGACCTCGCATCGAGCTCAGCCAGGTTCCTTCTCCTATAGAAGGAATTGAAATAGATCGTCAGGTATGGGAGAAAAAGGCGTATCCAACGCTCCCTGGCGCACATGTGCCTCTTTCGACATCAGAATTTGCCGCTGTTGATCAGGGTAACTGTCCAGTTCGATTTGCACTTTCCTTGCCCTGACCATTTTACTATCCTCCTTTAAGGCAATTCATCTCCTAGATTCATCCGAGTAACAACCTGGAACCTCCCGTCAAGCTCTCGACTTGCAAATGACTGCGCAATACCTCTTTCTGTCATTGTGCAACCTTTTGCAGAACCAGATCTACGGGAGGATGATATTCCCCTCGTCGATCTCAGCGCAGCAGGCCCGCCCCGGTGCGGCAAGTGCAGAAGTTATATCAATCCGTGGTGTGTATGGGTGGCAGGTGGGATGCAGTGGAAGTGTAATCTGTGTAGTCATGAAACCGATGGTACGTCCGTTCCTAGTTGATTTCACTCCGCGATCTGGCTAAAAGTGCTTTTAGTATCTACGGAGTATTTTTCCAATCTTGACGCCAATATGCTACGATTAGACCATGCTGAAAGACCAGAACTTAATCGGGGAACCTATGAATTCAAAGTGCCTGAGGAATACTGGGCTCAACGCCCTCCGCCCAAATTAAACCCTTCCTACTATTCTATCATTCCCCCTGCTCTAGGCTCTAAGCCGCCTCTCCCCATGAACTTTATTTTTGCATTCGATGTATCAAATGACGCCTTAGAAACTGGCTTCTTCAAAGCGTCGTGTGACCTGCTAAAAACCATGCTGTACGGCGGAACTACCTTGGATGGACAACAAACGGATTCTTCTTTCCCTCCTGGATGTCAATTCATGATACTAACCTATGACCGTAGCCTGCATTTTTATGATTTAAATGTGCGGGTGCCCTTTCTTACGTTCCTTGCATGTTCTGATCTATCTATTCTCTAGTCAGACATTACCCCTATGCTAGTTGTTGCTGATCTAGAGGAAGTGTTCGTGCCTATGCAAGAAGGACTCTTCGTGGACCCAATTGTCCGAAGGTGTAGTATCTCGTTCACCAATTCCCCGGTATATTACTGAGACCAATTTAGACATGCAATTGAAACTCTGCTGACTTTATTACCCCAACGATTCTCAGAATTTCCTTTGGGAGATTCATGTCTAGGTTCAACCCTTCGAGGAGGTTTAGCTGCACTAGTAGGCTTCATAACTTCCCACCTAACTCTAATCTCATCATGACATAGGCCGGACGCGGTGGGCACGCTATCTTCTTCCACTCAACACTTTCCAACTTCGGTCTAGGCGCTCTCTCGGGCGCTCCGGTAGAACCTGATCTTTATGATACCGACAAAGAAAAATCGCTGTTCAAACCTCGGGATGTGTCCTGGTTAGGCATCGGTGAGGAATTAGCTGAGGAAGGAGTTGGTGTGAGCATGTTTCTTGCTCCCAGCAAGTACGTGGACACCGGTTCCATTAGCGCTGTGGTGAGCCAGACTGGAGGCGAGCTGTTCTTTCATCCAAGATTTGATGTCACTCGAGATGGGGTTGCTATGGAGTCACAATTGCAGAGATTGATGAGGCGGAGTCAAGGGTATAATGCCACCATGCGATTTCGGCTTTCATCTGGTATGGGTCACCCATTTTTCTGCTAATGATCTTACGAAATTTTCTAGGTCTCAGAATCTCACAATACTACGGGAATTTTGCGCGCAGCAATGCAACAGACCTTACTCTCGGCATTCTGGACGCAGATCGAGCAATCATGGCCGATTTTGAGCATTCAGGTAGTCTCGATCCTCGGAGCTACGCCTATATTCAGTGCGCTATACTTTATACTACTGTATGGGGTGAGCGGAGAGTGCGGGTGATAAATCTCGCTCTACAAGTCGCCCAGTTGGCTGGGAATGTGTTTCAATTTGCGGATTTAGATACTTTGATTTGCAGGCTGACGCGTGAAGGTGTGCAAAGTACTTTCTCCCTTTTGTTTTCGATTACGAGTTCATTCTTCAGCTATTGTGAACATGAGGAAGCAGAAACTCAGTATAACAAGAGAAGAGCTTACCGAGAAATGTTCCGCTATCCTATTGGGATATAGAACGAAGTGTGCCTCTGCATCCCGGAATTCCCAGGTCCGCGCTCGATCCTCCAATCGTAGACAACCTAATACAATAAATTTATTATAGCTCATCATCCCGGAAGCATTCAAAGCTCTTCCGGCCTTCCTTCTTGCTCTTCTCAAATCAAAACCACTCAAAGGCATGTATCCCCTCGTCTTCTCGTACAACGTAGTTCTCATACCTGTTTGAAGGTCGACATGTAGCTTCAGACGTCCGGAATTATACAGCTCATCGCTTCCTTTCGCTTCCAGCTCGTGACCTCATGCACACCCTTTATCCACGTCTACTCGCTGTTCATGATTTGGATGATCAAATTGCTCTTCCGCAGATCGACACTGCAGATACACTAGACAAGGGAGAAAAGAATCCATCACCTTATCCAGAGAATATACAGATGCCGTCGTTGATGAGAAATAGTTACTTCTTCATGGAGGCTGGAGGGATCTATATGATTGGTATGTTTTGCCCTTTCACTTTGCAGTGTGTGCTCATCTGCTGCTGGTGGCGACCTTAGATAACGACGAGATGGTGATTTTCTGGATTGGATCAGGTGCATCACCACAGCTGTTACAGGACCTCTTTGGCACGGACGACTTTATGTCGATTGATACACGAATGGTTTGGCATCCTCTCACGTCTCGTTGTGTGCCCTGTCTGACATATCATACACAGCATCATCTACCTCGTCTCCCGACCACACTCTCTACTCAGGTACATAGCATTATGACAAGCCGGACTATGAGCAGAGGAGGTCGGAAACCCAAGATTTTCATTGCAAGGCAGAATCAGGATGCTTCTGAGATTGAGTTTAGTGACATGTTGGTGGAGGATCAGAATAATGGAGCAATGTCTTATATTGATTGTGAGCGTGTTTGCGCATGTAGATTAGTTGGTAGCTCGCTAACAAGAATCTCAAGATTTAGCGCTCGTGCATAAACAGATTTCGAACATCGTGAGTGTGAGCTTTTCGGATTCCAGATTTTGTAAATATCTGACGATGGATCTTTGCAGTTCAACCACGTGAGTACAATAGGCGGTGCTGCGAGTATTCGAGGTTCTCCTTGGTAACCCAAAAAGTCACCGGTCGGACTCGACTGGTGTTGGCCGTCCTCGGATCTATGGTTCAGTTGTGTTCGTACAATTCATGTTGTATCTTTGACATTGCGAGTCAGCCTCTTGTATAATTCAATGTTCTGGACTTTGAGGGACTCCTGCGGTTCCTATATTTCTATCGACGCAAATTTGCAGACGACGTGGACGACGCTCGTTGTCAAGATGAGTCGATAGTGGCCACTCTGGTTACCGAATAACAGTGTTTCGATAAGTAAATCTCTACTGATGTATCGTTTGCTAGGATGTTGCATGAGGCCTATAGGTTAGCAGCCATCATTCCCCCCCTGGTGATTTTCCATGCCAAATCCTGAGGTGTCAGACCAAACTCATCCCTACCTGTAATAAGTTTCATGCATATAATTATCTATGTCTACTTCATACTTTTTGTCATGGAGTCAAGTTAAAGCATATTTTCTATGCAATAGAGTTCACTCTTTCTGTCACGAACTCTAGATGTAATTGTAATTATTTGACTACCATTTTATATCCTAAACTGTTCAAGTCCAATATGTTGAGAGAAACAATGCACAGCAGCATGGTGTAGTATGGACAACTGACAACCACTTACCAATTAGTAAGATTGTTGGTGGAGAGCTTGATATGAGCAAGTATGTATAACTTGGACTGATTAACAACAGTGTATCTACTGAGGTTTATATACCTACAGGATATACATATTACTACGAATCAAAGAACAACATGTATAAGACATATGTTGTCTATGTATAAGCAGCATGTAGACTATGCTGATATAAGTATATAAATAGATAATACTTGAATACTTGAGCAACTTATTGTAAATGCTGTGTTGATCATAGCATGAGTATGAATAAGCAGAATGTTTATTCAACACTTCCTCTTGCTTAAGATATTAGCTATTAAGTAACAGAATAAATTGGCAGAATTCTTTTTTTCATTGATATGTGTTAGAACTTACAAGTAGGAACTTAATTATCTTATCTTTCTCTCTTTTATTTTTATTTTTTAGTTTAGTTTTATTTTTTTTTCTTTTTCAGAATTAAATAAGAGAGTGTAACATCATGTCACACCATCGCTTCTTTCTCTCTTACCACCATCTTGAATGGTAGCACCTATAAGAGAATTAGCAAATATAACTCTTTTTACAACTGCTATGGCTAATATTTCCAACAACTTGACTCCAAACTCTGACATCAACATGGTCATCAACCCAGAAGACAATATATATGACATTGGCAATGGTTTCAAGGAGGGAAGAGGTTGTTCTTTGTCACTCAGTATGCATAGACCCAGATCCCCTTCAATCTCTTCAAGCAAATACTCTGAAGACTATCATGTACATGTCAAAAGGAACAGTAATAGGATGGATGAGGATGAGCTTGTTGGTTCCAATGGCAGCATCAAGGTAGAGTATGTGTCCCAGGGGGAACAGAAGGATCAGGTCAGTAAGGCAGCTGACACAACTAATGACACATTGCAACAATGTGTCTCAAGTGAGGTCCCAGCCTCAAACTCAACATCTAGCAATAGCATGTTCAATATCAATTTGAACTATGACATTAATCAAGCACTAGACCAAGGAATAGGGCAGTAATTTCTGTGCTACCTCATTGTATGGAGCCATGAAGTACTTGGTATCAGACATCAAGAACATTAAGGATTCCCTTTGAAGGATGGGAAAATACATCAGAGGTAAGTCAATTAATAATGATCCTAACAATATCAAGGACCTCAAGGGTGTAGGCAAGGCAGTATGGGAGTTCTTATCTTCTATTTATAATTCACATTGGGATGGTCTCTATGTCAATAATACTAACACTACCTTTAGAAATAAGGTTAGTTCCAAATTCACTTCACAAGTTCCCAAGAACTCAAACATCAACAACAAGTGAAAAGAAACAGTAAAACCTACATTCATTTCTCTCATTTCTCCTCCTATTCTAGCTAAAACACAGAAAGAAGTTAATGAGTTATTGAAGTACTTCCAAAAGAATACTAATCCCCAACAGAAGAAGTCTTACACAAATACAACTTCTTTGACCAATCAACCCAGCCCATCTGCTCCAAAGAACATCATTAAGGAAACGCTGAAAATCAAGGAGACATTTCTGAACAAGAAAATCAAACAGGTTCATAAAGTCATCAACAGTTCAAATGACAAAGCCAAACCAAGGATCTCCATGACCACTAAGGGTCCTTCACAAAAACAAGTAATCATTCCAATGAGTAACAACATCACCAACAAGTTCATTAAAGACTTAAGCTCACACATAGTCAATATCAATTGTGCTCTCAAAGCAATCAAATCTAGCACAATAGCTGATTTCATTCATGTAGAGAACAAAGGTATTGTTATAACAACTAACAACATATCATTGGGCTCTGATCTCCAAGAAATTGAGAAATACATTAAAAACTCACTTTCTTCTAATGCAGACAAGGTTTTGCTGGCCAGACTTCCCCAATCCAAATCATATCTCAAGATTGTAGGTATTTCCTTCATTAGCAAGAAAACCAACAGTCATATTTCTTCAGACAAAATTGAAGACGTCCTCAAGAACAACCACTTGTTCAACAATATTGTCCTTGCTTCCAGGCCTTGTATTATCAAGGTGTCTTCCAAGTCCAACATGGCCATTATATGGATTGACATTTAGGATATCCAAACTGGATCAAATGCCAAGAAAATCATCAATTATCGGTTCAACATTGGTAGATACATCGCAACAGTTCATGGTGCAAATATGAACCCAGGAGTACCACAATGCAAGAATTGTTGGAAGTGGGGCCATATAGCAGGTGTTTGCCATATCCAAGGGGCTAAGTATGTGAGGTGTAACAGCTCTCACCTTTCTGAACATTATCGTCACTTTGCTTGGTGTTATAAAGCTAACAACAAAATTAACCCTTCCAGGTTAGAGATAAAAAAGGGCAAATTATGCCTCTATTCATTCAAGTGCCTTAACTGTAAAGGTGAATATTAAGCTGATTCAAATGATTGTCCTTTTTGGAAGTATTATTTCAATAAGGAATGGCATACAAAAGAATATGCTAAAATTTGGGACAACCAAAAAAACTCAACTTGTTCAGCTGTGAATGGCATCACAATATGATTTTGAAGAACTTAAAGATATTCTCTCAAAATGTTCGAAAGAATAACTTCCTTATCAACACTGTTCTTGAAGTCAATCAAAGCTTTGATATCACATTCATCCAAAAACCATCATGGACTACATGTTGTAGCAACCACTTGTCACTCAAGGACAAATGATCTCACAACGAGCAAAGCTCTCCAATGGGCTATCAAGTAAAGAGTGGGGGAATTACAAGAGAACTCGACAAGGAGCCCTTGCTGCATTACTCCTCTATATATATTACTACATCGTGGTCCATGCTACAACAATATGTTTACCTCATGTCCATCCACCATGCTTCTACCTCATGTCCTATTACTTATCTACATGTGTTTTCCTTAAGGCCACCATGCTTCCTACA
>Ga0157368_1000631_pt1 | contig 16157 bp, 20 predicted proteins | sample AttbisABBM3_FD_113146 | JGI IMG/M metagenome (GOLD analysis project Ga0157368, IMG submission 113146) | Fungus gardens microbial communities from leaf cutter ant in Botucatu, State of São Paulo, Brazil - Atta bisphaerica ABBM3 | ecosystem: Host-associated > Fungi > Mycelium > Unclassified ...
ATGAGAATTATCTTTGTTAATTATTAGATTAGCAAATTACAGTATAACTACCAGTCTTATATACAAGTAGGAGATATAGGAGATGCTCAGAGTTTTAGTATATTATCCCTATCACCCCAAATAGAGGTTTCTGTCATGAACTTAAATCCTTAGAGTTGGATAAAAGAACAAAACTTTTGTATTAGAGTAAAACACAAGAGAACTCAATAGAGAACTCTATACAGAATAGTCTACCTTATATACTAAAACCTTATGGTCTATGCTAACTACTTTTAGCCTACCCTAAACAGTCATGTATTCGCCTTAAGGTTAACATATGTTGCGCATATTGTATGACATTATCCTTCTAGACCCTTTTACATCCTTCTATACATCTCATGACTTGTGATCATTACTGTGACCATGTCATCTGATGTGACTGATGTGTGACAGTGTGATTTCGTCACTTTAACCCTAACTCTAAGTTCTAAAAATAGAAAAATGAAAATGAATCAAAATGAAAATGAAAATAAGAAAAAACTAAGTCCACTTCTTGTAATCTTGACAGTTTTAGTGGTGAAAGAAGTAAGATAGTGGAACTCTGCCATAGAAGACTGAGTTCAATAGGAGTATCCTCATTATAAAAGACTGGATATCTGGATTGTTGCATCACTATTATGGAGACATGTTGTGAAAAGGATAGGCTTATATTGTAAATATTGGAATAATAGCATTGTTGCAGAAATATATCTTTAGAATAGGTGGACTTGACATATAATAGCAGATCAAAACCATTCATTCCATCTTAGATGTTCTCACTAATCCAAGACAAATACATAGATATTCCTTTCTTAACATTTGAGGACTACAAGTAATCAAAATAACTTACTTGAAAGTTATATTCCAGATAGCTATCCTAGGTGTGACTCATAGAGGTAAAGCATATAAGCTGAAGCTAAAGGTTGTTCTATCCCATCTTCTGCATTCTCAGATAATACAAAATTACTTAGTTCTGAATATTTAAGATACCTCTTCCAGATCTCAGATAACAAGGTGTGAATTGTATCTAACAAAAGTAAACTATCTTGTACTTGGAACTCTATTGAGTTCTTTTGTGTTACTCAATAAAAAAGTGGTTTTTTATCTTTACTCAAAGGCTTAAGTTATAATATTAAGTACAATTCATATTAGTGTTATATGCAAGTCCACTCGTCCAGAAACTACATTCCCATGGTGAAGTCACCTCCAAAACATACAAGCCCACCTTCCATGGCAGCCACCTTTCTCGCAACACATCTTATGGTGGTGCTGCAACCCTCTAGGTATTCCATCTTCCAAGACAGAGATACTCCTATTCAACTTGGTCTTCCATGACAGAGTTACCCCTGTCAGTGTCTCAATACTGAAACCTCTGCTTGGGGTAATAGGGGTTTTACTACTGAAACCCTGAGCATCTCCTATACTTTCCATTTGTATATAAGACTAGTAGTTACACTGTAATTCGCTAGTCTGATAATCGATAAAGATAAACTCTTATTGAACTCAATCTCCGGTGTTCAATGGTGACACACCAATCAGCACTCACTCCCATCTCAGACTTCTTACCATCATCTGAAGTTGCGACCACATGACAGACAGACAGTGCAGCATATAAGCTGAAGCCAAGGTCGTTCTACAAGTCCGCTTATCTCCGAGTCTATTCTGTGGACTTCCACCCTAGTGTGAACTGTGCCTGAAAATTAGTAGTAGTCAAAGTGAACAGATCTCTTGTTGAGTTCTTTTATTATTCCTATGTTAAGAGCAATTTACACTTGCTAGAGATATTTGCAAGTAGTGTAGAAAATAGAATGTATGATATAACTGGATAGAAGATGGAGGTGAAAGAGAGTCAGAAGTAGTACTATGCTAATAGGATGACCTTGGCTTCAACAGAAGATACTGTACCTAGCTTAACTTGTTATATAATTATATTTCAGAAGAAGGAACTCAGGTAGACTTAGAGCAAGTGTAGCACAAATCTAAGTTGATTATCAGACTAGAGAACTATACATGGTGACTATCTTCTTAAATACAGGAAGTATTCTCTAATAATAATACTACTGTGTATATTCTGGATTGTTAGGCACCATAAAGATTATTGTTTGGAACTCTATAGGATTAATAAGAAATGAAGGGTTTGGTCCTTAGGTTGATGTGTGATTGGAATGGAGTGATCTGCACTGGAAGAGGGTGAAAAGGGTGCAGATGTTGGACAGTATATGACATCCCACTATCTAGTCATTACAACTTAAGAATGGTAGTTACAACATAGCATAACCCTTCAAGATGGTTTTTTGAGTACTATATCTTATTGAGTGTGCAGCAAGCTGCTGTGGTGGCCAATCTATTTTTCCTACCAGCAAGAGCATGCATAAGATGGGGAAAGAGGGGAAGGGGAAGGCTCATAGTGGGCTATTCCAGTGGCTGTGTAGGTTGGTAGAGCTCAGGATACCACATCATCATGGACACTGATCTCGTTCCCCCTACCAACGACAGTGATGATGATTATGACTGGGAGGAAATTGAAACAAGTGAAACGCAACCTCAAACAATAGAAATTACTCTCAATCCACAACCCAAGATCGAGGAAGCAAAAAAGAAGTCCCTCCCTCTTTCTACTCCTCTGCCCGATTTTTTTTGACGTTGTTGATTTTTTTTTAATTCAGGAAGTCAGGAATATCCTATGCAGATAGGGTATTAAGACTTAATTGTCATAAATTACACACTGTTGCTTTACTGGCGAATGCTGGTATCCGTAATAGATGGCTGAACGATGAGTTATTACATGTATGTCATCTATCCCCTACCCTTCCTCTCTTCCCCTTCTTCTTGACTTCCTTCACCACTGGGAGGAGGAGGGGGGGGAAGCAAAAAAACATTCTCTCAAAAAACAAAAAAGGCTCGATTATTATCGCTATGTCCACTGAAACTTCATGATTCCTTCGCGACAATCCATAAATCCCGAATTCCCAATCCCAATCAACGTGGTCGAATGTTCGAAAACGCTATTCACGATCTCACCCACTGGTGGTCGCGTTCATTCAAAGTAACACCAACAAGTCATATTCGCAATTACACTTTTGATCAAGTCGAAAAAATTTTAGAGCGTTACCGACAAATTTTCAATTCCAATCATGACAAGGACAAGGACAATGATGACGATCATGTACATGATCTGTTTGGTCATTCAGAAATGGACTTGGATATTTTACAAGATGTTTTAGGTGAAAAGGGGGAATGCATACGAAGTCCAAAGAGTTTGATGAAGCATGCGCTTATGGGAAGAGGGTCGAGAGATATCAGTGCACAACTGTTCACGGCACTTTGCCGTGCACTTGCGATCCCTGCTCGTCTGGTCACAAGTCTCCAAAGTATGCCTTGGCAAGCAAGTATCGGAAAACCCAAACCATACTACACACGGAAGAAAAATAGCAAAGGGATGTCAGTTGAGAGTACTTTTCATCAAGCTTCTGAGCATGGGGAAGAGGTAGAACAGGAGCACGAGCACGAGCAGGAGGAGAGTGATGGAGATGAGGATATGGAAGAAGTGGAAATTCCATCAGTTTCGAGTTCAGTGTACGATGTCAAAGGAAAAGGCAAAGCAACAAGTTTTACTGGTATCGGACAGCAATTGGACGGTTCTTTGGCAGTGGGCATAGAAGGCAAGGAGAAAGAGAAGACAAGGCCTCCGATCAAACTCAGGAAGACTCGACCGCAAGGCCGAAGGTTATACAGTGCTTCCCCTTCAGCCTCGTATGAAACCATTGATAGTATGTTTAATTTTTACAACTTGAGAGACAGCTTGATATTCTTTTTTTGTTCAGTGTCTCCGGATCCAAGAACCACACCTCCTGTCTTTTGGACCGAAGTCTTTTCAAAAGCTGATGGAAAATGGTTACCTGTCGATCCTATCCGTTCCATCGTCAACAAACGAAACGTTTTTGATCCGAGTCATCCGACGAATGTGGCTGCTGTGGTTCCATTTTCTCGATTGAATTCACTTCATCAGTCGAAGAAACCGTTCAAGAGGCCCACGAGTCAAGATAATCGACTTTTGTATGTTTTAGCATTTGAAGAAGATGGATATGCTAAAGATGTTACGCGACGATACGCTCGAGAGTATGGTACTAAAGTTGCTAAAATGCAAGGTGGGAGTGGTGTAGCAGCAGGGGGTAAAGGACGATCAACTTGGTGGAATCACGTTTTGAGCCTTGTTCGTAGACCTTATCGTTTAGTGAGTTGTGTGAACCGTCTCACCCTTTTTTTCATTTTGACGATGAATTGGAATAACAGCATAGAGATGATATTGAAGATGAGGAGCTTGAGATGGCTCAGCTACTTGAGGGTATGCCGACGACGATGGCTGGTTTCAAGGATCATCCAGTGTAATGTCCCCTTTTTCCCTCCCTTCACAAAAGTTATCATTTTGACTAATGAAAGGGACATGGTTCGGAAGTTATGTTCTTTTACGACACTTGAAACAAAACGAAACACTTGATCCCCCACCTCCATCTACTCCAGAATTGGGAAAGTTCCGTGGAGAGCCTGTATACCCTAGATCTGCTGTCATTTCACTGAAAACGGCAGAAAATTGGATGCGGAGTGAAGGTCGAAGGGTTAAAATGGGTGAACTACCTTTGAAGATGGGTAAAGCCCGAGCTGGGACTGTGACCAAGTTGAGAGAAATTGAAATGGTCAGGGAAGAAGTTAGGATGAAAGGTGAAGGTGAGGATGGTGGTGGTGAGAAAGATGTTATGCAGGGTTTGTATGCCCGTTCACAGACGGAGGTGTATGTATCTGATCCTGTTATTGACGTGAGTTTTTTTTTGCTCTGAGAAGTCTTCTGAAAACTCTCTCTCTCTCTCTCTCTCAAGGGAATCGTACCCAAGAATAATTACGGCAACATTGATCTTTATACATCTTCTATGTTACCTCATGGTGGAGTTCATATTCCACGTAAGAACAAAACAATCTGTGTGTGTGTGTGTGTGTGTTATTGATTTATCTATATCATAGATAAAGGTATTGCGAAGATTGCAAAGAAATTAGGGTTTGATTTCGCTGAGGCTGTTGTGCGTCAATAACACTTTCGGGACACTTCATTGGGACACAACTTCCATTTAGACACGTTTCGAGTTTAAGAAACGGAGGGCGTTTCCGGTATTAGAAGGGATAGTGATAGCGAAAGAGAATGAAGAGGTTTTATTAGAAGTACGTAACTTTTTTGTTGAACGAATGAAAGAATGAATGATGAGTTTCTCTAATTTTAAATAGGCATTCTGGGAATCGGAACGAATAACGCAAGAAAAAGCACGCATGAAACGAGAAGAAAAAGTGATTCAACAATGGACACGATTAATCCAGGGTCTTCGAATACGACATAAATTGCAAGAACAGTATGGTCCAATACAAAAACCAAAGGGAGATGAGGTTGAGGTTAAGGAGGTATGTCGTCATAACGATCGATCAGTCACAGTGATTTTTTTTAAACTATGGAAATACACACTGTTTTTAGCCAGTTCACGATCTAGTCCAACCCGATAATGTAGTACAAGCTTTCCATCTGCCCAAATCCCACCACCACCACCACCATCATCATCATCAATCTGTTCCAGATCCATTTCCATCCAGAAAAGAAGTGGATCTTGTCACTTACGATTTTGATGATGATCACGACGATCACGACGTGGCGATGGATAACAATGCCACTACTTTACCAAAAACGATGGCTGAGCTCGCGGAAAATACCGAATCGTTCGGACCGGAGAATGGACTCAAACGGAATCGTGTAGAGGAGGGGGAGGAGGATTCCATACAAGTGAAAAAGTCTAGAGTCACACAGGGTGCAGCCACGAGGATACTACGTCCACGGAGATGAAAGAAGATGGAGGAGTCGATTTTACATGTACTAGATTACAGTTCATGCTTCTAGGAGTTGCGAGGGTGCTGAAAAAGGAACAAGGACTGCGAAAGTGAGGTAAGAAGTGTGACCTCGAACTTCTGGTAGGGCATTTGAAACACTAAGACGCGAGGATGAAGGAGGAGAAGGAGGGATGGGGATCGTCAAGTCCGCGCCGTCGTCTAGTCGGATACGTTTCGATTCAGGTAATTCATCACTCGATAAGGAGGGATCGATTGATTCTGTGTCACGTTTACGTTTGATATTGTTGCTGTTGTTGGCAATCTGTCGGAGACGCTTTTCTTCGCGTTTCTTTTCGGCTTGTTTGAGGAGTTGAGAAACTTGGGTGATGGGTTGAAGATGTGGAATGTGGGAGACTTTGTGTGGACGAATAAGAGTCTCATACATGGTTATATCTAGAATGAGATGAGGGTGATTTGGAGTGGTGATGCTGGAGGGCAGACCTGTGAAGCCTGCGTCGTTGAGGGCGGTGACAGTTCGCAAGACTTGTTCGATGCAAGGGCTGAAACAACATATGCGAGTGATGCGGTCATTCTACTGACAGAAATAAGGTTGGATGGAAAGGGAAAAAAATGAACGCACGCGCAAGGCCTTTTTTGCATGGGGTATGGCATCCCATGGAGCAGGAAGATCAAGAAAGACTGGAAAGGGATGAACAACAAGCGGGAAGGAGGTGAGCGGGGAGGGTTACATGCCTGAGTCGACGGCATTTTGGACGGTGAAGCCGTGTTTGCAAACGTTGCGGTGAACGAGGGAGACCCTGTCGGTCATGCCATGACGGGCCAACTCTTCTCTGAAGCAGAATGAGTCAGGTGTGTGGAGGAGGAGGAGAAAGTCAGGAGGACCTGGCTTTGTTGGCCCGGACCTCGTGGAATTCATAGGACCAGAGATGGCCAGAGGAGCCAATGGAACGTGCGACGGAATGGGTAAACGAGCCAGAGCCGGTCCCTAGATGCAAGAGGGTGAAGAGGGAAAGAAGAGGGGGGACGGAAAGGGACTAACCAGCCTCGATGACACGGCTGGCAGGGCGGATGTTGAGACGGGAGAGAATAAAGGCAATGTCGGCGAGGTAGAGGATCTGGGTACGGTGGGGCAGAGCAAGAGTCCAGAGCTCGGGGGTCGGACGAAGGAGATAGACAAAGCCGTTGCCGGAGCGGGGGCGGACCTTGGAGCCATAGGGACGAGCGACGAAGTCGGCGACGTGGTAGACGCCGAAGCGGGTGTTGAGGACGAGGGCAGGGTCGACGACGAGGGGCAGAATATGTGCACGGGTCTAGGATGAGCGAGTCAGCAGGACAACGATGATGAAGACGAGGACAACGACGATGAAGACAATGACAACGGCGAGGACAACGACGAGGACAACGACGAGGACAGACCATGTAAACGAGCACAAGATCAGCAGGTGCAATGAGCGCAAGAGTCGACCACATGGCTGGGCCCGTGGGAATCTCCTGCGATGCCCCAACTCGACCTGTGGTCCTCCGTCCTCTGCTGACCCATGGTTTTCTCTTCCACACACCATGCACACTCCTCCCTGCGTTTCTTTCAGTCTGTCCTTTTTTTTCTTTTCTCTGCCGCTGCTGCTGACCCTCCTTTCTAGTCGGCATTGTTGACTTTTCTCAAGAGGTACTCTCTCTCTTTTCTCTCTCACTGTTTCTCTTTCTTCTTCCAATCTCTAGGCAAAATGGATCTACATGACGGACTCGGTCACCGATCTCCTCGGTCTGTTGCCTTACCTCTTTTTCATCCTTCTCTTACCCTCCAATCCAGGCTTCGAGCCCCACGAGCTCGTAGGCCGTCCCTCGCTCGAACTCGTCCATCCAGATGAGCTTGGTCGCGTCAAACAGCTTCACTAGTCCGTTCTCTCTTTTCCTCCTTCCCACTCACCATATTATCCCTTCCCCAGCGACACCATCAACCAGGACAAAGCAGCCGTCCTTGCCTACCTCCGCATGCGGCACAAGGATCCTTACAAAGGTTACGTTCTTTGTGGCATCGTCCGTCCTCCTCTCCTACTCTCCATTCTCCCTTTTTCCACTCATTCTCCAATAGTCAAGGTTCTCCTCTTTTCTCGTCTTCTGCCCCACCCCTCATTCTTCTTCTTCTTCTTCTTCCTCTTCTTCTTAGAACCGTCGTCCATAACGTCCTCGTAGGAAGCGTCTCCTTTGCAAGCCCTGGCGCAAAGGCCCTCCAAAACGCCTCAACTGCCCAAGAAATCACTGTCATATCACCCAGTGCCCAAAACTTTCAATTTCGCGTCCGTTTTCTTCCATCTCTCGCTCTCTCTCTCGCTCTCACTTTCTCTCTCTCTACCCCTCCTCCCCTCCCCCATTTGTCCAGCGTTGGCATGATCCCTCTCCCATCCCCCATAGCCCAGTCCCCATATCTCCTCCACTGACTTCTCCCTGGCAATCACCCAGCCCTTGCAGCTCCCCAAGCCCCGCCTCCACTCTGACCAGTTCCGATGACCACACTCAATCCACAAACGACCACTACCTCAAGCACCTTCCCATCACCTTTGATCATCTCCCCAATCAATCCTTCCGCACCGCCCTCATTCTCGACCGATTCTCCCTCAGTTGCACCATTCTTTATTGTTCCAACGACCTCCTCATCTCCACCACAGACTGCATTGGCCGCAGCTTCTTTGATTATGTCGCCAAGCGCGACGAGCATCAGGTCACAAGCTGGGTCAACTGTGTCAAGGGCTGGGGCGTCAACGAGCGCGGCCAGCCCAGTGACGGCGGCTTTGGTTTTGGCAAATTCCTTCTCATAACCGAGGGCCGTGATTCCATGTCAGTACTAATCCCCCCACCCCCAAATTTGGCCTTGCCCGCTCAATCAACCTCCTCATGTTATTTATTACAGCCGCCGCATTCCAGATCCGGTTTCGCGCAGATCTCGCTATGCAAGATCCAGTGCCCATCCCCATCTCATGACCTCTCCCACCCGACACCGCCCACGCCCCCGAGGCCATAACCATGATTCTTCCTCCCCGCCCCTCTCCGCTTCCATGAACGACGTCAACTCCCCTCAATTTCCTGTAGATGCTATCTTTTCGGCCCATTCAGATGGTTTGATGGTCATTCTCAGGCGTGCAACGGCTTCCTAGATCCTCTCCCCTCCCCTCTTTTCTTGCTCTTTGTAACATAACGCCTTCTTGTTCTATTATTAATCACGTTCATTGTCAATGTGAGATATCTATTGACATCATCCAAAACGTCATAACCCGGCCCGCATGAGTTTGCCTTTCTTTCTCTACACTGCAACACCAATACGGTAAAAGTCGGGCGTAAACGCGTTGGGATTGGATATCTCGATAGTGTTCGTTTTCCCAGCTTTGAATCCAGAAAGTGATAGAATGAATCCAGAGAAAATGTCGTCATCCCAACTCTGTAAAATGTGAGTCACCAGTTTGAGATTTTTTATTTTTGATACTGACCTGACCCGATATAGGCATTTGGACTTGAATTGGATCACCACCATTGACACTAAAGAAGGCATTACGACAGTTTGAGCATTCAGTATTTCCGAAAACGAAGTCAGCATTGATGTAGTCGACAGATACTAGTTTGGTCGTCGTAGTCGTAGATCCTCCATCAATGTTATTGAAAGTCAGTGTGCCCCCATTTCCAATGAAGCCGACAACACTGATAGAAGATGATGAAATGACTCGAATGCTGGCACCTCCTGAAAGAGTGTTGCCAATAGCTGCCGCATTATAGAAAGTGAACGAGGGTGGTGAAAGTCGGGTACCATTACTGAGCTTGAGAGCGATCACTCCATGAGCGTCAATGTGAGTAGTGTACCTATAAAAAGGGTGATTCAATAGAAAACCCCCGGTAAAACAGTAGCTTACGAGTTGGAGAGATTCCCGAGGGAAACACCAGATATGAGATCGCTTGTGATGGCAGAGGTGAAACCGACATCTGCCAAGGTCAAGGTCAAGGACCTAGCCGAGTTCTGCCAATTGATAACAACTAGATTCCAAGAAAAAAATGTTCATCACTTTTTCGAAGCGAAAATTTACCTGCTACAGTGGAACCATCAGAAAGTGGACCAGCCCATACGTCGTGGTCGTTGGTATATCTTCTCCTGAAACTGATTGATGTTCCCAGCGAATCTTGCTGTGAGACCGTGTTTTTATTTTTGCTTCTTGTGAGAGGAAAGAAACCAAACTTACGTTCAACGCTATAATCCGAGTATTTTTAAGGATAATTAATGCGTCGGCTGAAATCTTGGTAAGATCTGTTGAGATGAGCAATGGAGACCTGTTTTCAAAACGATTTTATATCAGCCGCTTCTCTTCACTCTCCCCCCCCAAAAAAAAAGAAAAAGAAAAAGAGAGAGATCTCACTTTGCTGCTGCCCAGAATACAAAATGCGTCAACTGTTCTGCTGCCGTCAATCCCGAGTTCCCGACCTCCAATAGATCCAAATCTACAAATCAATCAATCAATTGATTAATTAGTTTTTTGTGTATGTGTGTGTGCGTGTGAATGAAAAGCAATGTCTAGACCCCTACCGTTCCAACCACCTGAACTAGCAAATTGAGTAATTGGAACAACTTGGTTTATGATCCTGAAAAGATGTTCCCATGATGGACCGATATCGTTCCTATATATTACATCAATCTCCTTTTTTCAAGGACTGTATTCATTCAAGATTCATTCTTACGAGATACGCCATCTCAAGAACGAACAAACAAATAAACTCCAAGTTAGTAATTGACAACCCATAATGTAAGGGATTGGCCTTACGAGTGACCAACAGCACTAGCTGGCCATCGTGCAGGATCTGTCAAAAAGTAACTTGGGTTTAATATATAGGAGGAGGAGTGATCATAGATATAGATCCCGAACTTACCCTGTACTCCCCATTCGCATATAGAAAATACAATCGGGCGTCCTGTTGCCACTAGTGCATCTCGCATGGTTGTGTAATGGGGCTAGAAGCATCCTGGGTTAGCAGCAGAAAAAAGGTTCTTTTTGATGAAACCTCACCTCAATCTACGTGTCAACGACAAACAAACATGGGTTTATCTCATGATCCATCAATGACAGATAGTTTGATCTGGTAAGATCTGGTATCTCTATGGTCCACTCACCTGAATAGGGGGATTGAAGTCGACGAAATCGGTGGAGCTGACTTCGAACAAGAAAAGATGTTGGATCGCAGAAATGAAAAAGTCATCTTTAGTGAGGGTGGGAGAAAGGACTTACCTGAGTAACAATTATCATACTAAAATTTAGGATCGTCAGACAGAGTTCTGGAAAATAATCGAAAAAGAAAAACCTTTAAATAATCTGCACCCCAAGTTGCGAAGCTTTCTGCATCTGAACTTTCATGATCGAGACTTCCAATATAATGAGCAGTTCCACCAACAAAGTCGCAGGCAAATACTCCACTGTTTGGTCTTAGTTTTTTCTTGGGTTACCAACAGCTGTTATTAACACTTACCCGTCGGAGTAAACCCCAAATTTGAGTCCGAGATCGTGGACAAACGAAGATAAAGCTGGTACACCTGAGGGGAGAATCACTGTATCCCAAGTGAAACCACCACTTGCATTTCGACTTTTGCCTTGCCAGCCACAATCACTGGAATCCCCCCCCCCAATTTTTCAATAAAAATTCCCCCACACACTTCACGCTCACAGATTGACATATTGGTACCCAAGTGAACTCAAACCTAAGCTGATTAGGCTCTGCGCAGCTGTATGATATTGTTGTTCGGTGGTATCACAACTAAGAAACTACGATAAGAATTGTTGATCCTGCAAACAAGGTTCGATTTTCCCCAAAAGCTTACAGAAATGCATTGTAAGGGTTCCACCCCATAGGGGGCGTTCTTGCCAGTCCATCATTCAATGCCAAAGTCAAAGTAAGAGAAGCTGAAATCAAAACCAGGCTCATCATGGATATCATTTTGAACAGTGACAAGAGTGATGGTTCGGACTCAGTTCTTGTGTGTTTTGGTTTTTCTTTTTAACGTAGTAGTGTGTGCCTCTGTAGGATATATTAAAACCACCATCCTTTCCCTTCCGTACACACGAGCTTAAGCTTATTGGCTGGGAGAAACGGACCGGTTGAAACTCGATAGGGCTATTTGAAGAACTCTAGCGGACCGTCTCTTTATGTACATGCGCGTAACACATCATGTGTAGTGCTGGGTTCGGCTATAAGAAGTTCCCCAAATCTTCCGGCACGGCTTTGCCGGTTCGCTGGAAAGCACCCTGTGTATGTGTAACTAACTTGAGATTTGGTCACGCTATCTCCTTTGTCCTTAATACATCCCCGACATCGGGTCTGGTAAACTACTTCTTGTCGCGGAACAGAAATTCTGAAAAGGTTCGCGTGATATTCTGAAAAGGTTCGATCACGCGATCTCGCCTTATCAATTCAAATCTTTGTACATAGATCTTTCGGCAGGCAGTGCATTATATACTGACCTCCTGAGAATCTTTTTCTCTCACAAAACTACCATTATGACTGACGGAGCTGCTGATAGCTTGGTTAGATCTGCTGATCCTCTTCATGTGCGCCGCCTGAAGGGTTCTTAATCAGATCTAAATGGGCTCATTGTCTTTTTTCGGTTCAGCCTGCCAATTTGATCCCTGAACTTTGTCGGTCTTTCTACCGTGTACGTATGTCGATGGCAAGGGTATTTTTAAGTCGTACTCAAGCAAGGATATATATGTCATTAGCTTGGTTGGGTCACAGGTACAGGTGGAGGGATTTGTATCAGGCAAGGGTGCGGTCTGTTCCAACTTCCAATCCCGCTGTAATTTGCCATTTACCATTTCATGTACAAGGGATAAAGTTTACATCGCCCCTTCTGGTGTGCAGAAGGAGAGAATAGAACCAGAGCATATCTTTGTTCTTCCTTACCCTCAACCAACCACTTCGCCTCACACTGATCGCGTGTTCTTGCGTCGCCCCCAGCTAAATCTGAATGAGTCGGCTTGCACTCCACTTTTCTGGAACTCATTCGACCTTCGTGATGCTGGCAGTTGCATCCATACCCATTCTCAACATGCTGTGATGGCCACGCTTCTGTGGAAGGAATCCATATTTACCATCTCTCACCAAGTGAGGTTGAGTACGTGAACCCTTAATTTTGACTTTACTCATGAAATAGAACAGGAGGTAAAAATTTCTTGAGTTGTGGTATATTTGAAGAGGAATTCACTCTTCTCAGATGATAAAAGGTGTCAGGGTTGGTGGTACTGGCGCCGCTTTATCTTATCTTGACACATTGGTTGTTCCAATTATCGAGAACACTCCGTTCGAGGAAGATCTACGTGACAGCATGGCTGAGGCTATGGAAAAATTTCCCGATGCAGCTGGTGTTCTTGTGCGTAGGCATGGTGTATACGTTTGGGGTGAGTTACTCTCAAGGTCTCGAGTGATGATGAATATCTGTCATTAAGCCAGCATGACAGGTAAAGACTGGGAGAAAGCTAAAACACAAACAGAGGTTCGTCGTTGTTTTAACCCACCCTCCTATCACGAAATTCATATCAGGTCAAGTGTTTGGACTACCTCTTTGAAATAGGGGTTAGAATGAAGCTTGCAGGACTTCCAACTGTTCTGGACCCTATCACTTACTAATGCTAAGTAGGATCTGCGCTATGGTTGATATTCACTGTACAGATAATTCTGGCGCATGATTCAATAATTACCTAATGGCTTTTTGAAATAGACCAGGCATGGCTATCATCTATCATCTAATTCTGAGTTTTAGAGGTTGATTCAACTTCTGAGTTTTAGTAAGGAGTTGGTAGAGACTAGTAGAGATTGAATATCTTTTGTGGTAATCACAAGTTATAACCACAAGTTAGAGCATTGAAACTTTAATATTAACTTATATATTTATTAGAGCAACTGGAGTGAAAGCATGAAGTATAATTCAAGACTCTGGAAAAACCTAAAATACAACAACTATTTTATATATTTTAGTATACATTCTTGTTATGATGTACTCTAAACCCTAAATATTTTATGTTTTGTTTTGTTTTGTTTTGTTTTTGTTTTTTCTTTTATAGACAATAAAGAAAGTATGTAATTACCAGCACATGATACATCACATGATATGATATCACTATAAATGTAATTGTAATCACAATTACATACTATAAAAAGAAGTCTATTGTGGCAACCACTAATCAAGATAGTCAATAATATACTAAGTAATCTTATATTGCAAAAAGTCTTGTGGAAATTACAAGAGAACTTGACAAGAAGTTTCTAATATATTGCTATTCTATTTATATAAATGGCTCATGGTCTGTGCTAACAATAAATAACCCTATCCTAATATCTATACATCAGCTATAAGTACACAATATGTATATTATGAAATAAACATACTATTGATATGTATCTTGATATTATTCTTCCAGCCCCTTCTTCTAGATTCTATGCCTATAAAATCATGTCACATGATATGTCATGTGACTGCAGTCATATGCCCCTTCATCATCCAAGAAATAAGAGAAAAACAAAATAAATAAAAGAGAAATCAAATTAAAGAAAATAAATAAAAGAAAAAGAAAGTTAAAATAAAATCCAAGGGTTCAAATGTACCATGACAAAGTAGAAGAATTTAGAATGATAATATTATTAGGCAAGACTATAGCATGTTATTCTTATATAAGACTTATAGTAAACATATATAGTTTAGAACAGAATAAATAGCTAGCATAAACTATGATATACTTGTATAAATAAATATAGTCTGAGTCATTTTGACTTATGGTTGTCATGACAAATATTAGAATTTGCCCAAGTAGGCTTAATTGTTTTATTTTTTACTTTTTACTTTATTTTTTTTTAATTTTTTTTTCTCTTGTTTTCTTATATGAACTTAGTAATGCTTCTCTCTCTTGTACCATCATCTTGTATAGTAGCACCTAACAGAGAAATTGTAAATTCAAACATTTCTTTTTCTACTTTAGCTATGTCTAACCTCCTTGAGTCTAAAGCTGTCTCTGAGAACATTCAAATGGGCACTCCTAGAGGCAGAGCCACTGTATCTAGTATGAACTTATCAAGAGAGTTATCTATGCTTTCCAAAGCCTCTTCCATTGAGTATTTAACTTGCATGGAAGCTCAGAGTACAGATCTTAACTAGGCCAATCAGACTGAAGATGAATTTTTCAAACTCTTATATACTACACTATTGGGAGGGGTTATTAACAACTAGGATCAAGACTCCCAGTCAAACAACATTCCCTTGCCTCATGTTGACCATAACCATACTACATCTCCTCCAACACTTGTTATTAATAGTGGTATTTCATCTTTCTCTTATGAAATATGTCAACCAGACAATCTCAAGTCATGGGATGGCCATACCAACCTGACAGAATCCTTTGAGAAAAGGGATATCTTCCTTCCTGTTATTCTTCAGCTCTCTATAGCTGATGAAATTAGAGATTTGAGCAAGAGAAATCTTAATGTTGTTAATATCAATCTCCTATGACAACATTTGACCAAACAAAGAAATGAAGTTGCATTCAACTTTATAGCAGCTGTCTTTAAGAGAGGTTGGGACCATTTTAAGATAGATACTAACAATAAGACGTTCAGAGAGCTTATCAAAGATGAGTTCACTACCAAAATCCCTTCTTCCAACAAGGGCAAAAAGACAAATTCCCTCTCTCCCATTAAACTGGCTAATTTTTCTAAACTCCCTCTACCCCAACTTTCCTCCAGGCCTTCAGAGAAAGTTTTAGCAAAGTCTAAGTTCCATGGCAAAAATACTTCTGACATGAATAAAAAGTCGACCAAATCTGGCAAAATATTGTATACTCAAATATTATCTAAGAATATTGGCAATATTCTCAAAACCAAAGAGAATTTTCCTAAATTATTGAACAAAAAATCGAAGAAATCAACAAGACTATCTTCAGCAAAAAAGACAAACCCTAACCTAGGATCAATATGATGACCAAAAGCCCTTCTCAGAAACAAATTATCATTCCCATGAGCACAGACAACGCCAATAAGTTTATGGCAAACTCTAACAAATATGTAGCAAACTTCAACCATGCTCTAAAAAGTACTAAATCCAACCTCTCTATTGACTTTATCCATGTGGATCATCAGGATCTCATCATTACTTCTAACAGAGTCATGTTCCCCTTGAAAATTAGTATTATCAGCAACTATGTCAAGAATTGCAACAACATTGACTTTACTGACATTCAAGATAC
>Ga0157368_1000632_pt1 | contig 16149 bp, 9 predicted proteins | sample AttbisABBM3_FD_113146 | JGI IMG/M metagenome (GOLD analysis project Ga0157368, IMG submission 113146) | Fungus gardens microbial communities from leaf cutter ant in Botucatu, State of São Paulo, Brazil - Atta bisphaerica ABBM3 | ecosystem: Host-associated > Fungi > Mycelium > Unclassified ...
CTATAACAAATAACAGCCCCATCAGATACAAGTTTTAATCATATAATGGAAATAGCTTGCATACAGACTATCACTATTTTGTATAAATACTTCTGTATTTGAGAATTAGACCTCAGACTTAATGATATTAGTTTTCATTAATATTTATTTTTTCATCACTGACATCTGTATTAATTTTCATCATTAGCATCATCATTATTGAACTTCTGAATTACTCCTAAACCTCTGAGAGTATATCTAAGATTCAGTTATCATAAACAAGTGAGTAGTTCATTTTATGATACAATGACATCAAGAGCATAGTTTCAATATGTTCATCTTATGGTAATAGTATGGTGGACTCATAGACAACACATGTAGTTTAGGGTAGAATTTATCATAGTAATATATATAGTATTAGAATACATTAGAAACTTCTTATCAAGTTCTCTACAAAACTCTTTGTAATATAAGACTACTTAGCATACTATTGACCATTTTGCTTAGTGGTTGCTACAATATACAGGAGTTGTTATTTGAACTCTATGGAATTAATAAGGAATATAAAGTCTTTAGTTCTCAGATTGATAGTAGTTGAAAATGGAGTATCATCCACACTAGAAGTATGGATGTTGGAGAGTATATGATAGTATGCCTATATGTTAGGAGGATAGTATGAAGTACATATATAGTACTAGCCAGATGTCAAAGCTAAGCTTGACATTACACACTTTTAGCATAACTAGTTCAATAGCTGGTCTGTTCCTAACATAAATGTTATGACTTAAAGATCTTAGAGTGGATCAATGAATATAACCTTGTATAGGGTTTATACAAGAGAACTCAATAGAGAACTCTATACAAGATTGTCTATCTTATATACTAAAACTCCATGGTCTGTGCTAATTACTTCTAGTCTACCCTAAACAGCCATGTGTTTGCCTTAAGGTCAACATGTGTTAAACATGTTGTATGACATCATTCTTCCAGAACCTTCTATGCTTTTCCATGTGACACATGGCTGTGATTGTGTCACATGACTGCTATGTGATGGTGTAACAGCAATATTGCATTAATCCTAAGTCTCCAACAAGTAAAAGAAAAGGAAATAACAAATGAGAAAAGAAAAAATAAAATAGTTAGAGTCCAGTGTCTCAAATTCTAACACTATACCAGTAGGCTTTAATATATTATATGCAATTAGGCTTTCCCTACCTAACTAGTATATCCTTTATACCTAAAGTCTAGCAATTCTTCTTGACTAGAAAGCAGTGTTGCTTTCTAATTGAAGATGATAAGAGAATGAGAATAAAAAGATTCTGTGTTGGATAGTCTCAAAAAATAAATTAAGTTCTAATATAATAAACTTAGGCTTAAGAGTTAAAGCAAAAGTACAACTCTTGTATTGAGTAACACAAGAAGACTTAATAGAGTTCTCAGTATAGAGTAGTCTACCTTATATACCACAGGTCATAGTCTGTACACCATCTACTCTAGCCTATCCTAATACTACATACATACTTTATAAGATCAATATTTCTTAACTAATATTAGCTACTATAAATCTCCTGTCTAATCTTTCTATGTGAAGTGTGACATGGAATTGTGACTAATGTGATAATATATGTGACATGTGTGATGTCACATTACCCTTTCTGCTTAGATAAAAAAAGAAACATAAAAGTCAAAAGTATTCAAGTCTATTTCTGTATTTTTTAACAATAAATAGAGTTTACCATCTTTAACTCTGACATCATACTTAGGATGATTGTGGAAGACAAGTCCACCAGAAGGTAGTGAGGTGTGTCATCAGCGACACTAGAAGATAGTGTCAGTTTTGGACAATTTTCAGGATAAGAGTTTATAGTGTAGCTACTAGCTTATGTGCTAAGTACTCTACCTAAGGTAGTTATCTAGAGAATGGAGACTGTAAGTGTGTTACCCTGGGTCTGAATAGTTCTCAGATATAGGGGTGGAGATCTATGGAGTTATCAGAAGTCCAGTGAGGATATTCAAGGAGTGATCAACTTGGAATGAAGGATGTTGATCCACACCAGAAGAGACTTGGGAGTGCAGATGCATTTGTAGGTGTCATCCATGAGTAGGAACAGATGTGGCCAGGTCAGGATGTGACAACAACTTCCAATTGTTCTACATTATTCCATGCTGAAATTTCTAGTTATATGGCTTTGAAGTGATTGGCAGAGAAAGTTTCCGATTTAAGTACAATAGTAATCAAAACTAAGACTTAGTAACACTATTGGTTTTTGCTTCTTAGAAACAATTACTTATGACAGAGTTATCAGTTCTCAGAGTTACCAGTTCTGAGCCAACTTCTAAGCTATCAGTAACGTGATCGGAGATGCTCTTTTACCGGCAAAAAGCCGGAAACAACAATCTGGAATCGAAACACACACAATGTCGGGTGTAAAATATTACATAACAGATTCTAGTGAGACCACAATTTTGAACTCGACGAGGGTCGCGAAGAGTCGGCGCTAGTCGGCGTACGAAGCCCAGATACTTCCACTCCTTCACACCACACTCGTTAGCATTCTTATTGACTAGAGATTAGCCGGACACCCCAATCGGATTTTTTTCATATGTGTGTCTCCATATAATTTTGCAGCCTTCGACAGTCTGACGCCGGACATTGTATCTTTCCCTGGATCTTTCCGTTAGTGTCTAGACACAGCCCTGCTAATTCTGAACCGGTGCCACAACCCTATCTGAGTGCTGCAGATATCAACTGCACTTGTATCATTTCTCTGAGCATTCTATCGCACTTTCGGGAACTACTAGGGTCAAAAGAGCATGAAGTTTATCTCTCCCATCGTACAAGATCCACTGACTGTCGCAGCAAACATCAACTCTCACTACGAAAACTCTACTGCGTTCTCTTCGCAATACCAGCCAAGATCACCTGTACTCTCCACATCATCACAGTATAAATGTAGGATGTCTTCACCACCTCCTCCTCAAAGTCTGAATTCCAAATCGCCCCTTGGTTCTGCTGGTCAGCCTACCTCGGGCCCGTTGTCAGCTGCTTCCATTTCAATCGTTCGTGGCACATTGACCCCACCCTCATTATCGTGCAATAATCTTCCATCTAATCTACCGGTTCGCGCTGGTTCCACCTCGCATAATCGCCCTTCATTGTCTTCTACATCTCCGCCGACCCCAATCGTCCCCTCTACACCCCTTCGTCATGCCACCCAACATTCCCTGCATACCATTCCCTTACCTACTACTCAGCCACCTCATGTGTATTGTCCTCGCGGTTCTCTGGATTGGCAATCTCTGTCGAGGCGGTTACTTCCAGGACACAAATTCTCCACGAATGCATCCGACCTAAATCTTACTTTCCCCGTATCTGCTTCTGCCATATCCATCGAGAAGTCAAGTTACTGTGTCCTCCCTTTGAAACAACTTCTTGCGAAGCCTAGCATTCCACCCCAGTTTCAGAGAAATGGTGATGATGGAGAGTCTTTGAAGTCTCATCTGCATGCTATTTACAAGAGTTCTACCTCAATTGATGATCATGTTACCCGGCTCACCATTCCCGGTCGGAATCATGACGTATCGGCACTTGAACCAGTTGCTGATCGTACTCTTCAACCACGTCCCCCTGTCGCTCTTCCGGTTTTCCCAACAACTTGTGGTCTGAGGACCGAGGGCTACCACTATCGGCAGATGAGTGAAGGCGTATGCAAGAAAAAACATGAAGTAGGGAGTCTGAGTCTACCTGTAGAGCAGACAATTATGCAGTCAGACCGGGGATTGAATGAGGGTCAGGGTTGTGAACACAAGGGAAACAGAATCTCCAATGTATCACGTCCTCGAGATGTTCTCGAACGACAACCCCCTGGTAGCGCATTTTATGATTCTCGTTCTCGACCTCGTTCAAGCGGAACAGGAAGCCATCGCTCTCGTAGCTTCTCGACATTTATCAAGCGCACTCGTTTTTTGACCTCTCCCAGCCCAGATATCCACTTGTTACCATCCAAACCACCAGGGTCCGACGCACCCAGGCGGTCTGTTTCACTAATCGATATGCACCATATAAACGATTGGGGTAGGTAACTCTTGAAATTTCTGTGATTTTCTAACCATTTTATTTCATGTCATTATGTTTAGAACCTAGTAACCTTATTTCGTTGCAACACGGTAGCGGCAAGCACATACACACAGTCGATACAAAAATGGGTCTACCTCCTGCTGACAAACAGCGAGCATTACCGGTGGCTGCCAAGCAGTCTTCTGTCACTGTATCTTCTATGATGCCTCTCGAACTTGAACGTCCGCTTATGGATTGTACAACAACTTCGACTGTTTTGTCTGAATCACGTGAGCCTTCATTTCAATATAGACTCCAACTCCCTAATCGACTGAAGTTACTTTTAACAGCTTCAATGACTGGATGTCAACCGTACTGTGATAACGTCAGCAGAAGTCGTTCCCCGGCAGGCGCACCTGTCGATGCTTCGAGACGTGAGCAACGAACTGGAGCTGCTTCACCGGTCACTATGACGCCAACGAGACCTCCTTTATTGCCATCACTAAGCTTTCCATCTACTTTTGGTGACTTGCTTCACTTTTCGCCACCGTCCAGTCTTCATCCTCTGATGACGAATGATACAAATGCGGTTATGGCCTTGAGTTCGAAACATACGTTACCTTCAGGTGATAGTAGAAAGAGTGGCGTTCCGAGTGATGCAGAAATATTGAATAATGAGGCTAGGGGCACTTCTGAGGAAACTAATTTAGCGAGACCAGGGGATACTTCGCAACAGCGACAGCAGCAAACGCATGCTTTGTCCGAGGTGGTAAAAACATCAGTCACTAGGGAAGAGGAAGATCTGATTTCGTATTCAGTGCATGGATCGTCTCTTGTACAATCACCACCAGCGCCACTACCATCACTACTACCAAAACCACGACTACCCTCCCTCTCCAATCCTGCTTTGCATAGTCAAGTTCGTCAGTCGTCATCATCATCACATCTTGCTTCACCAGTTCCTCAGCAACTTTCATCTCCATTATCGGCATCGCCACAGACAATGATCAAGAGCAACAAGCTCAAGAAGGCAAGGCATAATCCTAACCGGGGCGAGTTTTCGCACAGCTCGTATCATCCTGTTGTTTGTACGAGGGGTGATCAAGTTTTCGGAGTCAGTGATCGGAATGACTCGGTCGAGGGAAGATCCCCCATCTCTGAGGAAACTAACCGGGCGACTATCACAATTGATACAGCAGCGATAAACAGTAAAGACAAGAATAAAATGTCAATTTGCAGGTCATTATCGAGGAAGTTAAGCGAAAAATTCATAAAGGAGAAGTCCTCTTCCGATACCACAACAAATAAACGGAGAACAAATACGTGGACGGATGTACCAACACCCTTAGGCTCTCATAGTAGTCGATCAACGACCACAAATTCACCCACTAGAGATTTGGACATACAAAATCGGTCTTCTCGTTCCCTTTATTCAATGAAGAAACAAGCTCAGAGCGAGGTGGACTTGAGAACTAGGAAGAAAGAGATGGAGGATGAGAAGGAGAGGGGCGCGGAGAAGTGTAATGGTGAATGTCGAATGTTTCCGAAGGTGCGGCGGTTGTTTGGTGGGAGGTCGAAGTCAAGAGAGATGAATGAAATACAGAGTGAACATACGACGGAGAAGTCACCGCCCTTACCCGCCCTGCCAAAGCATCACATGAATGATATATATACATCCGTGTACTCAAAACAAGAAGACAAGACAAGCTCCTTGACAACAATTTCATACAAAAGCCATCATTTACCATCTGCTAAGTCAATGTCTACCGGACGTCCTAGTATGGTAGCAAGTCCCCTTCGGAATCGAAGTCATTCGGCTGGGTCGTTAATAACGATGTTTGAGGAGGCTCCACCGATGCCTAGTCCACTTCCGGACTTGAGGCCATATACCATCGACGAGACTGATCCTCCCTCGAGGTCAAGAATATGCAAGGATAAGGACAAAGACACCATTTGGACTCCTTCACCCCAGACAGCGCATGCCAGTACCAAGGAGGGACTGTCTCACCTGAACCACGTTGATACAAGTGGCAGTTTGGACGTTGAGAGATCCAATTCGCCGCCTATACCCCTATTTTCAACTGCTGAGCCTATCAATTTATTCCCTCTTAAACGTTCCTCGAGGAGATCTATGACCAAATTAACGTCTTCTATCGGATCTTTCGCTCCTCATGTCAATCCATTGTTGAGTTCATCTTCCCGTCCGATGCAAAGTTTGCGGCTACCTCAACTCGTACACTCCCGAACGAATTCGTTCAGCGAAGAAACCCTTTATCCGCCTGTGATCAAGAACAAAGACTCAAGTTTTCGGAACGTACAGAAGATGACTTTCCGAGAGATAAACAACAGCGATTTCCAAAATAAGGGTTGGGCGTTAACGGAACAAGAAAAGGCCGATCGGTGGGATGCACTACTAAAAAAGAGCGAAGCCGCTGGCGGGACCTTGCATTTTGGAGGCGAGGATGATAAATTACCATCTGACGAGCTGAGGTTTTCGAAGACTTTATCTGAGCTGGCTCGTGATGACGGATCTGTAGACATTCTCTAATATAAAGACATTTGGACACGTGATGTGTCTTGAACGGAGTGATGACAAATCCTCCCCTATCTCTGTCCCAATGGGTGCAACGTTGTCCAGCGAATCTGTTTTCACCGCAGCCGTTCTCGTCATTGCTGTTGCGCTTGGATACCATCAATACAAGACTAACCTCTCAGATGCTGTCGGAAGTGCAGGGCTTAGGCCTGAAGAGCAACCTGAGAAAACAAAAAGATCGGAAGAGAAGCCTGGACCCCTGGCGCCTCCAGTGTTTAATACCTCCAATTTTAGCAGTACTATACCAGGTCATTTTCACGACATACCCAATAATTCTCTCAGTTCCAAAACAAAAAGTCCCAAAAAGAAAAAGAAGTCTACCATCGAACTTAATACTACCCTTCAGCCCTTGACGAATTCACCGCCAACATCCGACAGGTATTCTCAGCCTCTTCAACTGCCCACTGCTGTGTCAATAGATACTAATGATTCTTGGACACATGCCAACACTCGCCGAAGAGCTGGGAAAAAAGTTGGACAAAGTACTGTGGTGGACATCACTACGACTATTAATGCACGGATAACACCTCATGTGACCGAGGGCTCATCCCCTAGTGATGAATCTACGGCCAAGCGCATTACCCTAGCAGAACGTCTTGCTCCGAAGGCTCCAAAGACAGACGTCGATGAGTTGAGTAGACTTAAGAGTTTGGCTTAGTATTAACGTCTATAATAGCATGCTCCTAGAACAACCGCCGCTTGCTCGAGTGATACGAGTTCATCCTTTGCCCAACGAGAAACCGCCCCACGGTTTCACATGGAGTGACTATGATAATGTTCACATACCCGATAGTGGAGAGAACGGTGCTGATGGAGAGGATGATGGAGAATGGGATGTTGTCGAAAACAAACGTGCACGTAGGCTGTTGTTTCTTCATCTTCATTTAGTCTCGTGTCATGATATAATAGGTATTGCTAAACGAGAAGGGCAAGCATCAGTCTTATCACAACGACCGGTAGCCAAGACAAAGAAGCAACGGCAAAATGCGAATCGACGTGAGGCTGGCAAAGCTGCTAATGCCGCAGTCGAGACAGATCGACTTGCAAGGTTAGCCAAGCACAAGCATGAGCTTGAGCGGATTCGGATAATGGAGCAGTCCCGATCAAGCAAAAAAGGTTTGAAAAGTGGTGGAATGACTTCGGTAGTAGACGACCGCGGCAAGTTGGTATGGGAATAAGAACATTAATTACATTATGTAGAAGAGCGAGACGTAGAGCAACCAAGGGTATAAAATCTGCTAAAGAGCGTCGCTATTATGCCGGTCATCAGCCTCAATGGTGTAACAGAATTCACCAAGAGGTAAAACATCGGATGATTAGGAGTCAGTCAAGAAAAGCTACAGTATGTGTAAATTCAAGATGATTTCGGAATCGAAAATAGCAGAGGGAACTTAAGTCGTCATGTGTACAGGCATGTGATGCAGCCGGAAAAATGCTGTTCATTGCTCTCTGTCTGCGTGATGATACACAGATCCATGTGTATCAGTGAGATCACTGAACCTACGCTTGCGCGCCGAAGATGAGTGGGTAGGGAATGCTGGATCTCTGTCAGATAAGTAGGCTTCTTCGGAACGTATTGATGACGAGGAGACGGTGTATGAGTCGCTGGGTCTCTGAGAATTTGAGGCCTGGGGCGCAGACACTCGCCCAGCATGAACGTCTGCGCGCGGCAGTTTTTTGACTGTACCGCGTGGTCTGTGGGTGTGAATGGAGATGTTATGGCTGCCAGTGATAAGGGAGAGCTTTGTGGTATTGCTACTGTGCTTGTCGGAGACTCGTTGACCGTCGGTCGTGCACTTCCCATTGGACTCGCATCTGCGACCATCGGAACCATAGTACTAGAGCCTGGTTCACCAAGAGGACGGGTTTCCCCGATGTCTTCCCCCCTGTTATATCGATGGACTGGAGGTATCTGGGCAGCAGCCATTTGCCCAGTAGGAACATGCAGTCCGGGATGATTCTGAGGCGGAGGCATCAAAGGCTGATGCTGGAGTGGTGACACCTCGGCGTATGTAGTAACCCCTCCTAATGCGGCAGGCGTCTGTAACTGTCCCAAAATTCGATCAACCAGCGCCTGTAGGTGGTCCAAACGAGCTTTCAGCTCGTCGTATTCTGCCCTCACTACATATTTTTCACTGGAAGCGAGTAAGGACTCATATGAAGAATAGACGCAGAATTTGAAACTCACATGGGCTCCACAACATGCCACTGGCACTTTTCCTGTTCTCCTCGGCGTGTGCAGGGCGCACAAGGCTGAGATCTATACAGAATATAATGTTGTTCACCTGAGCGGTCGATCAATCAACATACCTATCGCACTTGATCTTCCTGCGTTTACATTCTGGAAGGTGACCGCGTGATTGGATATCACAAGACGATCGGATATCAGAAGTAAGGGTTTCAGAGTCAGGAGGGCTTACAGCGTGGATGGTGCTCCAGTACATACCTGTACAACTGAGTGCCTGTCGTCGTCTCCTCTTCTTAGGCGGCCTGTGATGCTCACCCAGATCATCCTGCTCGGACTCTGCGGTGCCGAAGGTCTCAGCTTCCCGCGGATGACCTGGTACATGTTGCGATGGACGGGGAGAGGAATACGGGTATGGTAGCTGCATGCTCGAGGATGCTATTGGTGACGGTTGCGGAAGGTAGAGCTGGCGAATTGGAGGAAGAGAGGTATGCTGAGCATGATGTGGCGGGCGACCGGGTGCAGGAGAAGAGGTAGCAGTCGGCGGGGAGAGGGGCGGACGTGAGGGACCTGGAGCCCTTGGGGGCTGCATTTCATGAAGTCAGCATGGAACGAAACCAACCCGGTAAGGTCTTATGTCGTCCTATTTCAATTCAGTCGACTCCGAATAAGGCACCAAGCTAGCGGCTAGTAGGCTAGGTAATTCCGAGCGACAAGGATTTGCTGGGCCTGACTAAACATAATTCGGTGATATAATGCATCGACCCCAGCCTGGGCGGTTTCACCTCGTGTGCATCTGCACAGATCCTGGTAGCTACGTATTGGATCTATTGAACCGCGTTATATCCGATTGATGTATACATTCTGTCATATCATATAGTTGCCCGCCACTCACCCTATCCAATGTCATATACATATACATGAAACTGTAACGACTCGAAGACTCGGGTACGGGTCCTAAATAGATGCTTGGGACTACTATGACAGTAGGCATTGAACCGTCCATAACAATGGGCATTCCCAACGGACCGCAATCTCCGTCCCAATGATGGCTTCTTTCGTATGACATGCCCCCTGATGTTTTTGTCAACATCTTATTGTATTGCACAATGATACACATATACATGTCTCTAGATCTGATTAGCCACTCTATCAGTAAGAAGGTAGACAACAAATGGCATGCCCAGCTCCAGATGAATGATTCATCTACTCACACCCTTCACAAGCAACCCAAAGCTAAATGAGCTACCAAATTGATGGGGTTTGAGGTGACTGTAAAGTTTTCTGAATTCAGACTCCGATCTTATATTTTTGTGAAATGGTCCGTGCGCATCTCTTTATGTATAAAATTCCCCTACTTCCAATAATATTACTTATCGAAAGTTATACCTCGCCGGTTGATATTTGGGTTGTCCCTTGCTGTACCACAGGGGAGAATTTGAACCCCCTCGGCGATGGAGAGAAAACTTGACTCCTCCCCAAGATCGCATGGGATAACTTGTATGATCGGAGGCGGCCCGTAGAGGAGTGATATTCATGTACCCCACAGCATACTTTAGTCCAAATCCATTTGGGTATGGTCAAGCTTTCTGTTCGCGATGTCATCGATAATATCATTACTAATGATCACTTTGTATGGGCGTAATTTAGCAAGCTGCCTGTTCATTTGACCTTTTTTGTTAGTGTTTCAAATAAATAAGATCATTGTGGCAGCGGCATGCAAAGAGAAATTTTACATTATAATGAGATTGTTTCTTTTCCAATAAATTAGGTAATAAAGGGTTACTTGAATGTGCACTATGAGACATGACAACCCAAAGTTTAACCATAGTTATAGTAGTAGTAGCAATCAATGACACCAGGTGATTTCCCAGGATCATTGGAAAGAGAATATAAGGGCTAAATGGGCTGCATGAGTCCAAGAAGTATAATACTTGATGCTCATTTTCTCTTAGCTTATAAAATATCAAAAGGTTGTTATGTCAATTGACCTCTGACAAGAGAAGTCTATCACAACTGCCAAAATATAATTAGCAAGTATTTTATGACACTTGATTGGACCATCAATAGAATAATTGTTTCAGCTTATATTGGCGCAGGACCAATCTAACCAACTCAGTGAGAACTGTGTTTCCGGATCATCCTTCTAGTGCCCTTTCGCTACTTGTGTTAAGATTGTTACTAACCATAATGTGGCAGTAACTTGCGGGGATGACAATGTACAATGTAATTTGACGAAAATAGCATGCCTGGATGCGGTAAGTACAAAGATGAAGGCATAAGAACGGGGCCGCTGACACCTCATACACAATAAAGACCTAGGTTATCAGTGGATGCCGAAGAAAACATCAACCTTTTTGTGTACCGGCACTATTGTCAGGACATCGGAGCCATCATTTTGCATGCTTTCCGAGGCTAGAGTTATCAACCAATCAACCCGAGCGTGTTCCTGCAGTGGATCTTAGGCAAGAGACTAGCAATGACAGTGCCTCGCAAGTCCAGGATGTCTAGAGACCGAGGTCATCCATCGTCACTGATTGAGAACTCCAGAGTCATGCAACCTGATATTATATGTAACTCAACCTACACTGCACATTCTAGATGTACAGTACAGCCAAGCGATTGTGAACATGACGCAATAACACGCACTGTCCCGTATGTAAGTGTCGGGTCATGTCGTCAGAGACCATGTCATGATTTGCTTGTTCGGTTGAAGGGTAAAGCATGACGAGTGGAATATAGATAGAAAGAGAACCATGACGGCGGAGATGTGCGTGACTTTACGTCATCGTTTGCCAGCATGTATCAACCTGTGATCACCTTCTGTCTCCCACATGGAGACTGCAAGAGTAGAGGCATCTAAAATTTAGCTAGCATGAGGACTAGCAAAGATGGCGCCAACTAGCATGACGTATCGTAGCGTGGTCAAGTGTGGTAAAAGTGTGACATAGGGAACTTTTTGACTGCTGAAGTATTGTTTTACAACTATTGTACGACTGATCACCCACCCATTAGATTATAACCAAGCCTGAGCGTGAGGGACCCAGGCTCAAAACATGTTGCCTAGTTATGTATGTCTCTGGTGGAAAGTTGTCGAGATATTGCAGTATCGATAAGTTTTATCATTATTGTTGAACATATTTGGACTCGGACTGGTATGTCATAATGGACTGTGTATGTCACAGTTATTCTTGTATTGTCAGCCACTCGTGTTGGTATTTAGTCTAGCCCTCCTGTAATCATGGAGTTCACGCTCATCTATCGTGAACTCCAGGTACGTTATGTATTCTCCCATCTAGTGTACATCCTAATACGCTCATCTATCGTGAACTCCAGGCCTGTCGCGCACGCCATCTGTCCACTGCTTGGGTGCTTGCCTAGTTGTCCATTTCGTTAAAGGTGACAAGTACCATGGACAGTTTCAATCAATCTCTACACTGTTCAGGTCGATTCGGATCTAGGAGGTAGATTCCGAGTGAGCCGTTCTGAAAACAACACCATGAACGAGAATGGGTCCTGATCCATTGGCGAACACATCATTTAGGTTGATAGACCAACATTCACATATTGGCTGGTGTTTTCCATTGAACGCTACACTGGAACGAGATCAAAAAGTCCAGGACACAGGGTGTGATTTCAGAAGAAAAATTATAAAAGACATATCTTGTGACAGCCTAGGGTGGATCGATGACATGATTCAGATTATCATCTTTGTATGCTGTGGGGAATGTTATCAATACATCGGAGACTTAGAGTTCGGCAACTCACATGCTGCCCGCCAGCTCGCCGGCAGGACAAGGTGGAAAGGGTGGCAGAATCGATTATCAACTAATCATTAGCCAAATAAACATTCTTATAAGTAGAACGTACCTAACATGGCAGGCCAAGTTTCACCCTACATCACAGGAAACTTCACTTTCATTGACACAATTACCAATAACTCTAGTCAGAGCTGATACCAATGCAAATGAAGAAATTCCCCAACCTTGCAATGATAAGCTTTTATGGGGAAGGGAAGCCTCAATTCTAATGCCTTAGGCAAGACCCTAGAATAAGAGGCTCAAAGAAGTTCAGAGCCAACAGTGCTCTTAATGATAACATTGATCGTCCTATGTCTGAAACTTAGAAAAACAAGATTGATATCAAGCTACTTTGTTGAGCCTGTAGAGAAAATATCTTATATATTACAGACTAATTAATTGTAAATATTCCATTTCAAATGTTATAACCTCAAGCTTGTGTCAGAAACCCTCAGAGTAGACTTAGTCATTTTATATTTTTCCTGTCTTTTATTACTTCTTTTCCAATTTCTCTTTTATTTTATAGCTTATTTTTCTAATATTGAGATGGTTATTGATGTACCAGAGGCTAAGGAAGTTACTTTCACTCTAATCTCTAATAAAAAGTGCAAGAGAAAGAGCAAAGTCTCTTCCTTTCTTTCTATATCTTTCTTTGACTCTAAGAGCAAAGCATTGCTTATTTCATAAGCCTTCTTTCTTCTTAAAGCTATGATAATTTATTCTGGTTTAGCTATGATATCTAGTCTAGCTATGACAATCTCTAAGATTATCAAGCTCCAGATAGTACCTCTTCCTATTTCCTTGGCCTCCAAACCTTTTAAATCTAAGCTTAAGGTCAAATCATTTGCTCAGATTGCAAAATCCAACATTACTTAGCAAGCTCCAAGATTTGCTTCTGCCTTATCTTATAATAACTTTTTGCACTTATTATAGCTTAAGAAAGCATTTCCTAACCTTCCTCAAGCTACAATCATTTCCATACACCAGACTAGTTTAAGCAGTGCATATACTTTTTAAGAAAGTACCAGTTGTTCCAGTATCTTAAAATGATAACCTATAGGCCTACCAGATAACATGTTGTAATTCTCCTACTATAGAGATTATTATAGCCAATGCTACTTAGTAGTTGAGTTCTGTAACAAAAACTTGGTTAAGGCACACTCTAAACTCAGAATAAAGTCTGTTTACAGGATATGAGATAGTATGTCCATGTTTACCAACTCTGTTGCTTTAGCAGCAGAGCTAGAAGTAATTAAGCAATAACTAAAGAAAACTGCTAATCTTAGTAAGACCACTAAGATAGAGCCTTACTTGTCTCAATCTAAATCTTTTCTAAATGTTTTAAATGTCTTCTACTAGAACTCTAACACTTCTTTGCCTATAACTCCTACTCAGATGACAGCAGCTCTTTCTAGCTCTTCTCTCTTTAAGAATATCACATTAGCTTCTCTGTCTTATATTATAAAGACATTTCCTAACTCTAATATACTAGTAATCTAAATTAACATCTGGAACTCCAAGAAAGGTTCTAAGAGCAAGTGTCAGAGTTAAAGATAATAAACTTGGATTATTTTATTTTTCTTTCTCATTTTCATTTTATTTTCTATCTTATTTTCTTGTTTTAGACTTAGGATTGAAATTATAGTTTAATATTATATTATGACAATATATAATAACTGTCACAAATATGTCACAAATATCACTGTTACTGTCACATAAAAGAACATAGAAGATTTTAAAAGAATAATATCATACAGTATATTAATAATTTATTAATCTCATTTAATACACATAGTCTTTAGAATAGATTGGTAATAGTATTTCATAGACCAATTAGCTAGCATAAGATACTCTGTATTGGGAAATCTATTGAGTTCTCTTATATTAATCCAATACAAGGTTTATCTTTCACTTTTATACTTGAACTTGAGTTGTAATAGCAAAAATCTCATTAATTGTTTATTTAATCTTTAGGCAACATACTACTATATACCCTGAAGTTGCTCAGTATCATCATTACTAGCACTAGAAATACACAAGACATACTTGTTATGTTCAAGATACTAAATATCAAAAATGTAGTGGTTTATACAGAGTAGAGAACTTTGATTTTAAATATTTAAACTGTAAAGAAAACTATATTGCTGACCATGACAAGTATCCATTCCAGCACCATCACTTTAACAAGCAATAGCATACTAATAAGATTACTGAGATATACTCTGAATAAGCCAACTATAGTACTATGACTAGTCTTAGTAAATATGCCTTTATTACACTTTGTGACTATCACATGTGACATCACACCACACTCCTTTGCCTAAGTCCAAAATAAAATAGAAAAGAATGAAAAAGTTAAATCCAATGTTTACAACTCTGACAAGAGACATAGTTGACTACAGAGACATTCAGCTTTTATCTTTCTTCAACAAAGGAAAGTGTCAATTTCTTATAAATATCTACTCTAATAGCTTTCATACTACTATAGACCTTTTGTCTAATAAAGTTCTGAACATTCTCAACCTATTATATATGAAAGGAGACTTTAATATTAGAGATACTAAGTAGGACCTATCTGTCTCTTCACATTCTATAACTAGTCAGGTTTTAAAAGACTTAGTAAACTTTTACAGTCTTGTACACTCTATTCCAGTGCTTTCTATCTCTACTCATTATTCAGATATTTAAAGCTATGCTAACATAGTAATTGACCTTATCTTTTTATACTCTATTGCTGGTCTTGACTTACTTTCTGAGACAATCTTAGATCTCTTTACTAACAAAGAGAATTATAGTCACTACTCAGTCTAAGAAGTGGTGTTCTAATAAGTGCAAAACTATACTAGAGACTTATAAGTAAGCTAAAAAATGCTCTGACTAATTCTTCTTTCACTTTATAACTAGACTGGTCAAATAATAATTTTTAACAACAGAATTGCTGAAATTACATCTGTTAGTAAACAATCTTGGAATCTAATAAGCTGGGTCAAACAGTATAAGTTGCCTATAGTAGAGACCATTCACTTCTAAGAGCAACTCTGCAATGACCTTCAAAACTTGTAGAGTGTCCTCCACCAGTTTTATAATACTGTAGCTAATCACTCTATTAATCACTCTGTTCTAAATAAGATTCTTAGCCAAACTACTTGCTCTTGGATACTGATTTCAATATTGGAGATACAGAAGGCATATAAGGCCTATTTTAATGTTTCTACTCCAAGTCCTAACCATATTACTTAACAGTACCTCAAGCTCATTCTGGCTGGCTTAGCCACCTCCATATGAGGTCCCATGTTGGGTCCTATTGTCGCACCTCCTGTTCCTGCTCCTCCTCCCACTGTAAGCAGGGCTTGTATCTGTACCTGCATTGCTGCCAACTGCTCCTGTTGCTGACAGATGATTTCATGTAGGTTTATTTGTTGACTCATATTGTGATAGGATAGAGTGAATCAATAGGTGATGGTGATGATGATGATGGTGGTGGTGATGGTGGTGAGGATGTATATAATAGTAAGGCCAAGCCTGTGCTGGTCTC
>Ga0157368_1000633_pt1:0-15000 | contig 16142 bp, 10 predicted proteins | sample AttbisABBM3_FD_113146 | JGI IMG/M metagenome (GOLD analysis project Ga0157368, IMG submission 113146) | Fungus gardens microbial communities from leaf cutter ant in Botucatu, State of São Paulo, Brazil - Atta bisphaerica ABBM3 | ecosystem: Host-associated > Fungi > Mycelium >...
AACTTTATAATGTTTTAATAACGGCTCACGCTTTTTTAATGATCTTTTTTATGGTTATGCCGGCGATGATAGGTGGATCTGGTAATTGGTCTGTTCCGATTCTGATAGGTGCACCTGACATGGCATTTCCACGATTAAATAATATTTCATTCTGGTTGTTGCCACCAAGTCTCTTGCTCCTATTAAGCTCAGCCTTAGTAGAAGTGGGTAGCGGCACTGGGTGGACGGTCTATCCGCCCTTAAGTGGTATTACCAGCCATTCTGGAGGAGCAGTTGATTCAGCAATTTCTAGTCTTCATCTATCTGGTGTTTCATCCATTTTAGGTTCTATCAATTTTATAACAACTATCTCCAACATGCGTGGACCTGGAATGACTATGCATAGATCACCCCTATTTGTGTGGTCCGTTCCAGTAACAGCATTCCCACTTTTATTATCACTTCCGGTACTGGCAGGGGCAATTACCATGTTATTAACCGATCGAAACTTTAATACAACCTTTTCTGATCCCGCAGGAGGGGGAGACCCAATATTATACCAGCATCTCTTTCGGTTCTTCGGTCATCCAGAGGTGTATATTCCCATTCTGCCTGGATCCGGTATCATAAGTCATATCGTTTCGACTTTTTCGGGAAAACCGGTCTTCGGGTATCTAGGCATGGTTTATGCCATGATCAGTATAGGTGTTCTTGGATTTCTTGTTTGGGCTCATCATATGTTTACTGTGGGCTTAGACGTTGATACCCGTGCCTACTTCACCGCAGCTACCATGATCATAGCTGTCCCCACTGGAATTAAAATCTTTAGTTGGATCGCTACCATGTGGGGGGGTTCGATACAATACAAAACACCCATGTTATTTGCTGTAGGGTTCATCTTTTTGTTCACCATAGGAGGACTCACTGGAATAGTCCCGGCAAATTCTGGGCTAGACATTGCTCTACATGATACTTATTATGCGGTTGCACATTTCCATTATGTACTTTCTATGGGAGCCGTTTTTGCTTTATTTGCAGGATTTCACTATTGGGTGGGTAAAATCTTTGGTCGGACATACCCTGAAACTTTAGGTCAAATCCATTTTTGGATCACTTTTTTCGGGGTTAATCCGACCCTCTTTCCCATGCATTTCTTAGGGCTTTCGGGTATGCCACGTCGCATTCCAGATTATCCAGATGCTTACGCTGGATGGAATGCCCTTAGCAGTTTTGGCTCTTATATATCCGTAGTTGGGATTCGTCGTTTCTTCGTGGTCGTAACAATCACTTCAAGCAGTGGAAATAACAAAACAAAAAGGGCGAACATTCCTTGGGCTGTTGAACAAAATTCAACCACACTGGAATGGCTGGTACAAAGTCCTCCAGCTTTTCATACTTTTGGAGAACTGCCAGCTATCAAGGAGACGAAAAGCTATTTGAAGTAAAAGAAAGAATCAAGAAGGTCGCCGACTGCTACTAAGAACCTAACAGAACTTTTCTAAATTTGGGTTCCAACGAAGAAGAGTTGAGGACCCACTTATGTCTTTCTTGAACCATCGACCAAAACAAATCCAATATGTCTCTGGATAGACTAACAAAAGTAGGTTTGCCCCTTATCGGTAGTTTCGTAGCTGGTTTTTTCGGACGTTTTCTAGGATCAGAAGGAAGCGCTATAATGACCACTCCATTATTTTTGCTTCTTTTATTCGTGTTCTTACTTTGTTTGATTCTAATTTTTCGAATGAAACTCTCGAGAAGAAGAAAGAGTTTGATTCTCTACTGTGTAATCCTTTTGGGGCTTGGCTTTTTCTCCTATTTCCTTCGCTTACATGTAGAACATCAAATTTTTGCTTTGGTAGGTGCGACAACACCTTTTCTTTTCAATCTTTCGGATGGGTCGGCTCATTCAGACGGAGAAGCGGGAAGTCTCCCGCCCTTAGAGTCTGAGTCGAGTTCTGCATCTCTTCAAACTTATCGAAATGTGATTGCGGCCGAGAGCGAGGCCGAAATCTATAATCGAATTCGAGCGCTTGAAAATTTGCAGTATTTCAATGTTCCACCCCAGAACAATATGGGCGACTATGAAAGACTGGTTCGAAGCCATTTCGATCAGGCACTTAATGTCGACCATTATCTGGAGATTTGGGATAAGGAATAGAAAGAGGTCCTATTTTTAGAAAAGAAGGCGTTGTTGCAGGAAAGACTCCAGGATCTAATGCTTAATGAGCGAAATATTGCGCTCATTATGGAAATTTCACCGTATACTGATATAAGAGAAGAAGCTTACCATTTTATTCAAAGCAAAGTCGCGCCTGTAAGCAACCTACAGTATGCTTTTCAACGGGATATCATGGAGGGGACTCTAAACTCGCTGATTCAACAACTTAACGAGGGGGACCCTAGACAATCAGAAATTTATAAGGAATTTTATCGGCATTTTACCGATGAGGAGTTTCGGCGTGTAAGTGGCTTGCCGCTACCCTAATGAAAAAACGTGACGTGAGGAGAATTCATGGAGATGAGATTGCACGTGTTTATGGATTGAACAGGATTCACTGGTAATTTAAATTCGAGTTGGAATCTGAGTCTTTTTATTCTCTTTGTTTTAACATCTCGGGGGGGTATGCCGGACAACAGCTCCACTGACCCCCGATGGGGCTCCGGCAAGTGCACTTACTTTTTCTTTGATTGGTGTTGACTGTTTCTAAAAAGGAGCGATGCGTAGTCAGATCGCTGGCCCTTGTCATGGCGAGTCACCTGTGGTTTGGTGGCTTCTGTGAAAAGGGGGTGGGGAGAGGTGAGGAGGGCCCCACCGCTTAAGCGACATCTCGCTTTCATTAACAAGTTAAGCAAGGACGACGCCCTTTTTCTGAGGGCCACCCGTAAGAGTAAGAAACAGAAAGTCTTATGGTACGCCGTCCACGGGGTTTGGGAAGTGCCTTTGCTCCCTTTCCCAATCGTTTACGCTTACCGTCAAGTAGTATGCGGCCTTGAGATTCGGATGATTTAGGAAGGTTTCGCGGTTGGTTTCAATCTCCCTTAGAACCTCTATTATTTTTAGTCGTTTTTGCGGTGAAGCATCTAGCAGATGAAGATCCTCGAAAATCCTGGTACAAACATCTCTTCTTACGGCCACATGTTGGCAACCACGAAGAACATATGGAATTTTTTTTTATAAGAATTCAACACTCGGGGCGTGTGGCCCGATAGGTTGACCCTCAGCATGAGGATTTTGTTGCCCCATTCTCAAGATATCGGGCCCCTCCTCCAACTCGCTTCTGATGGCAGTAGCCTCCGCCGGGTGACTTAGTTGGGTCCCCGCGGTAATGGGGTTTTGCGCGTTGGAGACTTCCAGTCCCTGGTCTCCAAAACCACTTTGATAATAGTCTTCCGCCCCCATGACATTGGCTGCTGGTTGATCCACCTCCCCTTGTGGTTGTTGACCATCGCCAGGGGCCGAGTTAGGCCCTCCCCACTTGCTTTCAACTCTCGTGCGTGTATAGGGTCGCGATTACTTTAATAGCTAGTTATAGATCGTTGCCCAGTATTCAGCGGTTTAGGAGTAGTTATAGTCTTTCGCTACCATAAGATGGAAGCGCAACAACGAAAGTGGTTCAGTTCACATCACATACATAATTTCTACAGTGACTTTAGTGACTTTTAACTAGTTAAGGCTGCTTTACCCACCTCTCCTACACAGTCGAGCATCGCTAAAGCCCTCTCTCCACCGGTCTCTTCGTTCCTAACTAAACGAGGGTTCGACTTGAATGTGAAAAGCATTCTTGCTTTCTTCCAATCTCATAATAGGATCTTAGGCAAACGGGGACCGGCTCTATGAGCACCCTTGGGCGGTGGTTTCTCGATCCACTTGCTGACTTGAATGGAACAAAGACAGTAAACCAGAAGCTTTTTCTTCTTCTCTTATGAGATTTCTAGTTAATGATTCGTGAGAACATACTTTGATATTCGTAGACGAAATTCAATTCTTTTGCTGGAAAGACAAGAGACCAGAAATTCAAGATGAAATAGCTGGTCCAGCGATCGATGACATTTCAGAAGTCTGGCACTACCAAAGTTATAGTATAGATTGGGCGGAGGATATCCCGGGTTCGAACATTGTCTTTTCCATCTTAGCTGAGAAGCTGCTGATGATGAAGAAAAACTCTCAATCCTGGTTAGAGGCTATGCTGCTTCTAAGCTCTCCTCACTTTCACGGCAAGAAGGCCATAGCAGCGTTTGGGGCTGCAGGATCTTTAAATTGAAAGTAGGTTCGACCGCATGCTACAGAGGAACGACAGACGGATCAGAGCAAGGGATAAGGATAAGCAGACGGGCGGGGCCCTTTTATAAGCACTACAAATAACAAAGAAGCCGCTGGGAACCATTAATATGAAAGAAAAATGAGATCTAATTCACCTAGAAAAAGAAAGGTCGATGCAATTGAGAAAATCCAAAGCAGACAATGAATCCAGAGGAAAGGATTGGTCAAAGATCTCCGAAACACTTGTTCAGTGATTCGGCTCCAGATGGAATCTTCGCATATTTCTCTTAATAAGTCAGTGGTTCGGATGGAAATGATACTGAAACCGCTTCCTAAGACTCAGCGATAGGGTAGGGCGTAGTGACTACTCAGATGAAAGCTTCGGAGGAAGCATGGTGTTAAACGAGGTTAGAAGGGGGTTCTTTGCTGAATAGAATATTCATTCTGTCATCGACCACTTCTTTATGGAAGAGTTTGTTCCACCTTCTTAGTCTTAGAATGTGGAGGTACTCCTGGCTATCCCAGATTTTTATTCACTTTTAGCTTGTAAAGCCGGCTTCTTTCATAGCTGGATCCTAAGGTTGCAACTGGACTTTAGAGAAAGACTTTCTTCTGTAATAGGTTTGGAACCCTTTTTCCATTTGCAAAGGAGATGCTCGGGGTTCGATAGCATTACCATTTATACAGACCACCTAAAGATAAAAGAGAGTAGGGGATCCTCCTTACGAAGAAAATGAGACATTGATTCCAGCCAGGAATGAACTGTCAATCCAAGCTAGCTCAGGTCGTAATAGCCAGTTCGGTACGAGATATTCAGGTGTGAGCGCTGCGCTAAGGTAGCTTGCTTGCGATCAACAAAATCGAGAGAGAAGTTGACCAGGTTAGATTCGACCGGTAGGTGAGGGAAAGATGAAAGAAGGTCGGAGTCGTGAACAGGAAAAGCGAAGACCGGTTATGCCGAGAGGACAGGATTCATTGCATTGAATCAGTAGTAAAGATAGCCACGCTGAAAGAAGAGAATAGCTTTTGCAAGAAAAAGCTTCGCTCCCTTCACATGAATCGGGATAGGGAGCAGGCGATGTCGAATTGAGATGGCTATGTAAATGTGACTTGTGCATGTAGTACTTCTGGGAGAATGACCGAAGCAGTGTGGCACTGCGATGCTGGGGAATACCAGGTATGTGCAGGTGTGGTCTTTTAGCCATCATTTTAAGGCGGGCAGAGACGTTCTAAATGAATAAGAGGATGTATTATGACAATCAACCTGGTTGAGGACAGGTGAAGTGTACCACCGGGAGTACAAGGCGGGGGAGTGTTAACAGCTTCTAAAGGAATAAAGAGTATCTGCGTGACGAGAATGAGTCAGTAAATGGTGTTGGAAGTGTGTACTGCGAAATGAACCTCGGTATCATGGTGACTTGCGGGATTCAGATAGAATGCGAATACGATGAATGTCGATATGATCAAGCACGTGTTCTCATAAACACTGTGATTAAAGGAAGCTTAGGAGTAATGGATAAGCATCTGTACAGAGAATCACCTTAGTGCCTGGGAAGGGTCCCTAAGCTTAAGGGAATCAAGCGATGTTCTTGAGCAATAACAGAAGGGTCTCAAGGATAAATTAAGCATATGAGTGGGGTTATAGAAAGGAATAAGATATGCTTGCGTCAGTACTAGTAGCAGTGGATGTCGCCATAGTTGGGGAAGGATGGGTGAATGAAAGGTAATGTATGAGGTGAGGAAAGAAAAGAGAGAAAGTCGGACACTGATGAAAAGCTTGAAGTAACGAATACGCAGCACTTTGATTGAATCAGAAATGAACTGATATTGCAGAGGAAGAGAAGAAGCTGTGTCGGTTCTTCTTTCCCTCTGGGAGTGACTTTAGCTACTATTAGTCTAGAAGATAGAAGATAGGATTGGAATAGCATAGTCCTACTTCATAGTCCTAGTAGTCTTAGTAGTGAATACTAAGACTGAGACTGACTACTAATAGACTACTATCCAACTTGCTCAACTCTGAACTCGAACTCAGCAGAAACCTTACTCTGATTACTGCTTTATAAAGCCTACGGGAGAGGATTGACACCGATAGGGAAGGGTTACGGTACCTCGACTGTTAGGGATAGGTATTCAATTGCTCGACTGAAAGGAGAGGTATGAGAGAACTGAACTTACTCGAAGAGGGAGGATGGATGCGAATGAGCTGCAAGAATGCGTAGCGAGAGAAAGTCTTATCGACCGATAGCGACAGGGTTGACTTAGTGCTTGCTTGTTGGCTTGAGCGCGTTAGCCTATTGAGTATGTTTTCTTGCTAGTTGCAGAAATAAGATCCGTTTCAGTTGAAGAAGAAGAAGTGAGGGAAGCCGTGCCAGCTGTCTGGAGTCCTTCAGTTCCTGGGATTGGAATGAAGTTACTCGACCCTAGGTAGAGGAACGGACAAGAGCATGTAAGAGCAGCTCGAGATTGACTATTTCGATGTTGTTCCATGTCTTCTATGTCCCTCAGTGAAACCATTGATATTAAGCCCGTTGGTTGAGCTACTGCGTAACCTGACTCACGAACGGTACCAATCTACATTAGAGGAAGTGCAATACTTGATATGGGGCTATGGAGTTATCTTTCTTTCCTTAGGTCTATGCTAAGCCTTAACAATCCTCATTCCAGTCTTCCCAGCTATATTCTTTAAATAGTTACACCAATTCTCTTCCTTAGTGCTTTAGTCTTCGAAGTCTTCTCGTTCTTAATGCTCTTGTGTTTCCGGCTTCTATGTCTCAGGTAGGACTGGCGTGTTGGCTGTGAATAGGTGCCTACGAAAGCATTCTTGACTCCGAATCTACAGCAATCTCATCTTATTAGATTTCCGCGGAGGCATCTTCCCACTAAGATTAATAGCTTTCCACTTCCTTCTGACTTTGTCTTCACCGCGATAGACTTCAATCAACTATAGAGATGGTTAGAACCTTACGCCGTTGTCAAGATAAGAACTAGCGCTCCACTCTGGAGGAATGGGAGTTGAATCTAAGGGAGTTGGCCTCAAGGCCCCTCCTCGTTCTTCTTTATTCTTACTGTTAGGCGCCTCTACCTTATCTGATTAAGGAGGTGAAACGAATCCAAGGGCTTAGTAATTGAATACAAGGGTTTGGGCGCATGAGGCCCTGAAAACGTCTTTTCTTCTCATTCAAGGGGGCTTTGGAGGTTAGTAGACCTGTTAGTTACGCCTTTCCTAACTCCATAGAAAACGAAATCGGATGCTATGACTTATCTTTCTAAGGAAGCATGGGACTTCCTGTTAGGATGCTTTCTAGCAGGCATCTTTCGTTCTTCCTTGCCTTGCGGCAAATGCTTTGAACTACCATATCAGCAGAGGAAGCACGGATTGCAAAGACTTAGCTTTCTAGCTGCTCAGTCTCTGCTCTAGCTTTCCTAACGTCATAGAATGAGTTTGGCTTCTCTTGGACTAGGAGGTCCACGGCAGGACGGTCAATTTTCTACTTTCAGTTAAGCACGTTAGGAATTCACTCTGTTACTTCATTCTAAGTTACAGGTTTCACCCTTAAGAGTGTAGTGGACTTTAGCTTTCCCCAGAGCTAATTAAAGTCAAGATTGATTAACCGTAGAAATGTCTTCTAATAGAATAGAAATCCTTTAGCTGCGAACAGATCCTAAGGATCTTACCCTTGCTTGAAGTCACTTAACTGCGCTATCGGAGAGATCAGACTAGAGTCTTACGAACTCAGAAGCAGGAGACCGGCGCATCCTATAACAGGAAGGGGCCGGAGATTGAGAGGAACCCGAACTAGTAGTTCTATTTCGAGATTCTGTGACTCTTCCAAGAGCTAATGAATTGATTTATTGACTTCTTAATTTCCGGAAATAATGTCCAAGTCAGAAGGCTGAGCCTGACGATCCAAGTTCGATTTAGTTGTTACCGAGCCCTTCAGCTGACTTAGATGAAGTAAGGGATTGACTTCGTGAACTCGTTACGGGAGGAAATAGAAGACTTCTATATAATATTCTACTGATGATGAAATTGATGAAATGCAGTAGGCTCATCCCCTATCTTAACCTGGGAACATACTAAAGATAAGCAGCCGTTGAAGAGATTCTAAATCCTTCCTCTTTCTATTTGTTCCTGCAGACAGGAGGGATGTAAGTCCAGCCCTATGTTTATTCTTTCGTTCCGTCTCGTAGTTAGTAGAAAGCCTGGGCCGAAACCCTAATGTTTCAATTACTATTCCCTTTGAATCTATTTCAACACCTGTATCTAGCTCAGTGGGATGGGAGGAATCAGAAAGATCATATGAAAAGATTGGTCTAGCTGACTCTTTCTCTGTTTATATGCTCTCAGCCTTAGAAGAAGAATGAGTTGCAACTGCAGGAGATAGTTAGTAATTTAGTGTTCTCTCATACAGGCTCGAAGAAAGATCTAGTTCTGCTTGGTTTACAGTCCTTCCTTGAGAGATGTAAGTAGTTGACTTTAAAGACACGAAGTCTGGAGATTGAGTTAAACGCCCTCCTTCCTCAGAGAAGGTAGGTTTGTAATAATAGCTCGAAGCAAGTAGAGACTTTCCTTTCCCGGAGCAAAGCAGTAGAATAAAAGATGTTTCCCTAGGCTTCCTGCCTATTGAAGACACAAAGGCTGCTGGCGGAGCCCGAGAGAACTCTAACTATTAAGTTAAATAAGTTAAAAGTTAGAAGCCCTCAATTCTGATGAATGAGATGGAGGAGACCCCTATCAAAAATATAGTCTTTCAGGAACAAAGAACAAGCCCAAAACAACAAACAAGCCTCGGCATTTTGGCAACTTATCCCTCACGGGTAATCACCTCTGGGACTCTTCCTTTTTCCGACTAAATGCAATATTCCTAATTTACGGGGATAACTCATTCTAGTGCTGTTGCCTTTAGGCCTAACAGGCAGTATAGCAAAGGTAGGCCTGTGAAGTAGTTAGAAAGGAAGAAATAGTTGCTTTAGGAGAAAGATCGGAGAAAACTGCGTAGTTAGTTTGATGTTGTGATGCTACCGCTCTTAGATGGAGATGCTGCCAAGCAGAAAGTATTATACGTTACGTTCTTGACCAATACCCAGAAGAGAAATCCTGCACTAGGAACGAAGATGCTATTGAGTCTGCAGTTGAACTATTGATATTTCTAGATTGGGTGAATGTTCTCGCCTATTAACTGCCTCCACATTCTGACCATAAAGAGTGGGCCGAAGAGGCCCTAATCCACCTAAGATTCAGTTTAAAGCATTTTGAAGAAGCCTAAGATTCCGTGTTACACGCCCTGCAGCCTACGAGTCGAAGCAAAACCAATGCCCTTATCCGGCAAGTCTGCTAGTTAGTTAGAAAGTCTAGTCCACGTAAAGAAGCGCGGGAATCTTCCGGGTAGAATACGAATATACTTTTTCGGTTTGAGCTGCCTAAAGCCTAGCCTTATCTACGATACTTCTATTGATTATCCAGCCTCGACCTCATAGCTGGGCTGGAATTGGGCATTATGAGAGAGCAGCGGCTGACAGCGGTAGACCTATGCATATAGAGTCCTCATCCTGCAAGGTTGAAGCCGTAGTGAAACAAAAGCGGCTACGGCTGGTCTTCATTTTTTGAAAGAGATACCACACTTGGGAATAGAACAACTGCAGAGAAAGGTGAGTTCCGGGTTGAAATTGAAATGTTCTGTAGAGTCACTACGCTAGCACATAACACATAAGATAGATAAAATACTTTCTGGGGAGGAAAACTATACTAGATGGAGACTCGATGGAGGACATGGCCCCTCCCTGCCCTGGGCGTACAGGAAAGCAGGAAAGATAGCTTTCTAGTAAAACAGGCTTCTTTCAAAGAGTAATGGTTCTCCGAGAATGCCTAGGTACACTGGGCAACTAATTCCAAGTTAGACTAGCCACCTAACTTTAGCGCGGCGATGAGAGTGGTGCTCTTGTTGAAGAAAAGAGAAAACTTCTTTGACCTTATTTTTTTCCTGGGAAAAGCCCGACGTGAACTACGAGAAAGAATGGAAGATCTTCTTTTAAGCATATCTATTCAATCAAAGACATGGCCACAGACCTTCGAAACAATGGTGCGGGAGTCTCGCTTGCATTCTTTCTTGGGTCTTGAAGTACATCGTTAAGCTAATTCTCTTTTTGTTAGCCAACGCAAATATGCAGTTTCTCTTTTGACTCGGGCTCCTATGGCAGACGCTAAACCTTATTCAACGAAAATGGCAGTTTCTGATCGGCTTAAAAAGGATACTGGAGAACTTTTCACCGATCCTACCACTTATCGTAGTATTATTACTTCTATTTGAAACTACTCCGAAGTTATTGCACTTACAGAAGACCAAGTGCTAATGCAGTCGGTCACATCTTTTCTGTCAGAGACAGCAGCAAATTCAATGGCAGCTGATGCATCAATAGCAGCGGACGCCGAGGCTTCTCCTTTCTGAGCTTGCCTGGTCTTTTTCGCCTTTCTTAAAGAAACTGATTCAAGCATTCGTTCAGAGTCGACAACAGCAAGAAGTGAAATGGCTTCTGGTTCAATGTACGCTATCTTGCCTAGTTCAATCAATGGCAGAAAAAACCTTGCGAGAACCTTTCATCCGACTCTCTTTTGCTCTTTATGGTTTCAGGCATCACTTTGCTTAACCCGGTTAGCCCTTTCAGCTATCTTTCTTTACCCGCTATTGCATCAGTGAGTAGCTTATGGGGAGTACTTACTCGCTCGAGCTAAGCTTTAGGTACGTAAGTAACTCGACTGTAAAGGAGAGGTATGGTGTGCGAACGATGTTGAGTTCTTGCTTAAAACAAAGCTAGTTACGCTAGGGCCGTGTAGTCGCGTCAGCGAAGCGAGAGGATAGTTTAGTCACTCATCTAGATAGATGAGGATCGAAGACGATCTACAAGCCGATAATAGAATGACTTACTTCTTTATTGGGCTCTACAGCTCTGTCTAATGCATCTTATGTACTGAATTAGGGTCTTTCCATATGAATAGTTAAACTAAGCTTTCTCAGTAATAAGATAAGGGGATCTGGCATAGATACTTCACGAGCGAGCTCTTCTCTTCTTCGATAGTTGGAAGTCTTGGAGAACTGCTTGTTCATGGAGGGTTTAATAGTCAGTTGACAAGGCTACTTTCGAGTGAGTAGGTTTATTAGTGACTCTCAGTCAATCATTACTAAGGCGCAGGGATTGCTCTTGGATTGATTGCACTTTCTAGCTAAGCTAGACAATTCCAGATTGATTCTGATTTCATTGATAGAACCCTGCTAGTTCAATCCTCACTTTTCATTCCTAGGGTTATTGAATACTTTACTAGCTTGCTATTGCTAGTTCAATCGTCAGCTCTTGCTTAGTCATTGGACTATATCCATTTGAGGGAAACTTTTTCATACAGCACGGCTTCGCGCCTATATAAGGAGCGAAGCGCTGCTCACGTTACAGCTACTGTATTGACTGTAACTACACTACGAGAATTTTGATATACACCGGTTAAAGCATGAACTCCAACTGAAGGAATGAAGCCCATATCATACATACCTACATACGACCCACTTTACCTTTACGTACGCTATTTTCTACATCGAAAAATTTCAACTGTCAAGACTACTGAACGATTCGATCTATCACCTACGTCATTTCTAATGGTTAAAAATCCATAATTGTTTCATTAAGTCATCGTTCCGTCATCCAAGATGCTTCTATCTAAGTGATTTCATACCTTATTCCCTCCGCCACCCTCAACCTTCTAAGCTCCTTTGCCCTATGCCTTTAGTCTGCTTTGAATGATCATTTCACTCTTCGAAGGTGAGCGAAGTACTTCGAGGGATTAGATGGAAGGAACCTCTGCTAAGAATGGAATACATTTTATTGTGTCCTTATTTAGCTTTCAAGTGGGAGAGGACTTCCATAGAGTGAGCCCTTCGATCGCGGTGCTCATCTTACCATCTGACGCAGTCCAACTTATCCCTGCTAACCCACAACTAAAGCACCATGACTCTTTGATTCCGAAATGCGGCCGAGGGCATTCCATCGGAAAGGACACATCACACGCCCTAACTCCACGAAGGGATGGATGGAATAGACAGGCACAAACCGTTGACCCTAATCTTACCAAGATATAAAGGTATTCAATCCAGAATGGGCACAGAAACTGTTCAGGAAGTTACTAAAGCAGAAATAGAAACATTAGTATTGGACTTAACCCCAGAGGAGAAAGAACCACCTCCGCTTGTCCTAGAGCTAGCCTCAGAGTAAGAAGTTTATGTTAACCATACCACTAGGACAGGAAGGGTCTATCAACCGCCTCATTTGCAAGGCTAAGAAGAGCAAGAATCTATTATGCCTTTCGCTCAGTTATGAGCCAGTAATAGAACAGGAATTTGACTGGATTGAGACTCGCGGTGCTTACACCTCTAAAGTCAGCCGAAGCTGCAACCAACGAGCCCTCGGTCAAGCGAATGACGACTTTGAATTGAGGATCACTAGAATCCGAAGCTCTTTCAAGTCCTCTGGGCACAAAGGAACTACACACTACACTATTCTTTTTCTCTCTTAAGTTCGAAGTCTTCTCTGCTCTTAATAGAGAGCGCAGTTCCAGCAGAATCTTAATCAGACTCTCGCTCGTACCTAATCAATTTTCTCTGGCTCGATCCTGAAAGTTGAGTGGCTAAGAGCATGAGGGAAAGATTCTACTTTGAAAGATAAAGACAGGATTTTCGGCTGGCTTGGTTGATGGAAACAGTGCCGGAAGTCGAGCTGCTCCGCTCCTTGACTCCTTTTCTTCCTATTGTTATTGCTTTGGTCCGGAGATGGCTTGTGACTTGTATAGAGGGGGTACGCTGCTACGATGTGGCAAGATGAAACTGACCATGCTCAACTTCAAGTAAGCTATCTTAGTTGTTCGTACCCCATTCCTATGGTCTACTTCACTGCTCCGAAGGCTTATGAAGAGGGTCTTTTACTTTCTAAGGATAAGTCTTCTGTGGCTTGTTATTAGTCCGTATTTTGCCGTCCTTTATAGTTCGGTACAGTGCAGTGCTTTACCTTGTAATACGAAAAAGGCTACTTTGCCTCTTGGGTAGTGGAATTATGGCGAAGTTCAGAAGAGAAAGATGCGAACCGATCCTTTTAGCGTGCTAACCACACCTTCCAAATAATGGTAATTTTCTGGATCTCTCAAACAAAGCTTCTTAAGAATTCTTGTTTCATTACGCTTTGTTTTTAGTATCAATAAGAGGGTGTTGAAGAGAGTGGAAGACTCTTCTTCCAGGGTAAGGCAGGAGGACGAGAACCAGCAACAGATTGAATCCTGATTGCTGTACTGATTACATCCAGGAGAACAACAACAACCAAGAACGCTTCTCTCACCCGAACCCAGGGTAACTTCTTTCTTTCGGAGTGAACGAAGCCAAGTGGCTCAGTAGCCTTTCCTTGTCGATTGGGTCCTGGTTCTAGGGCGCCCTCGTAACGTGAAGATCAGAGTCGCCTCTCCCGATGCAAGGAGAAAAATAGACTGATTTAGTGAAGTATGCCAATTAACATTGCCTTGCTCTGACTCTTTTGACTTACTAGCCTCTAGCCTAAGGCTTAGCCAAGACTGAGATTTTCTATTCTATGCAAAGGAAAGCCAAGCAGAACCGGTCTTTGCAAGTCAATAATGTCCAATAGGGTCTTCGAAATAAGTAGTTCATAGTTAGGATGCCCAGAATCCCCGGTGATATAATCCACTTCTCTTTGATTGAATTGCACAACTAGAAGAATAGGGTGGACATGAATGCCCCGAATAGGCCATTTTAGAAGTAAATTGGTCTTCCCACCTACACGGCCCATGTCTTTGATCTAGCTCCCAAAGCGGGCACACTTAACTCATGAAGACCTTGTGCTGTGGCCTTCCTGTTCGAAAAGAGCTGATACTTACTTTTTCCCGATTCTTATTCCTTTATTCGTTTGGTTGGATTTCCGTCCCGTAGAGTACGAAGGGCGTTCACCGCTTATGCCCGTAGCAATATCTATATCTTTGTTTGAAGCCTATAGCGCTTTCTAACGAAAGTTAGTTCGGGGAGCGGAATAAAAACCTTACACTTCAGAAGTCGAAGTAGTTAAGTACGTTTTAAGTCCAGTATGAACATTCGTAGAAGTTGTATTGGTTTTTTCTTGAGCCTTTTTAAGAGCTTACCCGGCGGAGAAAGGAATTAGCTTTCGCTTCACACCTTTTGTATCAGCATTGGCGGCTAAGGCACATTTGCTTTTTTCATTAAAATAAAGAACGCGCGTCTGTCTCCTTCCGCGATACGCACTTGGTAGTAGCCCGACCGTAGATCCTTCTTCGAGAAGTATCTCGCGCTTATTGATTAGGGCGAATCAGTCTGCAATCAAAGTGGATACTTGTTTGTTCTTGATGGTTAGGTTACCTTGTTGAGCGCCCGATAATATAATCAATGCACAAGGCTACCGTTTCTTCTGGAATAAATAAAAAACAGCCCCCGCAAGATAGGGAAAAACTGCTTTGGAGGCTGGAATATAAATAGGCCTCAATGAGTTCCTGAAATTCTTTCCTGAGCTCAACCAATCCCCTTAACTAATAGATGCTAGTCGGGGGGCCATCTGCTAAACCCAGCCCCAGTCTAAGTAGTTGGGGGTTGGCTCCGGGCTCCAACTCGATCTTGTGGTAGACTGCTCTCCTAGGGGGCACTTGGCAACTCACTCGTGGGGCATGATATCCCAAAATTCCTAAAGTACTTGCTGCACTTCCCGAGAAA
>Ga0157368_1000636_pt1 | contig 16132 bp, 17 predicted proteins | sample AttbisABBM3_FD_113146 | JGI IMG/M metagenome (GOLD analysis project Ga0157368, IMG submission 113146) | Fungus gardens microbial communities from leaf cutter ant in Botucatu, State of São Paulo, Brazil - Atta bisphaerica ABBM3 | ecosystem: Host-associated > Fungi > Mycelium > Unclassified ...
ACACTAACTTTTTTCTTTTTCTTTTATTTATTTTTCTTGATTTAATATTACTTTTCTTTTAATTTTCTTTTAATTTTAGACAATGAAGAGGCATGTGACTGTGATCACATGACATGTCACATGATGTAAGGTCATAGGCCTAAACTCTGATAGAAAGGGCAAAAAGGATAATATCAAGAAGCATGTTAACAGCATGTCTACTTCATGGTGTACACATGGTACACTTATAGCTGACATTTGGGCTTTAGGGTAGGATTAATTATCAGTAGCATGGACCACCTGTAACTTATATAAATAGGGTAGCAATTCAGCAGAGACTCCTTGTCAAGTTCTCTTGTAATCCCCACAATAATAACCACCTTTGAGATTTATTGCTTGTGTCTCTATTGGTCTTTGTGACTAGTGGTTGCCACAACAATCTGCTCTTCTTATCAGAGTCAAAGATAGTGGACTTAACATTTTTATTTTTCCTTCTTCTATTTTATTTCTTTTTCTTTTTCTTTTTAGACTTAGGGTTAGGGGTTAGTGTGACATCACATGGTATGACTTGGTGTCACACAATCACATGTTATATGGAACATCATAGAAGGTCCTAGAACAAGATAATATCATACAGCATGTATTATATATGTTGACCTTAAAGAAAATGCATGGTCCTTTAGGGTAGGCTAAGGTTAGTGTAGCACAGACCAGTAGTCTAGTATATATAAGGTATATCATTCCACAATTTTGTAAGTACTAATCCAGTACTTTCGAATGCACAGCTTATAGGATAGTAAGTATCTTCAGGCACTAGGAATTTCATTCTATCTTCTTAGGATTTCCCAGAGATGAGTTGTTTAACCTATATTTATATTCAATATAACTTAGAATTTTCTGGAGATTTGAAATAATCCCTATGTTTCCACTCAAGCCACCCTAATACACCATGTATTAGTATAAATAGTGTAAGAATACAGTGAGAATCAAGAATCTCTTGTTAAGTTCTCTTGTGATTTCCATGAGATTGTCTGAGTAGTATCCAAGTTATTATGACTAGTAGTTACCACAACACAGCTCTCTTACTCACACTGAATAGATAAATAGTAAGTACTTCCCTATATTTCCTTACCTTTTTGTCTCCCTTCAACATATATATCCAAATGTCGTTGTTGTTGAGTGTATTTTTATTCAAAGGCAACAGAAAGCTATTTCTTTGCAAAATAATTTGGTCCATCTAGTGAGCAAATAGATTCAGGCCTTACTTCAAGGTGGTGACCCTGCCTTCAGTGGAACACTCTTGAATATGGTCTTCAACACTTTTCCATCCTGAGAATTATGGATTGTGAGTTACAGCTGCATCTCAGAACCCACTGTGGCTGGGGACACCCAGAGATTCTGAAATCACCAGATAGAATGACTAGTGATTATGTATAAACAGCAAATGATCAACAGGCTGACCAGGCGAAGACATTCTATTCCTGACATAGATCACGACAACTAGTTTTAGTGACTACAATCATTGATCTATGAACGAGTCAGATAGAACTCTTGCCACAGGCTCTTCATATTCATTCACTTTGGGCGATGGTACGGTCAATTGTGTCAATCCAAACCGTAGTAAGGCTTCGAGACCGGAGTTGGACGCACTGGCAAATAACAAACATTGTTAGCTTAGTGACTAGGTAACCTCGGCGGTTGGAGAGAAAGGAATACGTAAATTGTAAGGGGGTGTGTAAAACGAAGAACAAATGAAGGCAACAAAGCGAGGGGAATGAGATGCAAAAAGCAACATGAGACCGAAAAACAGCCCTTAAAAGATCATAGTTCCAAGAATCACACTCAATATTACAACTACGCCACCAACCAGCCCCTGAGCTCCGAGCCCATACCCACCTAAGCTCATACTGCCGGCAGCAGCATTCGTCCCTGTTATACTCGAAGAAGCCGACGAAGCGAACACACTAGTCGTTGATCCACCATTACTGGCACTACTTGTCTGTTGAGGAACAGGGGGGAATGAAAGCGACGTCACCGTTGTCGAGTTAGCCAGTCGGCAAAACTGGTTTGCGAGTGATTCAGCAGAGGAGAGAGAATCGGAGGGACAGGATCCAATTAAGCAGTTCATGTAAGCCAATGGAAACCGATCGCTGTTGTCGGAATAATGAAGGATTGTCAGCGGTAGAGTGGATAACATACATACATTGGGCAGAAACAATTGACGTCTACCACACTTGAACAACCAACGGTCGAGATCGCCGTTGCTAAGCAATTTGACACTACAAAGAGGTCAAGTCGGTGAATTTTGTTTTAGCGACGACTTCAGCGGGGATACACACCACAAGGAGAGACGGTATTCAAAGGCGGAAACTGCACCGTGCTCGTTGAATTTACGCTCGTACTCCCGCTCACGCTTCTACTTGAGCTCGAGCTCGGACTCACGCTTGCACCCCCACTAAACGAGGACGTCGTCGCCATGGAAGCGCTTGTCGGATTAGCACTGCCAGTAGTAGAGGCATCCGGAAATGTCGACGGTGGTATTGCTGATTGGGCGAGTGCATAAGATAACAAAGAAGACAAGGCGAGTATGACTCTAGTAACAACAGACATTAGAAAGTGTCAACTAGTAAATGATGACAAATACCACAAGTCGGTGGAGATTGCCGTGACAAACAATAGTTTATATTTACTCTTCTATGGGCAAATCAAAGGCGAAGAAAGCGCAGGTATATTAGCCTTCCTGCCATCCAATCCTGCCGTTAATTATTCATGAAAGAGATACCCAACTCCATCAGATAGATATCTTATCGTCACAGACCCATGGGGTGGTGTACCCATTCACGAACCCGATTTCTTCAACAACGTTACCGCGTGGTTTGAGATCATGCTGAAATCTAAGTATCCTGGCGTTCGACCTAGTGCGATCTATTATCAATGGACTGTACGTATTTCTGACAGAAATAAAGCAGCTAAATTTGCGGTATTTTGTAGAACAAGAATATTGTGATCGAACTCCCAGACCATGTCGACGCCACCTCACTTTTAGGTGCACATTACTGGAAAGACTTCCTCATTCCTCCGCATTGCTTTAGAATTGCTGAAAGAGCGAGCTATATATACGAATTCGATTACAAGAATCATCATATCCCTCCTGCAGCAGGTGTGATCTCTCCCCTCTTTCTCTCCTTCTCTTCTAGCTGCGATCAGTCATTTTATAGGGGGGTGGACACCAGGCTATGCTAGATATAGTAAAATAAGGCCTGACTTCTATGTTAGAGAACCATACCCTCCATCCCGTCGTGCAAAGAATTCCTCGTTGGCATTCGCTAAGAAGTTACCTCCTGAAAAATTACTTTTACCAGGACAAGAGGATCTACCGCCTTTGCCACCAGGGATACCAGAACTTGAGGAACTGGATGACAAAGCAGAAGGCTCTAGTTCTGGAGGTGTTGTGAATGGGCCTAATCAGAAGCGTGATAATAGTCTAACTATGGATGCGGTGTATAATGAGAGGGAGGTGATGGACCCCGTCGAGAAATGTGAGGCACTTGCTCGTACTCGATTCTCATAAACCCTGACTTCGACACTGTGTATCTCAGCCACTCGTGATCTGCGGCGAAGTCAAGCAAGGGAAGAGTGCAGCTTCACTACAAAATCAAACCCGGACAATTTTGTACGTACCCTTCCTTTATTGAACCGTACGTTTACATATAGTGTCAATAGCAGTCACACCATCGCCTTGGGCATTCACTCGAAGAAACAGAAGATTTTCATAGAGATATTACTCCGAAATTGAGCCCCAACTCTTTTGTGAGTATGGGTAAGAAGATAGATCCTTATGAAGAAGGTGGGTAATCGTCACCTGCTGGCAATATTTACCTCTCAGTAAATCCTTTGAAATTATGTATCCTACTGTTATAGAGGACCGCGCGATGGAGTTCCTTCGTTTTTCCTCATTCAACGCAACTACAGCCACGATGACGACGACGACAGGAGGCACACCTTCCTCGCCAGCGATATCGGCCATTAAACAAGAACCATCCGGCTACAGTCACTCAACCAACGACTCGAATGTCGGATATGTGCCATCGACAGAGTTGCAAGCCGCTTTTGCGAGTTTGAATGAATTATCTAATGAGGAAGAAGATGTTAAGCCTCAAATCAAGAAAAATCTCGAAGACTATGGATACGCTCCTTCAGAGGATTTGTTAAGCGCTTTAGCGTCACTTCCAAGCGACATGGTAGACTTCTCATCTGCAGCTTTGAGTTCTGATCATCAAGGGAATACGGGGAGGGGTGAAACGAGAGTAAAGAGTGAACCGAGGGATAACGATGATGATGCTAGTCATCGTAAGTAGTTCAATAGTCGATGTGCAATTGCAAGATGCTGAATATTCTTGACGACATACACTTAGTATTGTCGCCTAAGTGCGTTCCAATCAAACGTGAGCCTGAAAGTCCTGATCATGGGTTGTTTAAGAAGAAAATCAAATTGGAGCAGTGATTAAGTAGGTACATAGTAATATCTTGTGTGAGTTTGTTTGAAATACGTATCAAGGAATTGTCGTTTATTCATGCTCGACACTATACAAACACGCGTCACTCTCGACTTCTTTGCACAGTAAAGGCTGGATGAGGTAAACTCCATGACCTATAGCAAGTGTTGAAGCAGGGTAAGTAGCATCCAGAAAGTCGCCAGATGACATTGAAAGCAAGATCCATTATTTGCATGTCAAGTTAATCGGGCTGGGATTAACTAATCTACTCAAATTAGCCATCGTGCTCGTTCGCCATATAGGAAAAATGACAATTAGATAATTTAGACAAGTCACTGGTAGAAAGAGGAAAGTAAAGGACGATATTTGGCTGGCCAGAAGTCTGCCTCAGAGCAAGACTGTTTCAGTTCACGTGAGAGGGACTGACGACACTCTTCCAACCAACATGCGGCTATCTAGAAGGAACTCGACACACGATGACTCTATTTCACAGTATTATGGTCACTGGACTGTAGTAGCCGGCTTGACTAGTCCATCCGTTGTCTGGATGCACCCGCTGGCTGACAATAAACTGGGATGATTAGATAATGCGTGGTTTGTCGGTCTCTCGGAAAAAATAAGACCACCTTAATTTGGGCCCAGAACAAGGTTTCTAGTGGAAGCTGCGGTCGAGTTTACCTTATAGTCTACTTTAAGCATTGAATACGTAGTGTGGGGGCTTTATCCCCTCACCAACTGGCGACTAATTGTTGTAATGTGATCGTTTATATCACTTATCACTATACAAATTCGTCGATTTATCGGAGCAACATGTCCAAGTTTGAATTTGTTGTGAAGTTCACCGACACTGACTACCGATAGTGTTGGGAATTAATAAATCCTAAACTATCTTTGCGATTAACTTGTCCCGAGTTCTCTTCTAGGCCATCAATATTCTGATAAAATTGGAGCGCAGGTGACGAATAAGAGGTCCTAGCAACCTCAGGAACCACTCTGATAACCCAGGAACCACCCAGTGAGCTGTGGACAACTGTAAATGACAATGATTCCCATGGAGTTTTTTTTTTTTAAGTCCAATTTATTACATGGGGCGCGAGGGCAGACCGCGGTAGCTACTTCGTAACTACGTACAAAAGAACCCCGACTACATGAGAGAGAGAGAGAGAGAAAATAAAATAAAGAAAAGAAAAGGAGGCAAACGAAAATGAAAAGAAAATACTTATTGGGGAGCTATTAAAGCCAACTTGACTAAGTAATGGCCGATTCAAAAGAAAAGGCCCTACTGTCAAACTCTAAAAAGAGAACGAAATGACTTATTGAATCTCTCCTCGGATTCCCACGGAGTTGTACGTGTGAATGACTAAGGTAAATAAAACAGTGACACAGCCCTGAAATCAAGTCCACACCATGCTACAACTCTAAAATTATTCACGGGTTGAAACAGACGAGAATCCATGTCCAAATGCTCTCCCATTGAAAGATGTTCAGACGGCGCTGTATTAGTAAATACATATACACGTATACATGATTACAGCACACTGTCAGGTTCTGGGACTTCTTCGATGCCATCAGCGCTCAGTGACACGAAGTTACTAGACATGAGTTTAGCTGAGTTAGACATAAGTTTAGACTTCAATTGGATGCCTAGTAGCCTATTGACTCCAGACTTTTGCGACGTCATCTATCAACCGTCTTTCGAGTGATGGATCTTGTTTCAGCTAACAAGGCGCAAATTTCCAATAAAGAAGTGATCATGCCGGCATTTCGGCCGAATCGGAATGAATTGGTTTCATGGTCCCCGGTTCAGAAGGGCCCTAGTCACCTTTTTCTGATCCTTCGCAATGATTCCGTCTGTGTGGCGGTGCCCATCTGAACACTGCTTTTTCAATTGGGTTTGCTAATAACTACTTAAACAGTTGTCCAGGCAACATTTTGAACGATTCCATCAGACTCTGGAGCAAAGGCCATAAAACCAGGAAGTGAAAGCCCAACATCATAATTTCTTGATCCAGTAAAGAAATCGACAATTGGTGCACTTAAATTCTTCCCGTCGTCTGTAATAGAATCAGTTAACCATGTCCATAAATTTTCTGGAACTCACAACTAATCAGCACGCTGCGTTTGCAAATTGGATTCCTGGATTTTAATGTGAGAGACAGAAAAGAGCAAAAAATGCAAGAATCACTTATTAGGGTTGGTTGTTGCACCGCTAGGGATGTTTTTAGTACTCCACTCCAGCATGCCAATTCAGAACGCAGCGAGCTTACGTGAAGGAATTATAGACATATCGAGAGACGGAAGCAACAATTTGAGATGATGTATTAGTAAATCCGCAAGCGCCTTGTCCCGGATTGAAGATAAACACTGAAACTAGGTCTAGAGATGTATCAATGCACTGGAAAGGAATTCAGACATACTGTTCCCGACATGCTTCACAGATTGACTTGTTTCCTGGGTCTGTGCGCCAGAAAAATTTACACAGAGGAGAAAGACGACCGAAATTGACGGTTTCATCAAGAGTTGGGATGAACGGAGTCATTCCTTCTGGCTTTTATTCCATCTTCAAGGCAACGAGGCGCGGAGATGCTAGGGGGAATAGAAGTGTTCTGTACGGAGCGGATATGAAGTAGAAGTACAACTAGATTAAGAAGTGCCGGTCACTACCTGAATGAAGATACAAAATAAGTTGTATACACAATATGTCCATGGTAATGTACAACAAGCAGAGAAGTGAGGAATGGATTGAGTAATTGCAGCGTATTTAAATAATAGCACCACCAAAGACGATGCACAAAGTTAGATAATTAATGCGTCGACGGAGTAATGTTTTCAAGAGTTGAGGGAGGCGGAAATATCAACACGTGGTGGCACCTGGACTAAGGTGCCTCGTTCCCAGCGAGCGTGGGTTAACGATTCGGAAGAACCATGCAAGCCACTAGTTACCAACACCTCCTTTACAAGCCCCATCTCACCCGAGTGGGGTACTTTTCGCTTTTTCGAGTGATATCGCTTCGAAAATGGTCGGTTATGGTGGTGAATGGAAGCAACGGATTTGATAGATTCGCTACGCTCGATATGCGATACTCGGCTATCCCTTCGCACAAGCCCGTTTGGATTGCGCTGAGCGCGGGCTTTGAGAAGAGCGCCAACAAGAAGGGTTTTACGTCGTTCTTCATGCGTGAATCTTGGATTTAGGGGTATTTCCACATATTCCGGCGCAGATTCCGCAGTCTGTTGTGAGTATAGCGATGGTGATGAAGAAGATCTTGAGGAAAGTTGTGTAGGTGATGACTCTTCGTCAACAGCAGGATTTCCAACTTGCGAGTATCGCGGATCGTTTGGAATTATGAGTGGAGGGAGTGATGGAAATGGAAGGCGTTCATTAGGGTGATCGCTAATAGGATCTATGTTTTGAGCAAGGCAGTATGATGACAGCATTGGTGGGAAAAGAGGAGGGGTCCGCGATGAAGGGGCGCGGTATAGTTTATTCGGGTTGTTAAGGGAGATATTATGAGCGTTCTCGTCGGTGAAATGAAGGGCTACGTGTATGGGCTTTTCTACACGATTGAGATCGCCTTCAAGTGAAAGGTTCGTGTCGGAAGTCTTGGATTTAACCTTGGATTTATGAGTGCGAGGAAGAGGGACGCCGTAAGGAATATTTTCAGATTGATTCTTCCTTTTCCTCAAGACGATCAGGGTAACGACCAAAAGAGAGATGATGATAGCAGCACCAAGTGATACCAGCAGGGCGATTGTGACGGTTCCCTGTTGCCCATCGGACAATCGACGTTCAATAGTGGGAGGCGGAGGCATGAATGTTTTGGGGGAGTGTGGAACTCCAAGAGTCCAAGCCGGGCCCATAATAAGCCTTCGCTTACGAAAAGGCTCGAATAATCGGTGCCGATTGACGTACAAGTACGGCTCCTGTGCAAGCATGACACGAAAGGCTGAAACAAAGGGACGGCCGCGCCGATACGATTAATTCAGGTTCCACTTTCCACTCCTTGAGAAACGTAGCTATTTTCTTGTATCCAAGGACCTCTAGACGAGATGCCTATCGGAAAATCTGTCGCAAAGGAGACTCCTACATCGTGCATCGACACCAATCTAACATGGGGTCAAGTAACAGTACTGTCATTTGACACCTACCTCTAAACAAACGAAAACCCTTTCTGAGTGACCCGAGTAACAATCGAAAAAGGTCTTCAACGGATTTGTAGACGTTACATTGTGCGAAGACGGCGATGACCTAACTCACTCCCACACAGTCGGAACAATCCGCCCGATTCTGTACTGATACCACGACGGACGAGTGAACAGTGTGTTTCGTGCATACACCCGTTTTATATATGTTCAGTGTCAGACGATCCACGACGAATGCCGACGGTGTGCACACTATTTGGATTGTGACTTCTCCATTTAAATTGAGACTAGAATCCCTCTTGCCAGCCGGAAGGTGATATACGGTTGTCGAGACGGTGGCCTCTTTCTGATCTGCTTCCATAGCCTGCAATCTTCAAGCATGTTTGAACAAAAACACATATCATCCAGAAAAATGTGATACTCTCCTTCAGTCTCTCTATGAATGTTGTCAAAAGCTGTACAATACAACGAGCGGAAAGGGGGAATCAACCGCTTGCCCAAACGCCCTTGTCGTACAGCGGTGGTTGAAAATCAATCAAGAGAGAGGCTAGCAACACAATACTAGTATTCCTGAGCCGAAGCACGAACCATGAATACATTTCCTTATCAGAGATTGCAAGCTAAAGCGTGATCACTACATAATAAGGGTCATTACATGAAAGTGAATAATGCAGTTATCCACAAACCAGACTTAAGCACGACAGTTGACATTGAAGGACCCAACAGCATAGCGAGTTCTCTGCGATGACCTGATACATACTCAATTCACTCAGTTGCAGCTTCTCCATTATATCGAACATGTTGACAAACATCAAACATGGAGGTCAAATTCCTGTTTTCAAGAAATACAGCAATCCTGATGAGCGTCAAAAGCTCGAGTCTTTCCATTCTGGTGTTGTCCAAAAACAAGGTAAAGTCACCAGATCGTGATAAATAATACATACGCTTTTAATCAGCGGTGATTATTTACTCATCAATTAGCGATCCGGTAAGCTCAATCAGCGGTTTATCAAGTCAAACATGTTTACATCACACATTATTTACTCAAATTAGAAGGAATTAAAAAGTGAGTGGAGCAAATTTAGTCGCCCTTTTACCCTAACCTCGCCTTCCTATCATCAGAAAATCTTAGGATCTAGATGTCACTGGTAGCGCTGTGTACATGAGATTGCATCATCATTGGCACAACGCTATTTTGGTAATACCATTTAGGAAGTTTCCGGTGGTCAACATGGCTCTGGGTATAGCACGGTACGGAAAACTACCAAGACAAATCTTGTATCATTGATTGGTTTCGGACGATTATTTCATTAAAGATGAATTCATACGGAACCAATTATCCAGTGCTCTGCATCAGCATCACACGCATTCAGCCTCAAGGCACACCATTCGGACTGGAGTTAACGCCTCTCCGACCTCGTGTAACCTTGACAGCGCGGTCCTCACGTTTCCTCCAGGCTCTATCGGCCGAAGAGGAACCGGTGCATAGCCGTACGTGCGAGTCAAGGTTCGATGGGCCGGATTGTCCAGCCCATAGAAGCTACTGACCTATCAAGTTCACGAAATAAGGATAGACATTCAAGAAAAAGATTGAGACATACCCCATCAAATTGATTTTTCACTAATCTATTTGTCGGATTAAAGAAGGATGATTTTTGCCACGGCGTGTAAGCACTACATGGGCCGTCTCCGTCTATATTATCCCCCACCTCCACAATAAAAATAGAAGAAGTCGTGAATCAGTCGAAAGCCTTGTGGAGTGACTGCCCCAGCATGCTCAGAAGATATCCACACTTTGTAACCATAAGTTTTCAGTCAACGTGGTCGAGACGTTCTCTACATTGTCTCATGTCTCATGGTGTTAGATTAGGGCTTCCATAATCGTACGCTGGGACGCTGCAGAACAGTTGGAATCGGTTAGAATAACCAGTCAGTTCTGGTTATGACATGCTCTGGCATACATGTTCTGGCATTGTATCCATCTGTGAGCGTGGGAAGTTGATAATAATGCATAAGTACCATCTTAGCACGTTTTGGACGTTCATTTACTTCCTCTTCCTCTTTCTTCGCCGTGTCCGGCGATGATTCCTGGGGTTGCGTCTTTTAGCAAGGGAATTGTTTCATACGTAGTCCTCTTTACTTACATTCTGATTCTTTTTCTCGTCTCCTGGGAGAATGTTTTGCCAGGCGTTCCAAAGGACCAACGAGATTTGAACATACAAGATGCCTACATCGACCTTCACCGTGTAATTGTAATTGTTTTGTTTTATTTACGACTCTAATCCATAGTTGCTAGATCTCGGAGCAACCACACCCTTACAACTCTCACGCCAACGACTATGTCCGCGAATATATTCTTTCCAGAGTGTACTCTATTGCGGAAGATAATTCTCATGTACGAGTCGTTGACGATCTAATTTCAAACGGTTCCTGGGCCTCCAACTATGGTGTTTACTTTGAAGGAACGAATATCCTAGTCAAGATAGACGGAACTAATCCTGACTATCGTGACAATGGCGGAGTTCTCTTTTCCGCCCACTATGACTCTGTATCCACCGCACCTGGAGCTACAGACGATGGAATGGGTGTTGTTACCGTCCTTCAACTCATCGAATACTTTGCCAAGCATCGCGTTGAGCGCACAGCGATATTTAATATCAACAATGGCGAAGAGGACTGGCTCAACGGTGCCCATGCGTAAGCCATGTCATTTTATCTGCTCGTCTTACTGACAATTATGTCTATATCCTGATACAGTTTTCTCCAGCACCCGTGGTCTAGAATTCCTGACTCTTTCCTCAACCTTGAGGGTGCCGCATCAGGAGGGTAAGTAGCGTGTCATTTTCTCGTGCTTTCCACGTTGCACAAACGTTAACGTTTTCCATTTCTAATCTAGCCGGCCAATCCTGTTCCGTGCTACATCATCAGCTATACTCCGCGCGTTTACGAGCCGCAATGTGCCACGACCTCATGCTAATGCCCTTTCTGCTGATGCCTTCAAACGGGGCGCCATAAAATCTGACACAGATTATTCCGTGTATACCGAAGCTACTGACATGCAAGGCCTTGACCTCGCATTCTACAAGGGCCGGAGTAAATACCACACAAAATATGACGCCGTGCCGTACACAGATGGCCACCAACAGAGCTTATGGGCTATGATGGAGACTGCCAGAGGGGCTGGAAATGCACTGTTGAATGACCCTAAGATACATGATCCGGATAGATATGTCCCTGCAGTCTACTTTGATTGTAAGTGTCGACTCTGCCCTGTCAAGTCATTGTCCGATCACTGATGACACCTTCATTTTGTTAAGTATTCTCATCTAGACTCGTGTTGTTCCCTCTCAACTCGTTGTACATTTTCAACATTCTATTCCTCATTCTGGGTCCTATCCTCTTAACTGGCCTCCTTTTTGTGCAAGCTGTCATTCAGGCTGCCAATAGGCGCCAGCAGGAAAATCAATGGGCACATGGTGCTTCGTTATTGACTCGTGTCTTTACTGACTTTCGTTTGATGTGGCGATGGTCCAAGTTTTGGGTCGCTATCATCGTTACGATAGGAGTACAGGCATTCCTAGTTTTCACTTTTATTGTGGCAAACCCTTACGTGCGTCTCCGATCGAGCCATCTCGCTTCTGCTGATGACAGACTTTCCTTAGATCATTTATTCCAATCCATACGTCATCTTTTTCTGCCTCACCTCTGTCAGTTTTATTACGCTCACATGGACAATCTCATCCGATCTTCCGCCTTCCTCGCGTGATGATCCTGCTGAATCCTTGCCAGAAAACCAGAAAGAAACCATTCTTCTTCAATCTTATTTCCTGTCCTGGATTCTCCTGCTCCTTTCCACTATCGCCATCGGCAAAGCTGAAATTGGTGGTTTATATGTTATCACATTCTGGAGCCTCGGGTTATGGCTAGCGTGTACCCTGGGATCAATCGAGACAGTGTTTTCTGTGAAGAATCCCAACAGAGTTTTTGCTTCGTCACGTTCACGTTCACGGTCTAGTTCTCAGTCATCTCATAGTCACCATTATCGCCGTGAAGAACCTTCAGAGTCTACACCACTGAATCAGGAGATTGACAATGAGCATGGCGAATACGTCGGGGATAGTGGTCAGAGGAGTAGTGGAAGCGCAAATCATAATTTTGAGGACGAAAGAAGAATTGACTGGTGGCTACTTCAATTCATATTTGTTGTTCCTGTACCTGTTATTATGTTAGCGCATATTGCCAACATGGCTTTGGATGCTACGAGCCAGACATTGGCCGATGGGAATAGTAAGGTTGCTGGTATGTCTCCTATCCTTTCCTTCCATTCCATTGATTTGCATATCCATATCTTTCCAGTCTACGCATTGGCCTCCTTTATCGGTTTCTTCCTTATTATTCCACTTGCTCCGTTCAGTTTCCAGATCCACAGAAGTGTCGGGTCGATGCTTCTTCTAGTCTTTGTCATATTCTGCCTCTGGGCAACATTCTGGTCTTTCCCATTCGACATCAACACACCTCTCAAGATCTACTTCCAGCAAACAGTCCAGCTCGAAGGTGCTGTCGTATACAAATCTTCCCTGCTCGGTTCCTTGACGCCAAGTGATCCCATCGTGCTCTCCGCCAACAAAGCTGGTGGATCGGATGCCCCCATCATTCACGATGTTGTCACCTCCTTATATGGTGCCCCTGAATATTTACGTGATGATGTCGTACCGACCCTTCCGAGTGCCCAAGGCAAACAAGTTGCATGTTCTAAAAGTCATGTGAAACCAGGATTGACGGTATGCAGTTGGCCCAGCGGGGAATATATGATTCCTCAGCCCGGTAGTGCTCCTGAACGCGTGGCCGTTTCAGATACTACAAACGTGACTTCAACATCACCACTATACCCTGATGCATTTGGTTCGACTAAATTTTTTCATGCCGAACTGCTGCGCACCTCATCTACCTCTGCGCGTATCACTATCCAAGGCCGTAACACTCGTAACTGTCGACTCTACTTTTCCAACCGCATGATTGTCAAATACACTGTTCAGGGTGCCGTCCATGGTACACAACCGTCGTATGCTATCCGAGACCCTGGTATCACCGAGCTCCGACTGTGGTCTCGCAGGTGGGATAAGCAATTCGTGGTCGACGTCGAATGGAGAGATTATATCGGCTTAGGCGAGGGGCTGGAGGGCAAGGTGGCATGTGAATGGGCAGAGTATGCGAGTGCGAGTGCGAGTGTACCTGGGCAGGGTGAGGACCCGGCCAAGGGTGGGTTTAGGAGCGCAAAGATCCCGGCTTTTGAGGAAGTTCTTTCATTTTTACCGACGTGGGTTGCTGTCAGTAAGCTTGCGGATGGGTTGGTTGAGGCATGGGAGTATTTTGAGGTTTGAGGGGAGCAATAAACGAACGATTGCCATCCAACATGTATTGTTTCCAGGCTTGCGGGTTTGCTCTCACAGACTTTTAGTTTCCCTCTCTCTGTCACTTGCATCGTTTGCTTTCAAGCATACATATCACCGTTCATTGTCTCTACTTGCATTAACTGCCCTGTTAGTTGTTTGTTGCATTATTCACAGCTTGTATTTATATACAATGGAACATTTGAAAATGACTGGATGCGATTCATTGCTCACTGCATAACAGATTCAGCATCTTACGTGACCCAACAACACATGAGATTCATGGCGGGATGCCAAAGGCAGCTGTCACAAAGGTCTTTAGTGAAACATCCTGATGTAGTACATACTGGATACAGCTGTAGATGACTCAGAGATGCCTAGGGTGCAGGGAGTTTGGTCAGCACTAGTGGGCAAGTCAGCAGATGGTCGCAGGTGAAAACTCTGAGTATGAAGAAGCAAAGCTTGTAGACGAGTGGATTGCTGTACATGGAGCAGAGTTTGTTGCTGGTCCCCTTACATCAACCCTCCCAAGATTGCTGTGACCCGAAGCAATGGCGCATACATGGTACTGCCACTCCAATTTCTGAAGGCATCTGGACCGATCTCGGGAAAAAAGTCTCAAAACGGGTCCGCAGGACATATATGCACAGCGGGCGTCAAGTCATGTTGATGTTGATGTTGTCAGTATAAAGTGATCTGCCCAGTGACTGTAAATGCCCAGGTAATGTCGCCGACTTTCAGACAGAAGTGTGACATTGTAGTCAGAATGATCTATCCAAAATTGATTGCGAGAACAAGGAACAAGGAACTAGTTCTAATAAGTCTAGTAAGTAAGCATCGAACAAGAACCTTACTTCGGCTTCTAGAGTGACGAACTGTACTGATGGTTCATTTCTACAACGTTTCCCACCAATCAGATTTAAACAGATTGCTATCATCGTAGTTGAAATAAATATTGACAAGAAATAATCTTCAGGTTGCTTGCTTCTCTTCGTCTTGCGAAAACCAGCAATCACGGCACGGACATCAAAATTCTATTGAGCCCAACTCGGAATCACCTTCTTCAACCATCTCATCCCAAGTCTTCTTCCTCCCATCATCATGCAAAGTTATACCATCCCCTCCATTCATATTCTGCTGTTGCTTGTCTTTCCCCTTTACATCGACTTCCCACCGTCGTCGTTGCTGCCGTCGCTGCTGCTGTAGGACTTGCGGTGTGCTATTTGTCCTGCCTTTACCTTTCACGTTGATACCATTTCCGTTTAATTTGGCAGACTTTAGTCCCTTTGACTGGTTAGAGCCGACATTGACAACGCGAGCACTAGGAGTAGCAACAGACAACGAAGAAGCTGCAGACGGGGTATAGGAGGATGGCGGTGACGATGACGGTAATGCAGACACCGGTGCAATTGATGTACGTGTCAGCGTCGGTTTCATCATTGAGCCAGCAGAATACGGAGTGGCTGGTATTGGTGGTGTTGATCCATACACCGAGAGGGTAGCGACAGACATGGCAGCGTCATCGTCATCGTCATCATCGTCATCCCCATCGTAGGAAATCACACTGTTGGTAGTAAAGGCGACAGTCGAGCCTTCTCCCCCATATGTAGGTCTTGCACTACTAACGGCGATGGTTTCAAGTCTGTCTGATACGGAAAAGGAATCCTCCGGGACATTTGAATTGAAGGTTGCGTCGAAAGTAGCAGTTTCAGAAGGAGGATGATTTTGTGCTCGCTGTCTTGCGTTCCGTTCTGTGATTTTGGGACAAGTGTATAGTCGGTGGAATCGTGCTAATGGAAGAGAGACTGAACGTACTTCTTCGCGGACCCCAATCACCTCTGATGGAGCTGACAACTGAGCCGGCAACACTAGTCGGACCACCTCTCGAACGAGTATTGGCGTCAGTAAGTGATTTCCCAGAGTTGCTAGTCACACCTGCCGACGCTCGACTGCTGTAAATACTTCTCACATCATCACCAACCTCAGTCTTCGCATCATCATCGTCGTCGTCGTCGTCGTTTTCACTGTCACTTCTTTCTCCTTCACCATCACCTCCCTGTTTCGGCTTTCTCCTCCACGTCTGCTTGGTCTGCTTGGTCTGCTTGGTCTGCTTGGCAGCTCTCT
>Ga0157368_1000637_pt1 | contig 16129 bp, 12 predicted proteins | sample AttbisABBM3_FD_113146 | JGI IMG/M metagenome (GOLD analysis project Ga0157368, IMG submission 113146) | Fungus gardens microbial communities from leaf cutter ant in Botucatu, State of São Paulo, Brazil - Atta bisphaerica ABBM3 | ecosystem: Host-associated > Fungi > Mycelium > Unclassified ...
AACAATCTTGACAATTATGCTATATGATATCATGTATTTCAGAACCTTTTATAATCTTTTCTATGTCATGTGATTGTGTAATATGTGACAGTGATAGATGTCATGCCTTTGTCATGCTTTGTGACATATGTGATATTCTATCACACTTTTTGCCTAAGTCTAAAATAAGAATTAAAACCAAAAAATAAAATAAAATAAAATAAGATAAAGTTCTTAAAGCATAAACTCTGTTGAACTCTATAGTTTTTATTTGATTGCTCTGATAGCCATCTTATTATAACTTAAGCCCAAGTCAAAAGAGAGAACTGATATTATTCAGTATAAAAGAACTAAGGTTCTTGATACAGGTATATCTACTTTATATATCTCTGGTGCATGATCTGTGCACATCTATATCTAACCTACTCTAAATATTATAAATCTATGTAGATAAAGTCATTATATCTCTTATGATATTATATATCATTCTTCTGCTGTGTCACATGATGTTGTGACCATGACTGTGATCTATGTGACTCACCAGTAACAGTTGTCACACCTTGTCACATTACTTTGTTTCTTCTAAGTTCAAAATAAGAGATAAAAGAGAAAAGAAAAGAGAAAAGAGATAAAAGAATCCAAGTAAAAAATAAAAAAGACTTTAAATAAGAGACTAGAACTGAAAAAGAACAAGTCCACCATCTTTGATTCTGACACATCTCATATTTCATACATCTTGAATATATGTTAGAGTTTATTTTATCTTATGCTTCTTATTCTCATATTGTATCAGCTAGTACTTTATATAGTGAAGTAATGGAGGCCTCTTCATATTTCTCTTACTGTTTTCTCATTGTTTTTTAAGGAGCTCTTTCTATTTTCTTATAGTTAATAGATATATTGTTATAACTTAAACTCAAGTAATAGAGTAAAAGAGAAACCTTGTATTGATTAATATAAGAGAACTCAGTGGAGTTTCTAGTACAAGTAAGTCTACTCTATATAAGAGTCATCATATTATATAATGTATGGCATCACATTGTTTCCCTTTACTAGGTCCAGAATAAGAAAAGAAATAGAGAGAATAGAGAAAAATCAAAGCAGAAAAATAAGAGAAACTTAAACAATAAGAGAAACATAGAAAAGAAACAAGTTCACTATCTTCAAGTCTGACATATATAGTTGTAGATATAGTCCTGTATTCTTATGCTTTACCAATTAATCATCCTTTCTACTCTTACTCAAGTGCAAAGCTTAGGATTATAACAGTTACATTTAGTCTGATAAAGTGTAGTTTATCAGATTGATCAAGATGTAAAATATAAAGCAAATGACAACTTTGGCTTCAACTTGTATGTTATGCCTAACTATCTATACTATTACATGCTGGCTTAATTTATACTACTCTAAAGTTGATGTGTACACTATAAGAACAATATGCAATTGCTACAAGTTCTTAATATTATTATTCCAATATCTTCTATATCCTTTTAACATATGTGATCATAATCACATTCATTGTCATATGCCTGGTGATATTATATCATAATATTAGTGGAGTTCTGGAGATAATCTACATGCTTCAAAGCTCCAAAGGAGGTTTCTAGAGGTAACAGTTATTCTAAATATCCTACTACTATTCTAATCTATTGGATTACTGCTTAGATGAGTCTGGAGTGATTATACCCATATGATTAGAAACCATTGAAATAAAGAGATAAGCTAGAGAATAAAGAGCAGAAGAGTGTATAAGGAACCAAAAAAGTATAGGAGATTTGATCAAGACATAGATAAGCATGAGACACTTGGGCATGAAAGAGTAGAAATAACTATGGGAGAGGTTGATCATTGATTCTCTAATATTAAGAAACATAACCATATGTAAGTCTCAAGTCCACTCTATTAGTAGTTATTCATTATCTAGATTAGCTCCTAATAGACCAGTAACCACTCTTACCCTATTCTGATTCCCATTTTCTCATCTGCCATAGTAGTACTACATATAAAATACATCCAAGGCATTAATGTTAGAAATAACAGACTTCTTGAGTTAATGTCCATATTTCTCTATTTGCTGTTTGATTATCAAATTGGTTGAATAGCATACAAGAAAGAAGATTCAGATTCAGATTCAATCTCTATTGTTCCCAAGTTGTCTTTTGAATCACAGTACAATGACAAAGGCCAGACAGCCTGCTACTACAAAAAATTTTCAGATGACAACGATTGGATAGTATTGTATACCCACTACCCACCTTCACCCCATAGCTGAATTGAAAACTATACCACCTCTAGTATAATATTCCCTCACCACATCAGTAGGGTTAAAATGCCAGGTATGGTATATCGAGGAAGTCAAACTAATACCCAAAACTACATATTAAAAGGTTCATGAGATGGCATCAAAGAGGCAAAATGTACATCTAGATTTGAAAATGGTGGAAAAGAAGAAAAAAGTTGTCCAATGCAATGGAAGCAAAGATCAATACCCAGGTCCAGCAGATGGTGGATATGCACGCTGATTGAAGCCACCTTTCTGATATAATTGCTGACCACTGACACCACCGACCAGACTCGCAGGCGTGCCACCGTGATAATTACTTGCGGTGTCTTCTTCGTAGTCGGCACCTCCAGGACCAGCAAGTAATGGATCCTTGACTTCCCATACGGCGGCTTTGGAGCCGACAGAGAACTCAAGATCCTCGCGCTAAGGCAATGAACGTCCAATGACAGGAGCGATCGAACAAAGACGTCACAACTTACGGTAATGCTATCCCAATATTTGTAAACCATCATCACGCTCAGGAGCATGCAAAGAGTGAAGAAGAACAGTCCATCGATATAATGCTTGATGGCGTCGCAAATCGTCACGCTGAAAGCGAAGAGAAGAACCTGGGCAATAGTGAAAAATGCCGTACCAAAAACAATGTCACCAAGGGGCCAACGGTCATCAAGCGTGCGGAAGACGAGAATGAGCTGTGACACGACATAGATCACAGTACAAATAAGAGGCCATAGAATGTAGACAATCCATAGTCCAATGGGCTTGTCGTACTTGAAACCGGCGAATTGCTTGAAGGTAGCGATAGCAATGAAGAAAGAGACACCAAAGACGACAAGACAAGAGATGCGTAGAAACTAAATGTCAACTTTTTTAAGCCAAAATTAAGTGATCATTCATGGAATGAATCTACCCAGAGAGACAAAGGTGTGCCATCCTCAGCAAACTGGAAGCCGACGAAACCATTGATCAAAAGACAGCAGTACGCCGCAGCTACGAGTCCTGTGTATACTGCAGCAAACCACTAATATTTGCGTCAAACGATCCAAGTCACAACCGAGGATGAGGGGAACCGAACGCACAGAGTAAGCTTCATTGGAAGTGGGTATTACTCCAGAGTCCAAGAACATGGCCAAAAGCTCTATCAGCGCATACATCCAGAAAAACATGACAATTTCCTTCCGACCTAAGGCATGCATCATAAGAGGCGACAGAGTGGCAAGATTGTAGATAGACTCACCAACGGCAGTATATTTACTCCGAATATGAAGAATCATAATGGCAGTCATGATGATCGCGACTATATGGACGAAACATGTTGCTAACAAACCTGTCAGCCTCGAGTTCAAAGAGTCCAAGGGCCAAGGATCCTGAGGATGTATGCGAACCGAGTGGCGCCGGTAACAAGACCCCAATCCCAAAACGTCAAGACTCGCCGCCAACCCCTTATTCGGGAAGCACTCCAAGGTACTATAAAGAAACCGATTTTTGGAATGAGTTGCCGAAAGCAGACTTACATGGTTGGAAGATGAGCGTTCCACCGACATCAACGTTCCTGCTGTAACAAGTGGGCTCGATACCTTGATCGGATCCGATGAGGGGGCAGATAACGAGGGCGGCGGTTTGGCAAATGGCATCAAAAGACCCGAACTGGAGGCCCATAGTTCGCAAAAGGCGAGACAATGGTAGTAGAAAGGAAAGACAGAACGGTCAGGAGTGCACAAGAGAGTGGGCCTCTTTGTCAGCCACAGGTGGATGACTAAGCAGTTTCTATTGTAGGCGATTTTTCATTGGGCTGCAAGCTTGTGGAATTCAAAAAAGCAAGACCCAATTAGAAAGATGAAGGACGATAAGCCAAATTTGCGACCATGCTACTACGGACGGAAACGCCGCGCCGCCACTATGACCATGTATTTGAAAGATGGTGCTCCATTTCTGGTATCCAAATTTGTTTTTTTTTAATAATAATACTACTGCAGGTCCAAGAGTGAGTGTGTGATTTGGCCACGGGGAGTCACGTGATGGAGAGGAGAGCAAGGCTATGGGGAATCCCAGGGGAATCCCAACGAGGTGAGCCAGTTCGCGAGAGAGACAGATGCAGAGAGAGAACGTGTTCTTAAAGATGAAGGAGAGAGAGAGAAAAGAGAGAAATGGCGCACCCCGTAGACTGGCTCGACTCGACTCGCGCACGGTCCGCGCATTTTCTAGCGGAAAAGACGAGCGAAATGATCTGCTACCTCTGGTACGCGCTCCCGGCCAACCCGTATCCCAGTCCCCATGCTTCTCCAGGCGTTCCCTCACCCGCGCTCCAGCTACGAGTCGTCCCCGAATTTGTGGCCTTTGTGCAAAAGCTGCTCGAGACAACCCAGGTCTCCCAAAGCGTCATTGTCCTCTCTCTCCACTACATTTGGCGCTTCAAACGGCTCATGGCAGTCGTCGGCCCGGCCGGCAGCGAGTACCGTATTGCCGTGGTCGGATTGATGATGGCCAACAAGTTTTTGGACGACAACACGTACACGAACAAGACTTGGGCCGAGGTCTCTGGCATCCCGCTCGCCGACGTCAACCACACCGAGGCCGAGTTTCTCCGCGGCATCGCCCACAATCTCTACGTCGACAATGCCACTTATGTCGCTTGGCTTCAACTCCTCAAGGGTCTCGTTATTGCCAAGGAGAATGACCGTGTTCGCCACGCTCACCGGCCTCGAAAGCCGGTCCACTCCGCTCGTCCCCGGCCATTGCCCCTCCATGATCCTCGGCCGCGTTCCTCCTCTCCGGTGATGCGCTCCACCCTCCCGCCGCCACCACCGCCGCCGCCATTCACCGTTCCCACCCATTACACCCCAGACTCGTACAGTCACTCCCCGTCACCCGCTCCCTCCTCCCTTAAGCGCTCCGCCGCCGCCGCCTTCTCCCCGACTTCGGCGGCGGCCACTCATGTGCCCACGAAGCGCAGCGAGCTCACGTTGCAGATTCCCCGCTCTGCTACATATCCTGTGCCCCATCCCTCACCCATGGACTCGCTCCAGGACTTTGCTAATATCGATTTAAATTCCACCTCAAACTCCCTCAGCACGGCCCTCGGTCCTGTTCTTCACAAGTTTTCTACCCTCGTACAGCCCTACCACGCCTCTCTTGAGGACCAGCAGAGGAACCCCGTTCCCAAGGTCGGTCTGTTTTGGCCCCGATGTTCGCTCGCTCATGTGACCCTCCCAGTATCTGTATTTCTACTCGTTGACCTGCTCCGATGCGCCTTGCCCTCCACGTGACTCCACTAGGGAGGACAGGCGCAAGACCAGACTCCGTGTCTACAGGCCTCCCCAGGGTACAACAACCACAACAACAGCTCAGTCCAAGTCAGCTGCTCTCCAAGTCCAGATCCCAACTAAATCTAAAAGTCCCCCTACTCCTCTCACAAGTACGGGTACTTCCCCACGTGTCCCAGCAGCTGCCATTCTCTGTAAACAGTCTTGTGTTCCGCCACCCATTTCGTATTGGCATTCCATGCCAGGTGCAACCACCGCCACGACCTCCATTGCGACAACCACGCCCGTTTATGGCGAACAGAGTGACTATGACAGGGTCTCTGTGTCAGCCTATACCTCGCCTGCCATCCCTCTCAATCTTCATTATTCATTACCCATGCCTGTTTCTTTACCGCCAGGGCAACGACAACAACAAGGGCAGCCACCATTCTATCCCTATCCTACGCCACAAGTACCCTCTACAACACATTTGAGTGCCAACGAAAGAGAAGAACTGGCTTTTGCCAAAGCAACAGCTCAAGTCAATGCAGTTAACCTTAAACACGCCCATCCATCATCTCCCTTACATGACACCAGTCCAGGAGTTCCCACTATGCCATTTGCGAATGCGGGTCCCTCTGGAGTATGTCAGATGTCGTATTCTTCCCCTGGCCCTCATTTGGCTAGTGGCTATGGCTACACCCACAGCTATGGACACGGTTATGGCTATGGTTATGGCTATGACGGTGGCTATGGCTACGGGTATGGTGGTCCCAATAATCATGTCGGGTATGTTGGCATTTGATTTCTTTTTTCTTTCTTTCGAAAACCTCTCATCATTTTTTGGCAATACCTCCACGCACTTTAACGTCTCTGTTATGATATACGGTAATGAACGACAAGTTCTTTCTTTCTTTATATATACACTTGCATCACATATATATATATATATATACATATTATATTACATATATACCACTACAATGAACCAAGTCGTTAAGTAGATTAGTTAGTTTTGATGAAAATGTTAGAGTCTCACTTGAATGTCTGACTATCGTACCTATTTTCTCCGTCAAGGTTTCATTGTGGATTGAGACACTACTAACTGACTAGCTCCGGTCTTGAAACGACGACTTACGGTTACTATTGGCTTATTGTGATGAGGACTACACGTTCGTCTTGTCCTTTAGGAATTACCAAAACGAGGCTCATGCTCTTTATCCGCATCTGGTATCTAGAAGCAAAGAGAGAGAGAGAGAGAGGGAAACGCATGTTTTGTAAATCCGGTTCTTGATTAGGTATGTGGTGTGGCGGAAGGTTTTTATCTCCTCTAAGAAGCACATCCGTTCCGCATCATCTGAAGGATTCAATTATCGTGAATACTTTACTCCTCTTCTTATTCAGTGAAGGGTCAAAAAAAGTTGACAGGAACATGATCATGTTCCAGAAGGATCTTACTACGATATCGCTCTGTTTATGTATAATTAGGTTGATTGAAAGGGACACTGAATTTGAGACAACACAAGTACGCTCGTAAGTTACTAAAAATGGCAATACCAGGTTCTAGCCGGTGATAGACATTTTCCGGGGGTAGGTGGGATCATTCATTTATCATTCAATTTTTTGGTGAAAATAAAAAAATCCGTTCCGAGATGGCTTTTTCCTACCGATAGGCAATGGAACAGTAGGGTGTCAATAGATATATTTAGAGAGGAAAGGAACTCCTCTGATGCGGTATCTCCAACCATTTTTAAAACTTCCCTTTCGCGTCCATCTAATGAAGGTTTGACAGAGTCGAGAAGAACTCTTTTCAGTCCCCGATAGATTAGTATGGTTATAATGAAAGAAGAATGTGCTTGAACTCTGGGCTTTGCCTGTCACTTTACACACTAGCATGAGAGAGAGAGAGAGAGGGGGGGCGTGTGTGTGTGCATGTCTGACGTTGATATAGAAGACATTGCATGAACTCAGAGTGTGTATCAAGTAACCCATCGCCGTTCAAATGGGAGAGAATATGGGGTTATCACCGATCTGGCTAAGTAAGAGGGGAGGGATGTATACCGTGAGTCAAAGAATTTGAAATGGAGCTCCGTCAACTCAGAACGAACACCAAAAGAAAGTTTCCGTCCTCGCGTTTGCCACTCAGGACCCGGTCAAGATGTCGCCAGCAGCACAAACGCATCAGGTCGTCCAATCGGCGAGAAGAACATTCAAAGAGCTGGTGGAAAGCAACTATTATCAATTGCCTGTGATAGCCAGCTGCGGAAGGGAAGCATATCTGAGAAAGAGGGGAGGCGAAAGGGGGGAGGGATCACATGGATTTCAGTCAGAACACAAGTCTCAAGGCCATTGGAAGGTCAAATAGCTATGGTGTGTGTTCATAGATGCGTCAGATACCCATGTGAGGCAGTGTGAGCAACTTTTGGCTGCGATCTGTGACTTTTAAGCCAGCTGCTGTGAATTGATAGTTAGTTAGTTCCCTCCCTGAAAGAAAGAGGTCTTCCGGTGGCAGTATGCTCGCTTCGGCTGATGGCCAGATCAGGAATTATTTTCCAAAGAATATATACTAAAAGGGCTAAATGCGAGCAAAAAAAAAAAGTTCTTTGTGGAGTCAACTCTGAACTGCTCTCTCTTCCAAAAATGGATTTCCAAGAATGGGACTCATCGGCGGAAGTTTAGGATGGATATTCGGAGGTCGGCTCTTGAGGGGCCAAGTCACCACCAGCGAAGAATGGAGCAAAAAAGGGAGAGGAAGCAAGGCCGTGTGTCCGTGTCCGTGTCCGAGGCTCGGATTCATGCTTCTATTAGGCTTGAAATCAACTACATCGAATTGATGGACCACATAAAAGATGATATATCAAGTGTAAGAAACAATAAACCCCAAGAGATCAGTCTTCTGGATGGCACGATGCCACGCCTCGAATCGGATGGATTCACCATATAGATGTCAGGTTTTTGGTGGGACCGGAAAGTTGTTGTTCCAACTCACTCGAGATCTAAAATCAAGTTCACAGGAAGCGCAGCAGCTGCCACTTTAACCCGTCCAATTTGCGCGGCGCAACTAAGTTGGATATGAAATTGGTAATGGGTAACCTCGGGAACGGGAAGATATACATTAACAGGCGCCCAACGATAGGTATCCCCACCCTGAAGCCACAAGAGCCCGCTCCAATTTGATATGCTGCCCAAAGACGGTTAATAATTCAGGAGCCGTTGCCGAAGTCAAAGTTGGCCATAGACTGGCTCTGAATCACATGTGGAGATGGCTCTCCAAGATGCTCGATGTAATCTGTGCAAGTCGCAAGAACTGACATTTGACTAATAGAACATCAACCACAGTCAAAAAAGAGCATTTCGACGCAAGCACTGGAGTGAGAAAGACGACCCATTTCTAATACAAAGCAAGTCCAATAATGCAACTACCAGATCCATAAAGGCAGCGAAAGTGGCGTTTGTGATGGTGGATGATATCACGGGCTATGCGGCCCATTTTCTTCAGACAGATCGAAGAAAGAAGAGACCATCCTTGATCGCACGAATGAAGCGGGGTCGTCTTGTTCGACACCCATGAGGATTTCCGGTTAGAGTCTCGTTGGTAAGTTTTTATGTTGGAGTCAATCTAGATGTCGCCTGTTGATCCTACATGTCGTTAAACTCGGCGACAAGTGCGGTGGCAGGACTTTGTTCCAGGGCGGCCGGATAGGCTGAGCATGTAATATAATATACGTACGTTATACTATGGTCTGCTACAACCGATGCCATGTCGAACATTCTGAGATTCCCCAGTGCGGCGATAGATGTATTTCAGATTATTCGAAACATGGGAACTGGGGGTGTAAGAGGTGTTGTTGCCCAAGCGCTTCTCCTATTCAATTGCATTCAGTCAGTCTACGTGGCTTTTGAGCTGGACTTAGGGTGGATGACGGCTTCGACTTCGGGAACCTCTTTGCGTTGACGGGCCTCTTCTGCGCGGAGTTGTGCGATTGCTGTTGAAGTAAATGCCTAGATTGAAACAAGTGAGTAAGGGTCGCCTTAGGCTAAATGCGCACAACCAATGTGGAATTCGAGATCAGGGTGAGTTCTGGCGGTGATATAGCAAGCGGTGGAAGTAGATAACAAGATTCGGGCACATGATAGCACGCCAATACTTACTTGGGTGAACAAGTATCCGGAGAAAACGCCACTGACTGATGGGCACATCAAAAAAAAAAAGAATGTGGAGGTTGTCCAGTGGAAAAAAACGCTTACGAATTCCACACATGATGGACTTGTTTCTATTAAAACTGTATAGCCTTCCACCCAGAATGGCTGATCGCGGCGGAAATGGATCCCGTTGTCAGATTATTCTGGCTTCACGAAAAAGCATGTGCTCGCCTGACGCAAGGGCACAGGTCAGTCCTGCAAACACACCCTCTTTCCGAGCTTCCTGTCCACAAATGTGATTGACGGGACAGCCAGAGCGACATAAACCAGCGCCGAGGAGCAAGAAGGACATACCTTAATGACCCGAGCCTCAGAGTCCACAGGTAACTCGAATTCCTTTGCTGACTTGAGATGGTTGTTGTCCATGGCTGAACTCTGGTTTTCTGTTTTTTTCTGGACTTTGACAAAGTCGAACCAACGCGTCTCCGCCGAACCAGCTCACCTTTGGATCACGTGGCTGTCGCGTCTTCTCCCATCACAGTGCCCTGATCTTCTTCACCTTAACATCGCATACAGTCTCGAAGCTATGTCAGCACGAAATAAAAAAAGTCTCCAAAACCTTCAGCAGACTCACGATAGAATCATGGGTGCATTCAAGAATCTACAATTTACCTTCATGCCGTTAACACTCACAACGCTCAGACCTCCTTGTCAAGACCAAACCCAACCTCAGTGACACTGATACTCCAAATCAGCCATTACTAGTCCAGAATCTCCATCAGGTCGCTTCTCTGGCAGAGAGCTTTTCAGAACAGCGCCCGAGGTCGAACAGTAATTGGAGTCATCTCGCTGATAACTTGGATCAGGAAGGTAGTGAACTTGCCCAATTTCCTATCAAGTTTTATTTTACTCCACAACAACCTCTGATCCACCAGGGGTTGATCTCTGGAATATATCTGGGCTTATCCGCTTAATCCCGGCCGACAGCTTGGTTCTGGTTGGTGCGAGTAAGCATATAGTTGCCGCCCAAGATATTCCATCCGAACGTTGAAAACGCTCATTTCGTCATACAGTCAGACTTGCGGCATTTCGTCTCATAGAAGCGGGGTTAGAGCTGAAGCCGAGTATCGAGAGTAGGTGCCACCCGAGAAACCGGTCCTCTAATGACCATGAATCTCGTTCCAGCTCTTGTACACCTCTTACGCATCGCCAGTAAGACAGGGAACACCCTTTCAGGTATGTTGATGATGATCACTTCCCATGAAAATCAGGGGTGGACAGTCCAAATGCAGAAATTAAAAAGAACGATGTGGCGGCTACCATCTTGACGGCAGCAGCTAAGGTTAGCATCTATCTCTTTGCTTTCTCGAAGCTGTCAGCGCATTTGTTTGCAGTATGAAGAGATGTTAAGGAGTTTGGATGACTCGGATAAAGTAAACCAGCAATCTGTTGCATGTGCTACAGTCGTATATTTTTCCACCAGAATGGAAGCAGTAAGTGCGAGTTTGGATCGCTAGACTACCGTTGTTGGACTATTGCACTGATCTTTTTTCGGTTCAGGCGTGGAGGGAAGGAAATTATGCCGTGGCTGAGTACGCGTCGCATATGATCATGAGTAGAGATTTATTTTGATTTAGTTGAACCCTTCTCATTTACATCGTTTAGGTGATGATCAACGCCTTGCCGTTCTACCTCCTCACGACGTAAGCATGCCTGAAATTGACCTGAGTAAACATGATAACTGAATAGCTCCCTACCGCGCTAGAAAAAGCTCCTTATCTATAAACTCTTCCAGATCGGAAAGTCGCTCCTTCAGAACAAGGGAGACTCCAGCCCATCGAAGCCATCAAACGCGATAGACTGGTTACGGAATGCCTTCAAGCTGGTTGAGCAGCTTGAAGAAGTAACAATGCCTGGCACACAAGAATTAAGAGTACGTTTCGGAAGCCCGGTGTTCATAGCCGCCCACATTCACACTCGTATCCTTAGATATCCCTGCTGAGAACAATGGGTCCGCCGACGTTTCGATGAAGTGTCGCCCATCTGACCATTTCGTACTTACCAAAACAGCTAGAGCCTACTTCTTAGATGGAGCGTACGATCGCGCCGAAGCTACACTAGATGAAGTTATTCCATCCATAGATTCACAAGATCAAGTAAGCCCCTTCTGACAACTTGGTTCTGGGTAAAATTATCGATTTACCCAGGGATCTCCTGAGCATCAAGACCTCCGATGGCTGAAATTGGCCATTCTGAAGAGAAGAGGCGCAGGAGTCAATGACCTCTTCGAGGGTAAATCCCCTTCCTGCTATAAAGCTACTCGCTGCTATTGATACTCGGATCCAAGCGTTCAAAACAGTAGTCAATCATATGGAAATGTCAGAAGCAGATATCACGGAGTCAGTAAACCCAAGAAAATAGTAGGTCCCTGGCTCAAGCTTCCTCACTTAGCATCCTCCAAGAACTGAAAATTCTCACCCCTTTGTGAGTAACAAGATTAATTGGGGCACAATGCTTTTTCTACGATTGTACTTGTCCAACTTTAGCACACTAGTCACCTCTGTCAAACAACACTGCCTGCAACGTGCACTACAGCTCCATGGAACAGGCTCGGACAGCATTGACCGGTTGCTCCTGTCTCTGATTTTTCACTGTGCGAAGGACGATGATCATGCTCGCGGAATGAAGACACTGGAAGCGGCTTTCACATGTATGTGGTCTGGTTACGGGGTTTGATTTTTGTTACAACTTTGATACAATGCAGCCGTACTTGAAGCCGATGTAGAACTCAGGGGCGTACCTGCGACAGCGTGTCTCACAGTACGTACCCTGATCAACATGTATACACTTGACTATGCATATGATTGTGTTCTCTCACGATGATAGTTGATTTGGCAACGTGGCGACCGTCATTATCAAGCAAAAAAATGGACAGAGGCCGCTGATTGGTACCTTGCCGGCACCCATCAACTGTTCAAAGAGAGGTCTTCTATGACTTGCTCTAAATGTTATCGGAAAGCCGCTATATGTTACCTAGAGCAAAAGGAATATGCCAAAGCATCCACGGTGATCCGTCGTTGCCCTGCTAACGAAGCAGCAACCTGTTACGTCACGTTCCTTATCGCTATTCATCAAGGCCAGCCGTTTTCTTCCTCTGATCAGCCTTAAATGACTTCAATTTCATCCCACAGGATTGGAAGATGAGGGTCAGCCATACCCACGCTCCTTTTAAGACTTGCTACTGAATCACTGCCTCACAGCCATCATAAACATCAGAGCCATGCAAAAGACATCAGACTTTGACCGGAAGATGCTCCTTTTGGCCACGCAACTCTCCCACAAGTTGGCCATGAAACCGGTACTCCTTTCAGCCCTCGAAGCTCTATTGATTACTCTGAAAACTAGAGCAAACAATGATGCGGTCGTGGAAGCTATGACACTTGTCCGTTGTATCATCAAGATAGCGATGAAACTCCTCACGGAACCTTTGGCCAATAGGTCCTTTTCATTATTTTCTGTCGCCCTATCGGCATTAATTTCCATGTCCCAGGCCCGTTCTGATGGATACAGTTCTGAACCACTTTAGAACGGGTATGTATCATTCGAAGTTTATGCTGTGGAGTGCTAGTTGATGATACTGCCACTCAGCTAAGCGCCTCACAGAAGCGGCTGTATCCCAGCAGAGTTTTCAATTGATCACGAAAGACGTTTCCTGGCTTTGGCGGATATCGTACAATTACGCCGTCGAAGGGTGTTCAGAGTGGAATGGTTGTGAAGAACAAATTGCAGAATTGTTCGACATCTCACGCGAAGTAAGTGCGCCAGTGCAGTGGATGAAGTCGAGCTCATAGACCATTGGAACATCTAGCTGCTGGAAGCTTGCTGCAACGCTTCGCCCGTTGACATGAACCCCGAGGCTGCTCTATACATCGTCAATTCTTCCTTTGCCGCAGTATCTGCTCGAGGTATCACATGACGCTCGCCCTATATGCCCACATCTAATTATTATACTTGTCTGCTAGTATTCTCAGTCCGTGAGACAGTCGCATCAGGTGGATCGGTTGATGTGCGATGAACAGGTTAGGTCCAATGGTCATTCATTTCTTACTTTTTTTTGGCTAGCGGGAAAAATTGCATGCCATTGCCGTGGAACTTGGTACCTCCAAGAACAGATTAACTGAAATCACCCAGAGGAGCAATTTAAGAGAAGATGCTGATGCTGCCCACGTCCAGTACCTCGTCCACACGCTTCGAATCTTTGAAACGGAATTTCTGGTCCAATTGAAAGAATGGCATAAGGTGTTAGCGGTCATTGAGGTATTTGGTTCTCATTCTTCATGGCAGTCCTGGTCATTGTGACCTTGATTAGGAAATCGTCAAATCGGGCAGCTTAGCTCTTGACACTTACGAAGCGATTGCTGACATTTTGGTGTGTAGAACATCCACCTCTGAGCACTACTGACCGGATACATCCTAAACAGTGGTCAGATAAGGAAACACCTGTCAATGGTGCGTTATGTCTCACTGTTCCTGAAGTTGAATGTGTTTCACCACTGTATATCAGTGTTGTACTCGTGTTTGGAGGTTTGTCTTTTGTGCATTATGCTCTCCCAATCTTGAACTCTAGTGTAGAAGTTATTGCATGGTATTTCCCAAGTGAAGGAGGGATTTTGTCCACAAAGATTTTCTCGGTGGCTCCGCGGGTTATGCACGATCGGGCTCTCCAGGAACACTGCTGGTGATCGGCTCAAGACGATTGGTTACATTGAACAGGCATTGTCTGTCCTGGAACAGTATCACGAAGGCGACCAGGTTTGGGCACCTTGACCATGCATTTCTATGCTCATGCATCTTTCCAAAAACCTGGAATAGGTTTATCCCGTGGATGAACGCCAATGGCTGCTCGCCACCGCCTACAACACCGGGACTGAGTGCTTGCAGTATGTACATTCACACGAAGAGATTCATTTGATTATACCTTCCTTTCTCAGCGCCTCTTTCTTCGACGAGGCCAAACGTTGGTTTGAAGCAGCTACCGTTATTTGTCGCTTTGTTCCTGGTGGTCGAGAGCGTGCAGACAAAGTAAGTTTACAAAGCTCATTCTGCTGCAAGCGTGATGCTTACGGGGCTTCGTTCTTTTTATGTAGATCTCAAAATCGTATGCACAATTGCTCGCTAGATATCATCAAGCACGGCCCTTGTGAGCAACCACCACGTCTGGTCGAACCTATGCACTCTACACAAACTCTAAGAAAAAGAAGTGTTACTACGCCAATCATCCTCTAGTAGGTCTTGTGAAGAACAGCTGAAACCTTTACATCGTAACCTTGGTATAATGAGCTTCTGTCTGGTCGTGGGGTTGGAACTGACCTTCTCGACCGAATCTTCCGATACGGATCCAACTTCTGAATGGTTTATCTCTATGATTGTTATCGACAAGGAACTTGCATTCATTCTGTACTAAGTCTGGTTCATTGTTCGCTGGACATCAATCAGGCTAGAATGGGACTCTTGACATCCACTGGTGCTCAATCTCTAGATCATGCATTGCAATGCTAGGGAAAGGGAATCACAGGTTTATTCTTGTGGCGTCGGTCGGGATCTGATAACCGTGTGGCATATATTTAGAACGGTCCTCTGTCGCTGCTCGAAATTCAATGGAAGAATGATACCACTGAACCGTGTACCGGTTGCTATCTGGTTTTATTGAGTCTGTTTTGGTGTATTTAATACATGAGTAGTGTTATTCATGTCTTGAACTAAATTTTCATTAGGGAGTGTATACCGATGATAAAAGTTCGAGAAGTCTTTCTGTGAGACAAAAGTCTTTCTGTGTTTCTTGCAGAGGTTGTGTTTGGAATGTTTCTTCAACAAGAAGGGACTTATTGAGCATATGGTGGAGGTGAATATTTATTACCAGGGGCATAGGGAAAGAACAGAGATTGATGTGTTTGGTGGTTAGAAGAAGAGTGTGATTTTAGAAATGCTGTGGCTTGCTCACCACATCCTGAAATTGATTTATACAACAAAGATATTATACAGATAGGATGATAGAAATTTTGAGGAAGAATATTTAAGGAAGTTGGAAAGGGACTGGTAAAAATAGAAGTCAGTTTCTCCTCTGGAGAAACCTTGAAGGGGAGGTAATGTCATAGTTGAAGATAATGGACTTGGTTTACTTTATTTTTCTTAAGAAGTTTGTTATGCCTATTATCCATGTTGATAAGAGGATATTCAGGCATAATCTCTGTTTGAAGGTAAGATTGTTGATAGAGATATTGTGAGAAATGTGGTCATATGATCCATCTGTCAAAGCTGAAAGTGGTAGACTTAACTTTTTCTTATTCTCTTTCTCATTTTTATTTTATTTTTTTGATTTTGTTTTCTATTTTTCTATTTTTAGAACTAGAGTTAGGGTTGAAGTGATAAGATCATGCTGTCACACACCAGATGACATGGTCACAGTAATGGTCACAAGTCA
>Ga0157368_1000638_pt1 | contig 16120 bp, 13 predicted proteins | sample AttbisABBM3_FD_113146 | JGI IMG/M metagenome (GOLD analysis project Ga0157368, IMG submission 113146) | Fungus gardens microbial communities from leaf cutter ant in Botucatu, State of São Paulo, Brazil - Atta bisphaerica ABBM3 | ecosystem: Host-associated > Fungi > Mycelium > Unclassified ...
CGAATTACAGTGTAACTACTAGTCTTATATACAAACTGATAGTATAGGAGATGCTCAGGGTTTCAGTGGTAAAACCCCTATTGCCCCAAGCAGAGGTTTCAGTGTTGAAACACTGACAGGAGTAACTCTGTCATAGAAGACCAAGTTGAATAGGAGTATCTCCGCTGTGGAAGATGGAATATCTGGAGAGTTGCAGCACCGCCATGAGATGTGTTGCGAGAAAGGTGGCCGCCGTGGAAGGCGGGCTTGTATGGTTCAGAGATGGTTTCACCACGGGGATGTTATTTCTGGACAGGTGGACTTGTATATGACAGGTATACCTTTTATAGCTATTGGAGAATGCTAGCCTTACTCAATACTTATACTGTTTCACTATGATTTACCTACTGCTTAATGTTATCTAAGTTATACTAGAAGAGGATATAGATTACAATTGTAAAAAATTCTTATCATTTATTGTTTACCTTTGCTTGGTGACTTCTAAGATACTTATTGCTTATTATCTTTGCTTAATATCTTTGCTCTCTACCAACAATCTTACCACTATTGGTAAACGGTTGTCAGTTGTTCATACTGCACCATGCTACTGTACACTGATTCTTTCAACAATAACAATAGAAAGTCTAGGAAATAGGCGACTTTGCAATGAAACTTGATCCGTAATAAAAGATATTGTGAGAACAGAAAGATGAGATGAACTACATGTGTTGTGAATGTTAGATGTAGGAATAAGTACCAATGCATAGCCACTTGGCTATTGTAATGAGGAATACAAATAACAATTATAAGCAAGTATAGGCAATATTAAGCTCACGTGAGACTGTAGTTCTTCACGACGGTAGGACGTGAACTCCAACAGGAGAAAAATCTAAGGGAAAACCGTTCTTGCAAAATCATTTTCCGTGTTCATGCTAGACTTAACTAACCAATCACGTTCATTGCACTACACTAGTTCTAGAACTCGCCAGCCCCAACTATCATGTGCCACTTCCCAGCGAGACAATATAAAATAAAAATTGTTCAATTACCCACAGTGATCTGCTCTCACCCACAGTCAGAACGACATGACCTACCAATGCCTCGGTTGTGACCGTACTTTTGCTTCTGTAGGCGCAGTACAGTCGCATTCGAGAGCCAAGGGTCATGGCATTCCGAAGTGTGAGTCGTGCGATAGGATCTTCGTCAATAAGTATGCTTTGATCCAAGTAAGTGCTTGAACTACCATCTAAATATACATTAGTCCAGACTTATATTGGTTTGCATAGCACAACAAGACTGTCCACATCTTCTGTAGCCCCTGCAGGCGATCCTTTGAAACATTCGCTGCATATCAACAGGTGGAGTCTAATTCTTTCGTGCGGCAGGTCTCCTTTCCTTAGTCTGGTAGCATCTGGCAAAATCATCAGCTCACTGAGATGAATACTTACTAAGAGGGATCACACAGAAGAAGGCATGGTCTCTGCGATATTGTATCAGAGGAGGACAATGTGTATCAAGTAGAGCAACCAGAGAAAAGAAAGAATAGAATAGAAGATTACATGTCAGTATGTATAATTAGTACAGAGGACCATGTTATTCAGCACAAACACGTCCGTGATGTCGATATTTCGATTGACTTCCTCGTGTACAGAATCCACATAGGTGAAGGGTTCAACTGGGGGTCCAAAGCACCGGTACCAGAATCAAGCGACGTAATTGGTACTCACGCGAGCGAGCACATCAAAGTCAAGTCCCAGGTTGGCACTTCCCGCACTGCCCGTCATATGGCCGATTTACGGATCTAGTTCACTACCATACCATCATATTGACACCTAAACCAATAGAGAAAAACGTCAATGCTCAGGAACGGCAAAATCTCACTCAAATAAGATGATCATCAATGTATTTTGTAGAATCACATCCGACAGACACGAACACAATCGATCAAATACTCTGAAAGAAAGATCATAGTACGTGTATCGATATTTTTCCAATTGGATAATGAGGTGAGGCAAGCGAGGGATAAGCACAGTCAAACGACTCGTCCCCGGACGACATATGGGACTAAGAATGACACTCATAAGCTAGAGAGGAATGAGCCATTGGTCAATAATGGTGCCTTTTTGGTTTTCAGGATCGGGACCAATCGCGGCGACACCAACGTGATGTGATGTGAGGGAAAGTCATCCACGACCCATTGAACATAATTAGATTACTAGAGTCATTCGAAACCAAAGACCCTGAAATTGCGGTTGGAGCACACGTGTGATGGACTTCGGAAAAGGTAGAATCGTGATACGGGCTAATGCATGTGCGAGAAGTGCTGTAGACAGTGTATTCGTCTAGGATAGTATTGAGATAGAGACAATCTTAGATAATAGGAGTAAGTGACAGTTGTCCTACTTCGAAACTATCAGGTTCGAGGGCGCCTCGACCAGCGTTTTTGATGGGATCTGAGTTGAACAAGAACATATGCTAGGCGTAGGTCTGTTAAAGAAACAATGGGTGATAGACGCACAGCAATGAGACATCGGAATGGGCGGCAGGGTCAAAACTAGTCTGGTTTTGGAAAGGTGGGTCATGTTCCATTGGTGGTAGCGGCAAGGTTGAGTTATCTTTGACCCATGCGCCAGGCCACTCAGGTGAGCGGGTTTGAGGAGAGGAGAGAAGGGGGATGACGGGATACACATAGCCTTGTGTGTTTTTTCCGGGGCCTAGGAAGATGAAAGCGACCTCGATGTAATCTTTGGATGAAACGAATTTTGTTCCAGAACTTCGGTACACGAGGTGCATGACTTATTGAGATTCAGGATAGGGTATATAGTGGTGGATAAGGTTGGGTATGCCGAAGAAGATGGACGGTTACATGGTACCGTTCACATGAATGTTGCAAATGATTCAAGAGTTCTTTGAGGGAGACAGACGAAGAATCCGCAACTTGGATTACTGATGAAGTACATACTAGACATACACAGATTGAGTGCTAAGGCTTTCAGTATGACAGCTAGATCCAAAGCGCATGTCGGGTAAAGAAGTCATACCTGTAAGCTGAGACAAATTCAGCATTTGAAAAAAAAAGTAGGGTTGGTACCCACGTACCCACGCAAGCCTCCTTATGGTTCCCGTCTCTACTGCAAAGCATGCAAAGCATGTTAGTTGGTTGACAACACCTTGAATTTATAGTGTCGAGATCAGTAACAACGCCTTGGCAAACAAGTGGAACAGCAGATGCAGAGACGTTTGCATAGGGTCAAAAGTAGATGACTATACACGTGGCCTGGATAACACATATTCCCTGATGAGCCACAAGATCACCAACGTCTCCAGTGCTCCACATGATCCCAGATTGGTCGACATCCTTTGGTGTCTCATGATCAGGTCCATGATTGTTTTTTAAGGCGTTCCATGCACCATAAGGTTTAGTTTCTAGTCTCATCTTCGCCTGCCAAGGCTAGTGAGCGAGGCTTTCCATGTGCTGTGAATTGATCGAGGCCTGACGTACAGCCAACACGCCAATCATCACATGCTATTAAGTCATCGTTTTCTCGGCGCCCACCATTTATCATACTATTATGTTACACCATTTGCATATTCCTCTGAGCCAAGTCTGACGCATATATGAGGTGGTGCCTCTGCGGCAGAGGCGCAATATTGTGAAGGTAAGTAGGTCAACCACTCCTATTTTGAACATTGTCTTTCAGACATGTAACTGCGCGATTTTCAAGGAACCGATTTTTCATGACCCTTGTAATAAAAAACGTTGGTTATGCATTTGCCGTTACTCGCTCCCGAATTGCATGTTGATGTAGTATATAATATGCAGAGGGATGAATTTGAGGGATGCCGAGGATTTGTCTTTGTTTCCGTCTCTGCTATACGAGTCTAATGTACAGTACAAATGCTGACAACGCCTCGCACGCTCGGAGCATCGATGATAACCAAAAAGATGCCGAATGCTCAACCACTGAGCAATCGTTTCCGCATGCAACCTCGACCGCTTCAACCTATGCTCCGAAACTCTACCGATACACCTTTTTCTCTTCCAACGAGACGATAGCTGCTGCGCGAAAACTTTACATCAGAGTATTTTGTGGCGGGGTGTTTTCGATCATGTTGCTCATTTTCACCGTTTTCGCCCTGTTATGGGGAGCCTTTTTTCGAACACCTACCAGAAATCTCTTTGGATGGATAATTGTAAGTTGCAAAAGTAGTTGCCCCATTTAATGCTCCAGCTCTTCAGGATTTCGACAGAGGACCTGTTGGCAAGGCTGTCGTCTCGGGTTTGACTACTCCGAGTTCATCTACGGGAATAACTTGGATTGTTCTTTCCGCCCATCTGTTCCCGGATGGTGTGTCACAAGTCCTGGGCGACGTTTTAGAGCACAAGACTTGGATTGCTGTGACGGGTGTGCATAACACTTTGTGTCATCTTTCTTCCACATTAATGCCAGTTAGTCAACCCTGGTTCTTCCGATAGACTATCTGCTGGACTAACATTGCCAAATGCGACCTATGATGGTGCAGAAGCTACGTCCATATATGGCGTGGAAGCTCGAAATGAAAACGCGTTGTAAGTTTACCCTGTCATGAAACTTATCAATGTCTAAAATGGTTTCAGTCGCACCATCCTTCAACCCTCGGTCAGGCTCACGAACAATATTCCGCTGTCAGCTTGCTAACGTGGCCCGTCCTGTTATTTCATAGGCTGAGGCGGCCTTATCAAAAATTTCCGCTCAATTCGCCACACAACTAATCTCAACCTTGGCCAACAGCTCCGCTTTGCCCCAAATAGCTGCAGTATCCCCTCAAATACTGACAACACCGATATCGTATAAAATGATCAATTTGCATCCATTCAATCAACCCCTGTACGTGTCTACTCAATGGGGAATGCCCCTATGTCTGATTAGCACCCCTTTCCGCAGTGCCACATTGGTGATATTTACCGGTTTGATCTTTGTCGTGATTCTCTCCTTCTTCATTGCTGTACGCCATTTTCGGCATCTCAACAAATGATTGGATCTCAAAGAAGCCTAGATGATCGCTAACGGCGCCCGAGAATCTTCAAATCTCCACCGACTGCTCACTTTTCGGTCATTGATCACTTTGCAACTCCTGAGCGCTTTCTGCGCATATTTCTTCGTTTCGGTAACTTCTCGATCCAGAGTCCGAATTTGATGTTGACGCCTCGGAATTGATTCCGTTTAGCTATTATATTCGCTTCTCAGTGTTGCCTTTCAGCTCAATGTAAGCCGTAGGTAAGATCAAAGTTTTTGCTTTGATCTGTTAGCCGACTTGACTTATCTGAGTTTCTAGATTTGGACGCTCCGGTTTCTTCGTATTCTGGATGATGAACTACTGCGGGATGCTCTCTGTGTGCGTGTTATCCGGCCACGTTTCTCATGATGTTCACTTCTCTACAGTGGCCTAGCAATTGAATCTATGCTGACCCTCCTGACTCCCACATTTGTCCCATTCTTCCTGTTGCTTTGGGTGATGGGTGAGCTCAATGCCATAGTACAGCGATAGCCATGTCCATTCACCTCGTTATTTCAGTGAATATTTCCGTTTGCCTCTTCCCCATCGAGGTCCTCCCAATTTTGTACCACTACGGTTACGCCGCCCCATTTTACAACATCTCACAAATAGCTCGCACTGTCATATTTGGTATAAAGAATAAAAGTACGTCTTTCTGCTTTTAACTTTATTTTGTATTTTCTATGAAGGATATCATATCTAGTTGGATTTCATTTCAGCATTCTCATCATCTGGGCCCTCATTTCATGCGCAACTCTAACCATGTTGCAATATTGGAGGCGTCGGGATCAGTTTGCCTCTACGAAGCGGACTGAAGACAAGGGCATCTCTGTCGATGTAACTCGTGAATACTAGGTTTGAAGGTACTGGTATTTCTCCAGCAAATTTGACTGCGAAAGACGAAGTGAACCTACGCCCAAGAGTCGGCCGCAGGCTGCCGACCAGGAACCGAAATCTTCGGCTTTGGGTGGAAGTGATATGACCGGATTAACAACTCATCTATCCAAAGTTCATCAGCACCTCATAGTACATTACTGCTTTGGTATATAGACTTATGTACAATTTTCCAGAAAGCTGTTGGTCTTATTTATGTCGCTACGGTTGTCATTGACGATCTGAGCCCTCATCACATTGTCAAGCCCGATATATACCATATAAAAAGGGAACGTGTGTATCACACGATCGCACTGCATTCTATTTACTTGATATTCCAGCAAATTTCCTAGCGACATTAATACGTGATATACAAACATCCACACTAGTGTCAATCATTTGACGATAGCGCGGCATCAGTGTCATAACACGATGGATCAAAAACAGATCGCAGTATCGCAAAGCAGGCTCTCGTCAGCCATTGCGTTACCACACGAAGCCAGGAAGCCTCACTATCCAAATATGGCGCCGAAGCTTTCAGGAGAAATTGGCGGACTGGTGGACCTCAGTACAGCTCCGCATAATGTATTGTGATAAAAAGATGAAATCAATGGACTTGGTCTTCGAATCTGACCCCTGAATCTTCGATTTCATCTCTTCTATCCTCCACGTCTCGCACGCTGTACCGAACTCATGTCTGCCTCGTTCCCGGAGGATTAATCAATCCAGCTTTCTTCCCACTGGGCAAGCTTCGTGTGGGGAAGTAGCCAATTGGGACTCAGTGAGAGACACCTGACATAAATTTGACAACATGAAAATAGATCAATGCCCTTCTCGCCAACCGTGTTACCTTAATGGGAACACGACAAAGTGGACAAAGTTGTTGGCTGTTGGCTATGAGCACTTTCACAGCTAGGAAGGATCATGCTGACCCGATGGTAAGAAGAATCTCAATCCACATGCATGTCTGTTTTCTTTCTTTCTCGTGACTTCCCATACATTCATTCTTTCACTTCTATTTAAGCTTGGTTTTGCCTGGGGTAGTGGGGTAATAAGCTCTGATTAACGACTCTCAGTCATGACTTCCAACGAAAAGCCCTCTTCAGTGCCTGAAAAAGTGATTGCTGACGAGAAAATAACTCACGAACCTCAAGAGTATTTTGAAGACATAAACGAGCTTTCTGTAGTAGCGGAGGGAGAAGAGCGTACTGCATGGTTTGTATGGGCTCTTGTAGTATCTTCTACCATCTCGGGTCTACTTTTCGGTGAGCCCGATATCGGGCCTTAACAGACACTCTTGTACTGGATCACTCTCTTTCAGGCTACGACACAGGTGTCATATCTGGCGCTTTGGTTACTATTGGTTCCGATCTAGGTCCTCCACAGCTTTCCAATGGTCAAAAGGCAAGTCTATGTCCTCCTTCGATCATCACCCTCCACGCTCAGATGACACAAATGACCATGACCATGTGATGGCCGAGAGGCACTTCCTCTGAAAATGTCAAATTGACCTATCAGCTGCATGATCTTCCTCTGACATGTAACCGAACAATCATGTACTGATAATCGTATATCCATTTTAAATATAGGAATTCATAACTTCAGCCACAACACTTGGCGCTCTTCTTGGCAGCTTAGCGGCCGGTATTTTGTCAGATTGGACAGGCAGGAAACCAGTTCTGGGAATGGCGGATGTCATTTTTATTGGCGGCGCTATAGCTCAAGCTGTGTGCCATGAGGTTTGGAGTATGGTGTGTCCTTCATGTACCTACTCCTATGCTTGAGATCACATTGTACCTGTTATTTCAGATCGGTGGTCGATTTCTGGTCGGTGTAGGGGTTGGCTTTGCAGCATGTGTTTGCCCCTTATACATCCAGGAGCTCTCACCAACAAGAATAAGAGGTAGGATGGTCGTCCTCAAGTATATTCCATATATCGATCTTTCGATGATAATAACTCATGATTGCATAATACAGCAACCTCATGGTCACCTTCGGTCAAGTAATCGCATACGCTGTCGGTGCAGGTTTCTTTGACATTAAATCAGGTTGGCGTTGGATGGTCGGTCTGAGTGCTGTACCTGCTGGGATCCAATTCATCTTACTGTTCCTGCTACCTGAATCTCGTGAATTATTTTTTTATTCCTTTGTCCAATTGATGCTAATCATCCTATGCTGTGGTATCACCCTATAGCCCGCATTCTCTTACGCAAGAGAGACATATCTGGTGCTCGAGAAGTTATGTGTAAGATTTATGCCTACGCCAAGCCTGAAGATATTGACCTCAAGGTACTCCCTTCATTTCTCTGCAGATGTATTCCAGACACTTATCTGACTTTACATCTGTCTCCACTCAACCTGCCCAGGTCAGAGTCCTGGATGAAGCTGTCCAACAATCTATCCACATAACCCAAACTTCAACATTCTATGGCCGCTCTAGATCTATGCTCTTAGACCCCATAAACCGACGCGCCCTAGTCATAGGTTGCGGCATGCAAGCTTTCGCGCAACTGTCTGGTTTTAATACTTTAATGTATTACTCTGCCACCTTATTTGCTGAAATCGGTTTCAATCAGCCCACAGCTGTTGGACTCATCATCTCCGGGACAAATTTTTTATTCACATTTATCGCGCTGAAATGGATCGACTCGATTGGGAGAAGAAGAATTATGTTACTTTCCGCACCTGGAATGATCATCGGATTGGTTCTTGCAAGCATAACATTGCATTGTACGTAATGCCCCTTCCAATATCATGCTTGAAAATTCTGAGATCATATCTTTCGTCTCCGTGCAGTCATGACCCTCAGAACTGGAAACATCCTCATCGAGGGCACCTCATACTCCAAAGGTTGGTCAGCAAGTGTCCTACTCTCTATGATTATCTTCGTCGCGTCCTTCGCCACCGGTCTCGGAAGTGTACCCTGGCAACAAGGCGAACTTTTCCCTCTTGAAGTCCGGGGCATCGGTACTTCCCTCTCCACAGCCACCTGCTGGTCAGCCAATCTTCTAATCAACAGCACATATCTCTCGCTCATGGCTAAAATCACTCCCTCTGGTGTTTTTGGACTCTATGCTGGAATATGTGCCCTTGGGTACACATTTGTCATCTTCTGTTTTCCGGAGACCGCAGGATTGAGTTTGGAAGAGGTGAGAGGGGCGTTTGGGAAAGGTGGATTTTCAAAAACAATAAGAGAAGGCGAGAGATTAAGAAAGTTGAAGAAGGAGATGAGGGAGAGGGTATAAATTGGGGAAACGTAGGAGCCTCGAATAAGGTCTGTGATATCCAAACCGTTGCGCGTACCCAGGAATTCTTTTTTTTCGTTTGGAGATTTGTCCGAATCGGAGAAAGTATTCCCAAAAATGGTTCCGATAGTTAGCAGAATAGATTGCTTACCAAGCAACAGCTTTGTTACACTGCTAAATATTTCACATCTCGTGTAGGGGACAATCAAGACCCACTACTTTTAATGATCTATTTCTTGGCTGATGTATGGAAGCACCCCTGGTGAGTTCACATGACAGTGAATATTTATATCATTGACTGTATCTGCATAACTCTGCCTATCTTGTCTTATAATTTTGTGCCTCGACAACTGAAGTCTTTCACTATATTTAGTTCAAAATAACTTCTCGTCTCCCACTTGGTCCAACATTAGCAGATGGGGAAATCATCCACGTTTCTTCCCAGGCAATTATCAAAAGCACTTCGTGATGACGATACTACTATCGGATCCGGCTGAAAGCTTAGGCCCAAGGTTCCCTCGCTTGTCTTGGCCATCTAAATTGAATATCGACTATCTTCTCAACATAATTTCGGGTCATGCATTTCCTTTCCTAACCTTGGTGCAACAGCATCATACACCGATGTCAGAAATTATGCAGTTACGTTAGCTTGCATCAACTTCCAATATTTTGACAACGTGTAAAACTTCTAAGGGTCGCACAGAATAACAGACTTGAAATCATACCCGCTCAGCATTTGACGTTCCTTCATCGAAAAGCAGTCTCAGTCACTGTACTCATTCTCAACCATAATACATATCTTGATGAATTATTTTCACTCATGCCTCAGTGAGAATTCCGGTCCTGTTAATATGTGGATCCAGTACAATGTTATTGTGGTATGCGGCCTCGAGTGATTAGGACATTGGGTCAACTTGGGAACCAATTTCGAGGTCCTGGCTCAAGTGAAGTTGAAAGAAGGTCTCTGATAATCATTGTTACCGAATCGTGATAAATATTGTTAATATGAGAAGGGTCTGGAAAAGGAATTCATTGAGTTGTCATGTTCGTGATAGGACAGCTCTGGTTAGACTTGAAACTGTTCACTTTCTCACAGACCGGCTGGGGTTTTCCATGATACTGACGAAGGTCACTCTAGCGAGCTTCGCGAAGCAGATGTTCTTGTATGGTACTCTTATAAGTGTGTCAATTATACTGAACCACTCAGTCACTTGATTCAGACTGTCGAACAAACGGCACAACTATCCTTTAACCAGGAGGGTACCAAACAAAATAAATAAGGCAGATTTATTTGAAGTATCAGTAATACATGCATAACAGTTTCCATTTCATTTTCCCCATCTACTGAGGATTGTTGAAGGCGCTTCCATTATTGGGTGGATAGTAGATCGTATGAGCGATTCTTCTAGTCTTACACGAAGGAGAAGTCGGTCGGTTTTTTGCGGAGCATCCTCAACAAAATTACTTGGTCGAGGTGCTTTGTAAGCACAATTGAAGGCATGCGATTATAAAATCATCTCACGGAAGAGAAAGTTTAGAGGTAATTGCGACTTAGTGCTTTAGAAGCCTGAAGGTTCACTAGATTAAGACTTGCTGAGCTATCAAGCAGATAATTGACATCTATTTTTGTTAGTATCACTCTTGCAACCAACTCAGGAGCATCTTGCAATTACGGTACAAGACATGGAAATGCGAAGTGGTGATGCCTGGTTTATGTGATTGTCTTTATGTCTGACTATAAATGACGCTGACAGGCTCTTTGTTTACCTGTAGCTCGTTTCGAGGCTTCTATTTCACTTTTGAGTCTTCTTTGTAATTGGCTTTCTCAGGTCTCAGAAGCTTTTGATGATGACTTGTGTCAGTTCGCCTGTTACGACTCGAGTCATGGGCTTAGTGCGAAGTACAAGTGAGACCTGAGGGGCGAGGAGGCAGAGACGGATTTAGGACTTGTCTCATACTAATAAATCTTACCTTATGAACACCGCACAGTGCTGAGGGAGGACCTAGAATAAATGTGGCTGGGTACATGTTAGACAATGGAAGTAACATTTGTATATGTATCATACTCACCTCAGTCTTCGATGTCAAATAAGAAGAGAGTGCGACGTGAAAACAAACGAACAGACAGTGGGATTTCGTAAAATCGCCAGCGTCATATTCGCGAATATGTTGGCCTAATTGATATGTTTGTTCTCTCGTCCTTACAGCGAGTGGTATAAATCCTTGTTTAGCTTTTCCATAGACAAGTGTGCGTGAAGCATCTGGGTTGACTGGCTGGCCTTCTTTCTTATTGGGGGTACGTTACATGAGATCGACTTGCGCAATCACATTAAATTAGGAAATAGTTTCTTGAAAGCCTTGAATTTAGAATCGCCTTCTCTCGGGAGTTCTGGGAGAGAGTTTGCCATTTCCTGGATGGCGAAGTGTAGGAATGTTATCATAATCAACAGTTACGATTTTCAAAATCTCTGCTAGTAATCTTCCGCGAGTCACTGACACCAAGTTTACGACATTTTATGTAGAACTGTTCCATTGCATAACACTTTCACTGGTACAGTACCATTGAAGCACCACCACTCCAACTCGTACTATGTCGTACTATGACACCGAGTGACGTTACGTCACATGATCAAAATTCGGTGCGCGCCATGGTAGACGACCACAACATCACACGAACAGTTCACTGTCTTCGCCATCCCTCCTTCTCGTTCTGTCCAAATGGTAAGAGAATTGTTTCTATAATGACGTTCACCATCCCTTTCACTCGCATGTTCGATGATTGTGTCGCATTTTGGGCTGGATGGCTGTTTGTATATTTGGATGACCATCAGATTCACTGATTCAGCAATTCTCGATTTCAGGCCTCGTCAGAACTCGCTGCCACATATGCTGCCCTCATCCTCGCTGATGACGGTATTGAAGTCACTGTACGTTAAAATAAACTCGTCCGGTAACTGGATTTGAGAGTTTCTGTAGTCTGAGAAGATCCTTGCAATCACAAATGCTGCCGGTGTCGAACTTGAGCCAATCTGGGCTAGTCTTCTTGCTAAAGCTCTCGAGGGAAAGAACGTGAAGGAGCTTCTCTTGAACGTTGGTTCTGGTGGTGGTGCACCTGTTGGTGCTCCTGCGGCACCTGCTGTTGGTGGTGCTCCAGCAGCAGCAGCAGAGGAAAAGGAAGAGAAGAAGGAGGAGAAGGAGGAAGAGTCGGATGATGACATGGTATGTTTTTTTCATCGCTGCTCTCTTCGGTAATTGTTTACCTGTCGCGTGTTAGGGTTTCGGTCTCTTTGATTAAAATATCACCTTGTATCCCTTTCCCTTCTCCCATACATTGTATCTATTGTATAGTCAGGAGCATCTTCAAAAGCGGCGCCTATCTTTTGCCTGAACTGTCAATATACTCTATCATCGCCCTCTCCTGTGTTGAGGACTGATCCAGGAATTTATTGTCGATGTATAGGGAAATATTTGCTTGCCGAGTGTGCTGGGTGTATTCTACCATAGTCATGATTCAGTTAATTATATGGTGGCCTATTCTTGGGAGATGAAAATAGTGTTCTCAAACAGCTGTATGATTTTACCGCTGGACATCAACTGATGCTAAGGATAGTTTGAAACTAAGCTGATAACTAAGCTGATATGTTCATATTGTTATGATTCGAGGCATGAGCTTAGACATGTAGGCAACCTGTTGGGGCAATTGGGTGGAAGTGTGGATAAGCTTTAAGGCTCCAAGAAACCTAATAATTGACTCACCTTATGAAGGAGAGGAAGATGTATGTCCCAAGGAATGACAAGCTGAAGCTAGAAGTAATTCAGCTACATCATGATACACCAATAGTAGGGCATGGAGGACAGTAAAGGACAGTAGAGTTGATTATTCAGAACTACCAGTGACTGGGAATCACAGAAGAAGTAAAGAAGGTAGAAAAATAGGAACAACTTGCCAGTGGGGAAGTTAATGCCAAAAACAGTACCGGAGAAGGCATGGCAGCAGATTATGGTGGACTTTATTACAAAGTTACTGTGGTCACAGGGTTACAACACTGTTCTAGTAGTATATGATTAGTTATCAAAAAAGTCAAACTTTATTGCAATAACAGAAAAAACATCAGCAAAAGGGATAATAGGGCTGTTTAGGGATAATGTGCAGAGATTGCATAGGTTGTCTGAGAGTATAATCTTAGATAGAGGTCCATAGTTTGCAGCAGAACAAATGAAGGAGCTAAATGAGATATTGGAGATAGAGACAAAGCTGTCTATAATATTCTGCTCACAAACAGATGAGTAGATAGAAAAAACCAATCAAAAGCTTGAATAATATTTGAAAATATACATTGATCATAAGCAAGAAAATAGCCAGAATAGCTTACTATAGTAGATATTATAATCACTATCTTATATTCTACAGATATTTGCCTTACGTTTGGTCTAACTTGAAAACATGTGCTAGAGTCTGTTCCATCTTTGACTCATAATTACTGTGTCTGACATCTTTCTTATATACTATCAGTCAGTATCTTATATAGTAGGGGAAAAGCTTCCTCATATTTTTCTCATTTTCTTCTTATTTTTTCCTCAAGAACACCTTAACTATTCCTTATGGTCTATAGGTATATACAGTAGTAGATACAGTCTTGTATCTTTATGCTTTACCAATTAATCATCTTCTTACTTCTTACTCAAGTCTTTGCCTAAGTTTCAACCTAAGCTTAGCTTAGGATCATAACAGTAGAGTTTATATTTAACAATAAAGTTTACACAGTAATAAAAGCATTGCCATCTATAGTCAACTACAAGTAGAAACCAAGAATAGAATTTGAAATTATAAAAAAGAAAAATTTGTTAAAAAGATAAAGGAGTATTATGAAGAAATCAAGGTAGTCCTTAAGAAATTATGAGAAGAAATAAAGAAGTATGTAGATAAAAATAGAAAAGAGCCAGTGGAATATAAAGTAGAAGATAAAGCATTATTGAGTACAAAGAACTTAATATAGCAAATAAAAAGTAGAAGGATAAAGAAGTTGATAAAACAGTTTGTAAGATTGTTGTCAGAGTATAACTGAAAGAGGAAACAAGTGGGAAAATTATAGAAAAGGTTAGATAAAGTATGAAAACTTCATTTGTAATATATAGATGTGAATCCAGAACAACCTTGTTATGACTTAAGTCCTAGAGTATTAGAACAAAAGTAAAACCTTGTATTAGATGTTATGGTATGCTTTGAGCTCTTATGTTTTGTTTGGATTTTCTTTTTATTTTATTTTATTTTATCTGAACAATAAAGAGACATATAACTATAGTTATATGATGTCACTAGTTAGATAAAAATACATAGGATCATAAACATATATGATAGAAGATAATAAAACATACTCAAATATAATATTAGGATACATACTTATGATATACTGTTTTCATAGTATATATATGGACTATATAGACATTAGAGTAGAATAATGTATAGTAGTATATATAATAGAATAGTCTAGAATGTTGATTATATAATTACAAGCTGAAGATATTCTGAGATGGCAGTAATAAAAACTCCATAGAATTAGGAACAGTATTTACTACTTGTATATAAGAAGAAGAAAAGGCTGCCACAAGCTTTGGTAGTATTTGAGACTTAGATATTAACAAATAGTTAGTCTCTTATAGTAGCTACAAATTATATAACTTAAGTTTTCTAGGGATTATAAGCTATACACATCCTATAGAGACTTTGTCTAGTTGTCCTAATATTGTTATGATGTGTATGAGGACTAACATTTTTCTTTTTCTTTTATCTATTTTTCTTGATTTTATATTTCTTTTCTTTTGATTTTCTTTTTCTTTTTATTGATAATGAAGAGGCACATAACTGCAGTCATATGACATGTCACATGATGTGATGTCATAGGCCTAGAGTGGGCTAGAGCAGACTAGATGAATAATGTCAAGTGTTATAGTCTTAAGTCCTAAGGGTTGAACAAAAGAATAACTCTTGTATAGGAGTAACACAAGAGAACTCAATAGAGATCTCTTGACAAACTAGTCTACCTTATATACTACTACCAATGGTCCATGCTAACTACTGTGCACCCTACCCTAAAGGACCATATGTAAAACATGAGGTCAACATATGGTATTCATATTATATGACATCATTTGTTCTAGAGCCTTCTACTTTGTTTTATGCATCTCATGACTTGTGACTGTCACTAATCCTAACCCTATGTTCTAAAAATAGAAAAGTAAGGAAATGAAATGAAAATGAGAATAAAATAAAGAAAAACTAAGTCTATCATTTGTGAACTTGACACTGATGGTTTTTTTTTGTATTGATAACATTTTTCAGTATTAGAGAACAAGTTACAGTGTTTGATCAAGACTTGTATGTAATTTGAGTTTGTGGTGAATATAGTCTCACACAAACATTAGTATATTGCAGGGAGATTTTTGCTTGCTTTATTTACAGGGAACAATATATTTATACTTGTTATAATTCAAATCCCTTAGAGTTGGAGTAAGAAGGAAACCTTGTATTAGATTAACACAAGAGAACTCAATAGAGAGCTTTTTACAGGATTTGTCTACCTTATATACTAAAACTACTTGGTCTGTACACTACTACTTTAGCCTATCCTAAATGATCATATATTTGCCTTAAGGTTAATATATGTTAAATATATTATATAACATTATCCTCTCAGAATCTTCTACTGTCTTCTATTATAATATGTAATTATGTGACTGTTTGTGACTATGTGACTGTGATGTCACACTAAACCCTAACCCTAATAAAATAAAACAAAAATAGAAAATAGAAAATAAAATAAAAATAAAGTCTAACATTTACAACTCTGACAATACTGATACTTTGTATCCTAAGACTATAGAATGTATGTCTCTTAGTGTTATGAATCAAGACTCAAGGGGTTAAGTCAAGAAACAACTCTTGTATTTGAGTGACACAAGAGAACTCGATAGAGTTCCTAATACAA
>Ga0157368_1000639_pt1 | contig 16120 bp, 11 predicted proteins | sample AttbisABBM3_FD_113146 | JGI IMG/M metagenome (GOLD analysis project Ga0157368, IMG submission 113146) | Fungus gardens microbial communities from leaf cutter ant in Botucatu, State of São Paulo, Brazil - Atta bisphaerica ABBM3 | ecosystem: Host-associated > Fungi > Mycelium > Unclassified ...
CCCACTACTAGATAGCCCATTGGAGAGCTTTGCTGAAGTCAGCATACTACGAGTGCCGTTACGGCGAGTGGTTGCTACAACATTTACCAATTCTATAAATCCCTTATCCTTTCTCAAGTCTTTGTCTTAGTTGCAACCTGAGCTCAAGCTTAAGGTCGTTACACAGACTGAGGAATTGTACATAGTAACTATTGTTCTTAAATACCAGAAAATGGGTTCTAATAACAATAATAATATACTGTACATACTACTGTCAGGTACTGCAGTGTTGTCAACCAGAACTCTATGGGATTTGATGTGAAATAGAAAGGCTCTAGTCTGTAGAGTAATGGGTGATTGGAATGAGGTGTGATCCATTCCAGAAGAGAGTAGGTGTGTTCAGATAAGTTTGTTGTTATCCAGGACAGATGGCAGATGTTATTGGTTAGTATGTGACACTGGATGAACTTCCTCTTCTTCTGTCATGATTGACAGTATAACTGTGAGAGTGTAGTCTGAGGCATCAGTTCCACAATCATTTGGGTGTTGGGAATCCAGTGAGTAAGGATAGGAGTGGAAGTGAAAGCTCTTTTGAGATTATTAAATACCTTGCAGCAAGGGGCATCAAAATTCCAAGGAACATCTTTTTGGGTCAGCTGGATCAGGGGGGCAGCATGATTTCTATTTCATATCTTTTCTATTTCTATTCTTATGAGCCTGCTCAATGCTGATGCTTGGGCTGCAACTATATAGTTTATCCATTACTTATAAAACAACCTCAGCCATTTACATGGACTGAGGTGAGCCTACTCGACTTAGATATCATAACCTAGACTATTTAGTACGTGTTCCAATAGGTACGAAATACAGCTGTTTACACAATCTGGTGTCGGACTGAGTACGTGTTCAGTGCTCAATGTAGTCATGATAACTCAACTCTCAGGACGACACCGGAATGTCTCGGTAGCACAAGTCTTGTATATTGAAAATGAATAGCAATCTCATTACTTCGGATGTGCGGGCCGCCATCAGTACTGAGGAACTGAAATCTTACAAAATGCCCAAGTGATGCGAATACTCGAAGGGAGGTTCCAGAACCCCTAGGCGAGAAATTAGCGTGATCAAGTGAGGACAGCATCTGGGTCGAACTCAGTCCGAACTTGACTACGATCCGGCAGATCGTTCGTGACATCGAACGACCGAGTCATGAGCTTCTTGAGTCAGATTGTGAGGTAAGAGGGATCTTTAGTGTAACTCAAGGTGTCATTTGGTATGAAAAGATGCAGGCCAGTGTTGATGATAGCTGTTGGAGTTGTTGCTGTTGGAGTTGTTGCTGTTGGAGTTGTTGCTGTCGAAACCGTGTTCAGATGCATGGTATATGACTTAGCCGGGGTTATGGCTTTCACCAGACACCGGCATTTGTATTGTGTATTGTACAGATGCGAACAATGGGCCGAGCTGAGCCTAACTGCAGACAATGCTTCGCCGTATAAAGTGCCATTGTTTCGGCTGGAAGTTTTTCTCCAGACTCCCTCGCCAGCAGGATAAAAAACATCTATAATGAATACCCGGCCTTTCACGCTGGCCGAGTTCGGGCAGCTAGTTTCGGCAGCCCTGGAATCGGAATCTCAAGGGCGATGCAACCCTGAATCCCCAGCTACCGTTTTGTCTTTGTCTACTCCCAGGCCACGTCGCGCTGGTAAGCAGTTAACTCACTCCATTCATTCTGATCTCGTCAATGTTAATATTCCCAGTGCGCCAGTCCCTTTCCAAATCTTTGTTTTCTATGCTTCACCATCCAGTTCCTATGGATGCTACGGCCTCCCTCGATCCTACCCATTCTTGCATGCCTCTTTCCTCTTCATCTTCTTGTCCTCGCGCACGGCAGGTTATAGAAAAAATTAAACGTCAGGCATCTGCCCTTGTCAAGTCGCCTTCCAGGAGAGCTCGCCCTCATTCCTGCACAGGCCCTGGCCAGCTCGAGCAGACTCTTCGAGTTCCTACGGTCACTTTTGTGGCTGCTTCCTCGGTCGAGTCAACTTTCTCAGGTTGCTCAGACGATGATGCCCTTCTACATATAGATGCGCCTGTAGCTGGTGATTTTGTTCCATGCCTAGAGCACGATACCCCACACACACCGGTACCTACATCGCCCCCGCTTTCCGATGCTACAACCAAATTCTCTGTCGTTCCTCCTCCTTCCCCTTCTTCCTCTGCACGCTCCGACTCAACATCGTCTATTCCGTCGCCTGTCACTCCTGTCTTCGTAGGTCATCATGATGTCCACCCCTATGTGTCTGCAGCTGTTACGTCAAAAAGATGGTCCGTCGGAAGCTACGAACAGGACCAGAACAATGATCCTTTTGTTAAAGCAAAGATGCAGATCGTGAGGAGGAGCCTGATTCAGGACAGCTTCTTAATAGCATGTGCTGCTGTCGATGATGCACAACAAGGTCCTGCCCCTGTCGAGGATAATATCCATGGAGCCCGGTCTCCAAAGGGCAAACACTCTTCTATGTTCAAGAAAAAGTCCAATACATCTTTGCCACCCTTGAAACCCCCTCCATCCTGTCCTCTTCCTAGTCCCCCGTCCGCATGCGCTGAATGTTCCACTTCTCTCCTTGATCTTCCAACCGCCACTTCATCTACCGCTGATCAGGAATGGACTCTATTCCTTGGCGTTCCTTCCAAGCCTCTTGAGGTCTTAGACATCAAGGCAGAGCCTCGTAAACGTGCTGGTTCCTCTCCTGTACCATCGCCTTTGCCCAAGCAACATCTTTCGCCCACCGACATTCCACCTCAGGTACAGCCACGTAGTCGTACCTTTTCAAGTTTTAGCACTCGTTCTCATGCCACTGGACGTCGCATTGAGTCTGGTCCTGCACCTGATCCTGAAGATGCAGATGCAGATGGATTCGACTGGACGCTTTCTCTGCCGGTGCCGAAGAAACTCAAGCCGAGCTTGAATATTCTGGCATTATCCAGACCTCCTACTGATGCTAAGACCAGGAAGTGTAAGAATCTCACTGACTGGACGGTTGATTTAGCAGCCCCTGACGAAAGGCAGGAGAATTACTTGAGGGGGAAGGGATGCGAATTGGAACGTGAGAGTCATATATCAGCCGCATCCGCATCTACCGCCTCCGTTCGAGTCGCCTCTCAACATTCAGTGAAACAACTGCCTATTGGACCCGAACCAAGTCCATCTCAGATCCATCCATCTCATCTCGACAATACAAGCCCTGTCAATTTCAATCACAGTATCTCGAAGTCGATGACAAGCCTCCATTCAACCACCTTATCGGTTTCGTCGTCGTCGACCAAATCATCGTACAAGGACAGCCTTTCTTTCGACCCTTGCTCTCCTGATATTGCTCCTGTCAGCCCCACTGCACCCTCCTTCAGCAATCATAGCACTTACGCAGACTCACTCTTCATCATCCCCAATGCGAGGTCACCTTCGCTTGCCTCGAATGGCACTTCGACTCCCAGTATAGCCAACTTCCCTCTTCCACCCTCATTTTCCCACAAACTCGCCCAAAGAAGACCAGCGGCTCTACCCATGCCCAGACCCCTCCATTCAACTGGAAAATATCGATCACATCAATCGTTTTCCGTTTACGCCGACGCTTCTCATGCATTGACTCTACCCATCATCTCGAGCTTACCCTTAGCAGACTTGGGAGCTCATATTGCTACTTCTGCTCCTGCAACTAGCCTGCACTTCCCGCCTTCTTCGTTTCCTTCTGGTCCGTTGAGAAATTTGAAGAAGGGGAGACCTAGGTTGTACTATAACCCCCCGACTACTTCTTCATCTGTTGATAGTCACAGTGACGCTACGACTTCTACAGTTAGCGCGACAAGCTCGAAGAGTTCAATTAGGACGGCAAGTAGTGCTTCGACCATCGTACCAAGGACTCGAACCTCGATGTTGATAGTTAACATCAGTGCCGACGTACAATCCAAGCAAAGAATTGATTGCGAGCCTCTTAGTTCACTTTTGAATGCTGGTGATATTGCAGAGGAGGCGTTTCATAGTGATCCGACGAGACCCAGCATTGAATCATCAGCGATGGCTACAGAGTATTATACATGTAATGAAGACGGGTTATCAGATGAGGAAGCTGCTTCATTGAGGAGGCGGCACTCACCTGTAGAAGCTGACGAGAATTCCGACCGCTATCATTCTGCAAGATCGAGCTTGGACCTCCTGCTGAATCTATCCTGTGGAGATCCTCTGTGAGGTATCCATCTGCCCATATTCGATGACAATTCGTTTCCAATTTTACTAATACCTGTTGTCCAGGTATCTGTACATCATTTCGACCAAACACTAACCATAACCACGTCTGGAGTTTCTCTCTCTCGGCATTGCTGTGAGGACCGAATGGCTTCCATTCTTTTCTTTCATATCATGAACTGATTGTTCGCGTATACACTTCATGATCATGATTCCTTGGTCAGTGACCATGTCCCGTGGCACCGCTGCTTGTTTCCTGGGCACTATTATTGAATCATTTTCTTGGACATTGAGGATTGATGTGGCATTAGAAGCCATCCAATAAAAATGTGTTAAATTGTTCTTATTCCTTCCTTACCTGTCATGGATTTTCGTCATTTTCTTAATATGCAGTATCCCCTCTTTTGAAGTTTCGACTCAGTCATTTCCTCTTGGCGGATCGGAATGTCATTATATGACTATATTCCTGTACATGGAATTCTCTCTACCCATCCCCGACTAGCTTCATTTCCATATACCATTTCTTTTTCTGCTGGGTTACTGACTCTTCCCATAACTATTACGCGATTTTGAGTATGCCGTTCCTCTGAAAATACCTCCCAACGGTTCACAATCTGCATCTCTAGATAGTAATGGATAACTGCCATTGTCATTATCACTTCGATCAGGAAACATATGGTATTTAAGAGCCACCGAATGAAAGCAAAAAATGAATGGAATGAGCCCTGATATAGAATAGAAACCAAAAAAACCATAAGAATGTGCTATGCGCCATCGTTTCCTATACATCCAATAAGTACAATGAAAAACGTAAGTTACCCAAGAACTAAACGCACCAGATTCCCTCGTCCAATCCTCATGTTTTTTAATGTCAACTTCCGTAACAGTCGGCCTTGTGCTCTCCAGACTCTTCAAAAAGTCTGCGAGCTTCAAGGGTGGCTCAAGAAGCTCGTCACTCCCAATATCTGACCAGGCCATTTCCTTTGCCCCCTGCGCACCAGGGGAACATGGCGTCCACTTCGACTGAGGCAAACCAGACTCAAGGTCCTCGACCACAACTTGACGGAAATGTGTTGCGTTGATGACTTTACGCACTGGCTGCATAAGGGCATCTCGTACAACAATTGAAATATCGGACCCTGAGTAACCGTCGGTCCGTCCTGCTAGCGTACGGTAATCTTTGGGTTCGAGCTGACAAGGCGTATTACCAATGTGAATTTCGAACATCTGACGTCGTGCATCAGGACCGGGAAGAGGGATATATATCCGTCGCTCAAAACTGTTAGAAATCAATGATTTCCCTAAATATTCAGAATGAAATAAATTACTCACCGACGCTTGATGGCATTGTCAAGCTGCCAAGGAATATTGGTTGCACCAAGGACGAGCACTCCTGTATCGTCGTGACCAACACCATTCATTTGTACCAGGAATTCAGTTTTGATTCTCCGGGAGCCTTCAGATTCAGATTCACTGCGCGTACCGGCCAGTGAATCAATTTCGTCAATAAAGATGATCGCGGGTTTCGACTCTCGTGCTAACTCAAACAAGTTCTTAACTAATCTGCACAGTTGTCACTCGACTGGTTGACTCGACTTTGAATCGCGTGCATACCTCTCAGAGTCACCTTGCCATTTACTAACTAGGTCGCTGGAGCTGACACTGAAGAATGTGCTCTTCGCCTCGGTTGCAACTGCCTTTGCAAGGTAGGATTTACCGGTCCCTGGTGGTCCGTATAGCAAAATGCCCTTCCACGGTGTCCGTTTCCCAGTGAATAGATGGGGGAATTTGATGGGCAATATGACGGCTTCCTTCAACGATGCCTTGGCACCCTCTAGGCCGGCGACATCGTCCCATTTGACGTTAGGCCTCTCCGACAGGATAGCACCAGAAAGGCCGGCTCTTAATTTCTTCGTTTCCGGGTCAGCGTCTCCATCTTCATCGTCCTTCCTGGGCACCTACATCAGTGTCCAGGATTTTGTACGCGGTGATCAGAGGAAAAGTGGATTATTCACTTTTTCGCTATCCCATTTCCACTCACACCGACGGCGCTTTTCCCCTTCGCTGTCGATGAATTCATTATATGGCCCTTCAAGGTCTCTGCACGTGTGAGGTACTCGTGGACCTTGCTACGGATTAATGACTTGGAGTTCTCGTTCTTCTCATCTAAAATCTCACGTTTGCACTCGCTTTACACAGAAGAAAAAGAGGCCTCACACTTCAGCGCTAGCATGAAGTAATCGAGCGAGTTTTGGTATAACTTGTAAGCCTCTGCATAGTTTTGCTTCAAGTCCTCATCAATAGCCTTCTGCACAATTTCTACGGCACGCTGTACAAAAATTATAGATCATCAAGGCTGAGTGTGCTCCAGAACTCACATCAAGATATTGTGTCGTCGACATGGCTGAAAGAACAGAATGAACCTATTCAGGGCATGTTGTTGTTGTTTGGATCACTAGGTGATAACAAACCGTTCATGAGGCTGCTGCTTTTGTTCACTCATGAGGGATTGTATTGTGATTGTTCTCCGTACCTTCTTTTAGTCATTATTCGCTGGATATCGACTCGATGCTACAACATCGTGGTACCATGTTTTTGATGCCACGCAACCGACATGAGTAACAATCAGCCCTAACATGGATCAATCAATTGATTGATTCTTCCGAGGCCTACTTGTCGATTGGAACCCCTGAGATGGTGTTTGTGTTTTTTTGTGGCCAACAGCTAAGGTAGTGAATATTTCCACCTGGGTTTACCCGCGGTCCGTGGATATTTCGGGACACGCGTAAATGGCTACAGACCGATTCAATGTTTACAAGCTGTTGGTCCACCAATCTATTCTTGATTCTTGTTCATCGCTTTGATTGACAATTGACCCGATTTGGGCATCATCCAGTTGCCACAGCTTTCCGTTGATTATATATAATAGGGTTCATCATCTACCCTTCAAACAAAATCTCTCCCTCGCCAAAAACTTCTCACTTGACCAGCGCTTGTGCTGCCTCCTGCAAAGCCAATTTTGATTTTGAAACAGTTCCTTCTTGTATCCCACAATGTCGCAATACATGACTGACAGGCCACAACATTCCACTCGTAATCAACACAGTTCAGGCAATCAAAAGCTCGCATTGCGCGCAGCCACTCCAGAGGAAATTGAACAATGGAACGATACAAGCAGCGATGGCACTCACTTTATGGACGACCTCACTGATCTTGACGACAGTCGGCCATATATTTTTGAGGTAAGAGCTCAACGACACTCACACCCCAGCTTGGAACAGCTCAATCCATTGTTAATAGAAGGGTGAGTCAGCCTGGATTCGTACAGCGAAAGGAACCTGGTGTCTCGGAAGCGTAGCGAGCTCGCTTCCTCGGGTGGGTCTCACACGAGAAGTGAGTTGCGGATAATCTCTCTCAAGTCACATCATTGACATCTTTAATAGGGAGAGGGTTTGTTCTACTCCGTGATCTTCACACTGGGTGGCGCTCGACTGAAAAAGAGCTTCGCCCCTCTCAACGGAGAAATCAAACCGGACAGCAAGGAGACACGCGATCTGCTGAGGACATATGGGTGGTTGGAGGGCTAGAACCATTCTCCTTCTGTACTTGCTGGACACTTAATTTATCCTGACTTGCACGTGTAGTATATCCATGCACCACACAATAAGATTGTACTTTAACCTTGACTTTGATCCACTGGGTGATTCTGACATCTGGTTATGGTTATGCTCCATAATACAGAAAGCACCATTTGAAGGGCCATACTGGAAGCCATTTCTCAGAATTATCATTTAGAACCAGAGGATCGGGGCGCTCACAGGGGCCTGATGATCTTTCAAATACACAGCCTCATGGAGGAATCCAACTCTGCCCCTGTTTCCTTGCCTCATTCTCACCTCTCATTTCCATAGTAGATGCAGTCTAAGTTTACTGAGTCTTAGTCTAGCCCCTTATAGACCTTCTTTCCAAACACTGGACTGAGGTTTCGTAACAGAAACTCAAGTTTCTAGCTCATGGCGAACTGCCCGACCTTGAAACGTAATTACTAATTCTTCTGGCTTCCGGCTAACGGACTCGACGTCTAAGTGGCTCGAGCTGAATGAAGGCCATATGCAATAAAATGATCTGACTGTCTATCCCAGCACAGAAGCCTTTTTGCCTTTCCCTGATCCTGGATGCGGTCACCCAACCATGGGTATAAAAGGTGGCTTTATCCTCAAGAGTCTATAGTTGCAGAGCCTATAGTTCTCCATTCTACTGCCTTGACTTTCCCAGAAAATGCTCGACAAGCTGACAGTTCTTTTCATCGTCTGTCTTGCTGCCGCTACCTCTACCTCTCTCGCAACTCCCGTTCACACCAGGCAGATTGCTGATCCAGCAGAGATTGCTCGCGGGCTCGTGTCCAGTGACATTCTGAGCGACAACTCGTCGGACGATACAATCGGTGGTGCTCCCAATGTCCTGGGGGGCCTAAGTGGCGGAAGTCCTCTTGGCCATGGATTGATCGACTCAGTCCCCGGGATTATCTTGTAGGATCCAGACCTGCTTATTTTACTCCCTGTAGGTGAGGGACTGTTTAACCGTACACTTCTCCAACACTGAGACCGGGGTTTCGTAACAGTTGTCCTGATGAATTGGGAGGAACTATGTTTGTTTGTTTTTACCAAGCTATTCTGCAGATCAGCGTGTTTGTATTAAGGGGCAGATTCCTCCTCCGAACGAGGTGGCTAGATAGGAATTGTTATGAAACCCTGGGCTCAATGTTGGAGAAAAGAGTTGAAGTAAGACAAAAGAAGAAAAGAAAAAAAATTTACGACCAACCAACTGACAACCAGCTAATGATAATTCAACATCGGGGATTTGCCAACTCTTAAGTTGCAGTTTCCCACTACATGAGTATTTCAGGTCCTGGGCCTCTTCGGCTTCTCTCTCTGCTAGGCATCAGAAGACTCTAGATCACTGATACCACATACTAGTGAGAACTATCTCACTGGAGGAACATCACAGCGCGACATAATCTAATCATTTTCTAAACTCATCTCGAGTAAATACATTACATTACCTAGTTGAGTATCCTGACAAACACATCTGATGGGATTATCAGATTTGTGATATTACTGACACACCTCAGCGGGTTACCGAGTCTGTAAGAAGCGAAAAAAAATGCATAAACTTCACCAGAGAGCATACGAATTGTACATATGGAAGACTATAGACGTAGGGACAAGCGACGGATGCACAAAGGCAGACGTGCAAAGATAGTAGAACGACTGGTAAGTCGAAGACCTCTTTACTCTTGAGCATCTTCGTGTTCAATGGCGACGAGACCCTGGCGTTTTTCTGCCACCCGAGCAGCACGACGCTCACGGATAGCCTGAAAGAAACTGAGAGGAGCAAAGAGAAGAAAGGATGATACACACTTTGTTTTTGATACGACGAGCCTCCATCTGGTCGGCAATCACCTTAGTGCGGTTCTTCTCGGCCTTAGCCTTGTGAATGAACTCCATCAACACACGTTTGTTCTTGTAAACATTACCCTTGGACTTTTGGTAGAGAGAGTGGTAACTGAGGGAGAAGATAAAATCTTTCAAGGCGAACTCTGGAAGGTACACTCACAGATGCTTGTCAATCTTACCTGCATCTCTGTACTTCCTCAGCAGTCTCCGGAGTACCCTCTGTCTTCTCATCCATTGCACCTTTGTAGGCATACGAGCCTCAGCAGTACCCTTTCTCTTACCGGGACCAGTGTGCCTTCCCTTCCTCTTGGCAGCTAGGAGTTCTTTTGTGCGAGCACGAGAGTGAACGACAGTGGGTTTGACAATAACATGACCATCCTTGATGAGTTTGGTGACGTGCTTGCGTGAGTTGGCATTGCCGATCTCAGCCTGTTCGGCAGGGTCAAGCCAAATTTTACGTTTGCCAACGCCGGCGATGCTGGCGGCAAGGCGCTTTTGAGAACGCAGGTTGACTGTGAGAGGATGTGCACTAGTATATTGGGAAGCTCAACGTTTACTCACCCATTGTTTTCGGACCTAGAAGAAGGAAGTTAGTAACAAAAGCAACGGAACAACGATGACGAAGCACCTTGGTGTTGAGGATAGCGTCGTGGCGTGCACCTGGGGAATTTGCGACCTAAGATGACGTAATCCAGCCACCACCAACTCTATCTGCATGAACTGTACAGTTAACAAAGCTCCGCCTGGAAGGCGCGGATAAACCCCGGATAATTCAGAGATCATCTCTCAGAGTGATTTTTTACCGTAGTGTTTGTTTATTATTCTTCCAAGGATCTTGTCAAAACCATTCCGGAGCCTCTGTGGGCCTGTGAAGCTTGGACTTTCACCGGACGAGTTCTTGTACACGGAGTGGCAGGTTCTTTGTAAAATTAGAATGGCAACTGGGACCCTTCAGCGGGATTTTCGCCATTGAGTGGCGGGGCGGGCTGGGAGTGCTGTAGACAGCGGAGGAGACGACGGGGAGCACGTGTTGGACCAGATATATATAATATTATATATATATATAGATGCCGCACGGTTCTGACGTCTCTTGTCCCAACCCACCATGGACCACGGCGCCGCCGCTCCTCCCTCCTCCTCCTCCTCCTCCTCCTCCTCTTCCTCCCCTACACACTCCGATTGCCCCAGTCGTCCTCCAAGCCGTCCAGCCAGTAGAGCACCAAGCATCTCTGCTGGCGTCTCTGGCTTTCTCTCCAGGGCTAAGGATAAGCCAAGGACCCCCAAGCCAGGTCCCAGCTCACCACCCGCTTTCTTGCCTGCCCCCCCCGCCCTTCGCAGTAAACCAGCCTCCATCAACATCGAAGGCAACAAGTTCAATCTCAAGGACCTCCTTGGAGCCGGGCCCAAGGTCAGCCGCAAGGGCTCTTCCTCCTCCAAGCGCTCAGACTCCGAGGCCGGTGATATCAGGCCAAAGAGCACTGCCGGTGACAGTGCCGTCAGTCTCTCACAAAAGTATGGTGTATGTCAGCGAGTGGCCATCGGCAAAGGCGCAACAAGCGTCGTCAGACTAGCTCACAAGTGGGATCGGAGCGAGGAGAAGCTCTATGCTGTCAAGGTGCGCCACTATCGTCATATCTACTCAGGCCTTTTCGCTCACGACCTCTTACAGAAATTCCGCAAACGCAGAAAAAACGAATCGGAAAAAGAATACGTAAAAAAACTTACCGCTGAATTTTGCATCTCCTCGACACTCCATCACCCCAATGTCGTAGAGACCGTCGATCTCGTCCAGGACGAAAGTCTCAATTGGTGCGAAGTCATGGAGTTTTGTCCTGGTGGCGATTTATACGCTGCTATCAAGAAAGGGTGAGCTCATTCTCATTCAGCTGCAGCAAAGTCGTCGTCCTTCGCATGCGGTTGCATGAGCTGTCAACGGATCAGTTGATCTTTGTATTTCAGTGGTATGAGTCCCAGCGAAGTAGAATGTTGCTTCAAACAGTTGCTCAGCGGCGTGTCCTATCTCCATTCCCAGGGTGTAGCTCACCGGGACATCAAACCCGAAAACCTCTTTTTCGACTCAAAGGGAAATCTCAAGGTGTGTCTTGAGCTACCCCAAGTTTCCCACTTTTTTGCATTGACAGTCTTCTCGGTCTCTTGAAAACATGTGTGTGGGTTAGATTGGTGATTATGGTGCTTCGACGGTGTATAGGTTACCGTGGGAGGCAACTGTACACATGTCATCAGGATTATGCGGCAGTGAACCCTACATTGCTCCCGAACAATTCCTAGGCAAGCGTACGTGTTCTCCTTCACTCCCTCACTCCCCCCTCTCAAGCTCTTCCCTTTCTCAGCCTACGATGCACGTCTAGTCGACGTCTGGGCTTGTGGAATAGTCTACTATTGCCTCCACTTTTCCGAACTTCCTTGGCGTTCCGCACAACCTTCCGATACCCTCTTCGCAGCCTACTCATCCGCTTGTTCATCCTCTGCAGCATATATAGCGTCGTGTCCCCCTACTATCAATAACCTAAATCCGAGACAGTGCAGGCCTGTGCTGAGGAAGATGTTGGAACCCGATCCTGGCAAGAGGTTGACGATTGAGCAAGTAATGAAGGAAACTTGGGTTTTGAAGATTGAGGTCTGTGTAGATGGTGTCAATGGGAGTGTGGATCTTGGGCATGCGCATAGTTGTGCGAAAGCGATGGGGGAGAAGAATATGGCGATGTTGCGGTAGGCAGGCAGGTGGTGGGGTTTTTCGTGGTGCGATGGCTTGCCTTTTTCTGTTTCTTGTGAGTGGTATCTTAAGTTTACGTTCTGTCATTGGCTGCCCTTCGACTTCATTATCGTCGTGTTTAATGAACCTGTCGTTTCCTCCCTGTTTCGTTTCGAATGCTCTGATTCTTGGCCTTTTTCTTCCCGCTTCGATTGAGATCGTTTGTTTTCCTCGAGAATAGATTCAGTGCTATAGTTCCTTTGCCGTTTTTATTTTTATATTGAAAGAACATATTGCAATTTTTCCAGCAGCGATGGCTTTTTCAGGGAGAGAGAGCGAGCAAGCCTTCTCTTACATATGTGCGCACGGACTTCAGGGCCAGAGGTAATCTTGAAATTGGGTTTTTGTTCCTGTAGTCAAGAGTTCTCATCGCCTGCATGGATTATGGAAACGATGTCGCGAGCTTTCGAACTATACGAGTTCTAATACACGACCCGAAAAAGATTTCATAATATAGGTATTTTTTTTTGTCTCGGATTTATTTTTTCAACGCGAATATATGTTATCATGATGTTATAATCGAACATTACTTCTCTTATTTGTACCACCATCCTGTATGGTAGTGCCTAACGGAAGAATAGATTCACCTCCAATTCTGAGAATCTGCTGAAATGCTTCTAACATTCACACTAACAGGTGAATTCCATCATGAATTCTGACAACTTGACAAGAGGTTGTTAAGTCTCTTGAGGAAACTCTGCTGCATCTGACTGAAGTGTCTCTAATGAGACAGCTTTTTCAAAGTCTTCTGTGGATTATGCAGAAAGAATGGAAGCCCAATCCTGGGCTAATCAGATGGAAGTCGCGAGCATCTTCTCTAACCTGGTAACACAAAGCATCGCAGAGGCATGAAGTAGCAACATGACACATGGTGACAATGTGGGTACAAACCCTCAACACAAATCAGCAAATGTCAATTCTGTGGAGATTAATACCAACACTTTTCTTATAGTGATTCCCTGTAGTGCTGATGCACCAGCTGATCCAAATGGGATGGAAACTTTGTTCCAATCTTCCTCTTTGGCACTTAGCAGGTGACAGTGGTGTTCTCTCCAAACCAGTACCAATTCCTGGTGTTGGTGGTGACACATCTTATCTTCCTAAGACCTGTCAGGACAACTGGATGAAGTCCACAGAGTTTTAGTAGGATTTGCAATCTCCAGGAAAGTAAGTATATTGTGTATGTAAATTACAAGTAACACCCACCTCCAGAAAAGTCCTAAGAGAAAAGAATAAAGACACCTGGTATCATATGCCAAGTCCACCCATCTGGAGAAGACATCCCCACAGTGATACTGTTTCTCAACATCTAATTTACAAGCCCACCTTCCTTGCAACATGCCCTCACAGCAGTGATGCAACAATCTGGATATTCTATCTTCTATGATGGGGATACTCCTATCTGACTTGGTCTTCCATGGCAGAGTCATACTCCTGTCAGTGTTCCACCACTGAAACCTCTGCTTGGGGCAATAGGGACTATACCACTGAAACCCCAAGCATCTTCTATAGTTAGTTCTTGTATATAAGACTAGTAGTTACACTGTAATTTGCTAGTCTGATAATTGACAAAGATAATTCTTATTGAACTCAATCTCTGGTGTTCAACAGCAACATACCAATTAGCACTCACTCCCATCTCAGACTTCTTCCTCTTATCTGAAGTTGCAACCACATGGCAAACAGATAGTACAGTACATAAGCTGAAGCCAAGATTGTTCTACAAGTCTGCACATCTCTGAGCCTATCTTGTGGACTTTCACCCCAGTATGAACCATGCCTAACAGTATTATCAGACTTCCAAGTCTGCTGTTACTTCTGAGCAATTCTATTTGCTGAATCCTCTGTCACAGTCTCATCTGCAAAACAACTTTTGCACTTCAAAGTCTAAATAGCTTCTTCTTGTCATAACTCCTCAATGTCAACTCTGGTTCCTCTGCTTGGAACATCTTTCAACACCATTTCACATTTCAGTAACTATTTTGCTTATCTGCCAAATACTCTATAACATTCAAGACAAATCCATCAAAGAGGCTGATCATCTCCAAAGTCTTCATCTAGTACCATTCAATCTGGCTAGATAGCTTTGCTTGTCCCTAGCCCAAGTATCATCTCTGTGGACAATGATCCTAATTGGGAGGATGCTCCTACCACTAATCCTATTACTAATTTCATAGCTAATAGACCTACTTCTTCTACTCACTCATGGTCAAAACTCCATCAGAGTAATAATACTAATGAATAGTTGGCTGATGTACTTGGTTGACTTGCTAATACACTTAATACTAATTAGACTTCTGGTCCTAATACTAATTCAAGAGGAACTAAAGCCCATATCCCCAATGTTATAATCTAAAGTCCTTAGAGTGGAACAAAAGAACAACTCTTGTATTGAGTAACACAAGAGAACTCGATAGAAATACCTTTACAAACTAGTCTACCTTTTATACTACTACCAATGGTCTGTGCTCACTACTGTGCACCCTACTCTAAATGACCATGTGTAGAACATAAGGTCAACATGTGGTATCTATGTTGTATGACATCATTTGTTCTAGAACCTTCTACTTTATTCTCCCAAGTCTTGTAACCAATGTTGTGACCACACCATCAGATTGTGACTGATGTGACAGTGTGACCAATCACTTCTGACCCTAACCCTACTGTTCTAAAAATAGAAAAATAAAAAGTAAATCCAAAGAAAAATAAAAATAAGAAAGAAAAATAAAATAAATAAAGTCCACTTCTTGCAATCTTGACACCCAACACCTTCAGCAGCACTGAGCCCGACAAGCTTAATAATTTCTTATTCCAATGTTATCTTTACTTCTGCACTAATCTGGCACAATTCAACATAGACATTGTCAAAAATCAATTTTGCAATGACCTATCTTACTGAAGTCACCCAGAACTAGTTTGAGATGGGCCTCAACTAGGAAGACCAGAATATTCTGCAAAACTGGCTCTCTAATTGGAATCTCTTTGTCAACAAGCTATATCAATATTTTGGTCTTTCAAACTCTATCAGTAAAGTAGCCAACATGCTAGACAATCTCTATATGAAGCCTAGTGACAAAATTTCGACTTATAATATAGATTTCATGTGCTATGCCTCCCAATTAGATTAAGAGAATAGTATTTGATGCCACTACTATTACTAGAGTCTCTCCAATTGGATCCAGAATCCCATCTCAACCCAGGAACAAGGAAAACCTACCTCATTCCAAGATATGTACACTTTAGCAATGACTATCAATTACTGCTACTGTCAGATATGTGAAGCCTGGATGCTAGCTTTTTTATTTAAATTCCTTTTTCTTTTTCTTTTTTCTTTTATTTTCTTTATTCAGATCTAGAGTTAGGGTTAGAGTGATATCATGATCACACTGTCATATATCAGTTACATCAGATGACATGGTCACAGTAATGGTCACAAGTCACAAGATCACAGAAAAGAGTATAGAAGGTTCTGAAAAGATGATGTTATATAATATATATTATACATGTTGACCTTCAGGCAAACACATGGTCATTTAGGGTAGGCTAGAAAAGTAGTAGCATGGACCATTGTAGTTTAGTATATAAGATAGATGATCTTGTACTGAGTTCTCTATCAAATTCTCTTATGTTAACTTTAATATAAGGTTCTTTCCATTGACCTGCTCTAAGATC
>Ga0157368_1000640_pt1 | contig 16112 bp, 14 predicted proteins | sample AttbisABBM3_FD_113146 | JGI IMG/M metagenome (GOLD analysis project Ga0157368, IMG submission 113146) | Fungus gardens microbial communities from leaf cutter ant in Botucatu, State of São Paulo, Brazil - Atta bisphaerica ABBM3 | ecosystem: Host-associated > Fungi > Mycelium > Unclassified ...
CTTACCAATATCAGTAAAGCTGTTGGTGGAGAGCTGAATATAATAACTTGAACTAGTTAATGACAGTGTTCTACTGGGATTTATATATTCTACCAAATGTGTCTATGAATAACACTTAAGCAACTCATTGCAAGTGTGATACATTGTGTTATACATCATCAGTGTTATACTACAGTCATATGTTTATTCAACACTTTCTCTTGCTTAGGACATCAGCTATTAAGATAGTGTTATAATCCATCTTGGCCATAACTAATTAAAAAATTCTAGTAGCTTCTATCATTAGTCATAGTTAGAATATATACAGACCAAGCTGGGAAAGTATAAGTGAGTAATGTAATCTAATGGAAACTCTGTTCTCTTTATGTATCCTACATATTGACTCTTGAATCAACCATAGTCATTATGACTTGTAGTTGTATGACAGTAAAACTTGACTCTTATTTTCTGTAGCTATCTCTCTCTTATCATTTGCAATGACAGTTATTGTTCAGGTGACTGGACAAAAGCACAGAAAAGCCTCAAAGCTCTAGAAAATCATAAGTCTATTGCACAGCTAACCAACTACATAACTTATTTTTAGGAAATCCTAAGAAAATAGAATGAGATTTCTCAAGATAATAACCACTCTGTATACTATCAAGTTTATTCTGATATGTTAGAGTACTACTTAAATAGGTAGAGGATGATAATGCTTTAGTAGTCAGAGTTTCTAACTACTATTGAAAAAGAAACTAAGTAAGAGACAGTGTTAGAATACTTAGTGTGTATCTGAAGCATGAAAAAGCAAATTAATACAGGTGTGAAAAACAGCAAAGAACTACAGAATATGATAGAGAAGTAGGGGAATATAAGAAAATGGGTAAGAACTAATATGCAAATCAACAGGTAGAAACAGATAGTTTTGAATACTAAACTTAGTTTTTATTTGTTTCTCTTTTATTTTTCTTTATTTTTTTAGTTTCTATTTTCCTTATTTAGACTTAGCCAAGGGTTGTAATATAATATCATATGTTACAAATTATAACTTGATTATCTATATAAGATATCTAACTATCTGGATATTATCATTTTCTGCTTGGTCACTACTATTCTACTAGATTGGAATATATTCTAGAGTATTTAAGATAATTGCCATCTTGTTAGACATAGTTCACACCTGTTATATTCTGTTCCAATTATCTATCCCAACCTATGGATAATCTTTTCTTGCTCATCCACACTCCCCAACTTCTTTCAGTGCAGATTATATATCTGTTATAAACTTAAGACCTTAGAGCTGGTCAAAAGAAAGAACCTTGTATAGGGTTTTACACAAGAGAACTCAATAGAGGACTCTGTACAGGATTGTCTACCTTATATATCTAAAGCTAATGGTCTGCATTCTACTACTTTAGCCTACTCTAAATGACTATATGTATCACATGCTATATAACATTATTCCTTCTAGAACCTTTTACCATTTTTCCTCAGAACACATAATCTAGTAATAGTAATATATGACATCATGCTAAACCCTAACCTTCATTCCTGAAATAATAAATCAAAAGAAAATGAAATGAAGAAGAGAATGAGAAAGAAAATAAAATAAAGTCCAATGTTTACAACTCTGATATTATCCTCCCTTCAAGATTTCTTCTCTAGAGAAACTGACTTCTATTTTCACCAGTTTCTCTCCAACTTCCTCAGATACTTCTCTTCAAACTCTCTATTGTTCCACCCATATAACATCTTTACCATATACTTCCCTGGTAGCTCCTCTCTTCTGAAGTCTCTTTTCTCTAGCATATCTAACTTTTCTTATTTTCTCACTTCCACATTTAACCTCCCCTCAAATTCTACCACTACTTCTTTTGCATTCTCTAAATTCTTCTCCCTTTCCCAGCTATCATGCTCTGCCATAAACCTCTTCCATCATACCAAGCACTTTAGTATCTCTCTTATTTTTCTTTTATTCAGTATTTTTTTCTATTTCCCACTCTTCAACTTTCTCTACTTTTACCAGTTTCACCTCTTCTACCTTTTCCCCCCCAACTTGCTCTTTATATCATACTACTTGACTAATATTCACAACTGGGTGAATTCTTATTGAAGTAGATAATTGTAGTTTGACTACATTAGTAGATACTACTTTGTTAATAATATATGGGCCAATGTATCAATCCACTAATTTTTTTGCCAGTTGTTTCTTGAACACCAGATCTTTCATACTCAGCATCACCTTCTCTCCTACTTTCCATACTTCTGCTTTCTTTCTTCTTTTATCTGCTTACTGTTTTATTTCCTTCTATACTCTCCTTAAAGCTGCTCTTGTATCTTCTTGCATCTTCTTTATCCTCTCTGCAAACTCCATCACTTTCTCCATCTTCCTCTTTCTTCTAACATCTATTCCCATTCTTAACTCCCTTCCATAGTTTACCATAAACAGAGACACCTTAGTTGTCAAATGTGCCTTTTTATTGATTGCAAACTCAGCTACCACTAGCCATTCAGGTCAGTCTTTTTGTCTATGATCTACAAAGAATCAGAGATATTGTTCCAGCTTCTAATTTATTCATTCTGTTTGTCCATCCATTTGTGGGTGGAAGAATGTTAATAGCCTTGTTTCAATTCCCAACATTTGATTCAATTCCTTTGTTATCTCTGCTGCAAACTATGGACCTCTATCTGATACTATACTTTTTGGTAACTTATGCAATTTCCACACATTATTTCTAAACAGTCTTGCCAACTCTTCTATTATTGCCACAAAATGTGTTATCTTAAACAGCCTATCATAGACCACTAGAATTGCATTTTTCTTAGCTACCAATGGTAACTTTGTGATAAAGTCCACTATCAAGTATGTTCATGGTTTTTCTGGCACTTTACTTAACTTTAACTTTCTCACTGGTATTTCTGTTCTATTTTTTATTCTCTGGCACATATTATATCCTTCTACATACCACCTTATATCTTTTGTCACTTCTTGTCACCAATAATTTCTTGTTACCAACTCTGTTGTCTCCCACTTTCCTTCATATTCAGCCACCAGTACATTATGATGTAACCAGATTATCTCTACTCTCAAATTCTTGTCTTTTGGTATATATACTTTTTCTTCTTTTAACGTCAAGTCTTCCTCTATCCACCATTCTTCTCCTTGCAACATTTTTACCCCTGCCTTTTTTATTTCTTCTACTACCTTGACTATCTTTTTGTCCTTACCTCTAGCTATTTTTATTCTACAATATCTACTTCAGGTCTCTTTATTACTACTTTAGATAAGTTATGGATCCAATGGTTCTTAATTAGAGTCTGATTACTATTGTTGTTTTTGGTTCATACTTTCCAGTCTAGCCTCTTACTAAGCTCATCTGCCTTTCCCATCTTTGTTTCAGAAACATGCTTTAAGGTAAAGTTGAATCTTGACAAGTATAATGCCCAATGTACTTGTCTTCTGTTCAACTTCTGCATCTTCATAAAATATTCTAAGTTTTTGTGATCTGTCCAGACCTCAAACTTGAACTTGGCTTCTTCCAGCAAATATCTCTAGTTTTCTAAACCCCTTATTACTGTTAGTATTTCCTTATCATGAATCTCATAGTTTCTTTCTGTTTTATTTAGAGATTTTGAGAGGAAAGTTATTGGTCTCCATTTTCTGTTCTTACACTTCATGAATAGGACTTCTCCTATTACATAGTCTGATGTGTCTACTTTTATCCTCATTTTTTTGTCTAAGTCTGATACTGCTAACACCAGTTCTTTTGTAAACCTTTTCTTTAATTCCTTGAATGACTTCTTCTACTTCTCCATCCACTCCCACTTCTAATCTTTTTTTACCATATTATGTAATAGTCTGGCTATTACTGCAAAATCTTTAATGAATAGACAGTAGTAATTTGCCAATCCTAAGAACTTCTGTATGTCTTTAACTTCTTTTGGAGTCAGCCAATCCAATACATTTTTTATCTTCTCTTCTTCCATCTTTATTTTCTCTAGTCCTATCACCACTTCTAAGAATTCTACTTCCTGTACCTTTTACTTGCATTCTTCCAGTTTTATATATAGATCATTCTTCACTAGTCTCCTTACTACTTCTTTCACTATTTTGTTATGTTCTTCCTCTATTTCAGTTCCTACTATAATATCATTGATGAAGTTCACTACTTTCTCTGTATTAATCAAATCCTAAAGAATCTTGTTTATCATTGTTTGAAATATTGCTGGAGGATTTGTAAGCTCAAAGAATATGACTGGTAGTTCAAAAGCCCCTTCCAGAGTTGTGAATGCTGTCTTCTACTTATCCCATTTCTTTATCCATATATTATTATACTCCTATTGTAAGTTCATTTTTTGTACTGATGTTTTCTATAATGTCTGAAATTAAAGGTAAGGGATAATTGTTTTTTACAATCCATTTGTTTAAATATCTATAGTCTTGCACTATCTACTTCTTGCTATCCTTCTTTTCTACAAAAAATACAGGTGTTGTTTGAAATAACTTTGAGGGTCTAATATATCTCTTTCTCAATTGTTTCTGAATGAACTCACACACTTTCTTTCTCTCTTCTCTTAACAGCAGATACATCTTTTCTTTTCTTGGCACAAATCCTTCTTTTATTTCTATAGTATGATCCCAGAGTTTCCTTGTGGATATTCTTTTGCTTTGTTTTTTTCCAAAAACATGAATCTACTTATGAAAGCATTCTAGTACTAGCCTTTTTGCTTCTTCCTCTGACTTTGCCACTTCTTTCTCTTTATCCTATATTTCTCATTCTTCTGTTACTTTCTTTACTTTCATCATCTTTTTCTTTTTTGGTTTTTTCCTTCCTTTTGTTTCTCCTTTCCTTTTTTGCTCTCTTTTTTCTTGTTTCCTCTCTTCTTTCTCCCTCTTTTCTTCCTCCTTTTGTTTTTTCCATTCTGATTTTTCTTGCTTTGATCTCTATTGCTTTCCACACTCTTCTAAGCATCTTGTCATTTTTATCTCCTCTGTCTTCCAATCAATCTCAGGATTGTGGTAAGCAAACCATGGTATTTCCAGAATTATACTCTACTTTTACTCTCTTATCACATCAATTTCTGTCCTCTCTCTATGCCCTTAATAATATATATTTACTTCCACAGTATTTTCTATTGGTCTCTCCTTATTGAATGTTCCATCTACATTTCTTACATATATGGATCTTTCTATTTTCTTTAGCTTAAAGCCCTGCTTCCTACTGAACTCTGAACTTATTACCAGTTCTGTTGCCCCACTGTCTAATAATACTTCTACTATCACTTCTTCTTGTGTATCAATTCTCTCCAGTCTTATCTTTATAGTAACTTCTCTCAACATGTCTCTATTGTCTTGATTGCAGTAAAATGTATTACCCACTACTCTACTGAGCATTGCAAATCTATTAATGTTAGAATCTAATTGAGGACTATTAGGTTCTCTTTTCTTTTTAAATTGTTCCTTATATTCTGATTGTTCTCATACTTTATCCTCCTTCCTTGGCTTATAATTCCTTATCTCCTACAATTCTATACAAGATAGCCAAACTCTCCATAGTTATAGCAGTTTCTTCCCCTATCTATATCTATCATATATAGGTCTCTTCTCCTTCCTTCTCTCTGTCCCTGCTGAGGGTTCCAGATTACTACTGTATTTGTTTTCTCTACCCCTTCTATTGGTATAGGCCCCATTGATATTCAGTGTATTTTCTATTTTCTGTGCCACACCTAGGATGGGGGTATTCTTGGTTAGAGTCCTTCCAGATTATTTCCTATTCCTCCTATCCTTTGTCCTTGATTTCCATTCTCCTTTTTTCCTCTCAACCTTTCATTTTGCTCTCTCTTCAATGTCTGTCTAGGTTCATGGCATATTCATACCACTGTTTTATGCTGGTTGGAGGTCTTTTTGCCTCCATTAACTTCCTCCTAATTGTCCCATTTATTTCTCTTTTGAATTCTTCTATCAATATCCTTCCTTTATATCTACTGTCTCTTGCTGTCCTTCAGAATTTCTATATGAATTCTTTCATTGTCCTTCCTATCTGCTTTATTCTCCTCAGCTCTACCACTTTAACAGACTCTTTATCTCCTTCTCCAAATTTCTTTCTTAGTATTAACAAAAATTCCTCTGCTAACTCAAATTCCACTTTTTCTATTTCTAAATCTTCTAATAAGTTCTTCTTCCATAAATCTGCTGATCTCCTCTGCACATATAATAGCATCCACTATATTTGTTCTTATACTATTGTTTCTCTTATTCTTATTCTCAAATACAACCTACATATCATAACAAATTCCCCTACTTTCTCTGCTTCTCTATTGAATACTAGTAATCTAGCTACATTTATATTGGACCCTATATTGGGTCCTTCTGCTACTGCTTCTCTTCCTATTGTTGCTATCAGAGCCTGAATTTACAACTGTATTGCTACTAACTGCTTCTGTTGTTGTTGAATGATCTGCTTGTAGTCAATTGAGCAGTGTTGACTTATATTATGTAGGAGTGTTAGTGAAAAGATATCAAGAGACAGAGTAAAACCTATGCTGGTCTCACTCTTAGACTCATACTTACTACTTGACTCAATCTTTATAGGTGCTAGTAAGCTCTCTCTTTATTCCATCTGATACTGTCTACTGACTACCTAGAAACTGACTACTGCTCTAAGAAGACTATTCTACTCTAAGCAAGATCTTAAGGATGCTTTGATGTTCTGTTATGTATACTAGTCATAAGAGAACTAACAGTACAGAGCTGATACTTGGAAAGTGGTAATAAACATGTTCACACAAGGTTATTATGCCTACTTGAGCACCAGTAGGCTTTGATACACAATAAGTGGTCAAGCTTTTCTTGTCTGACTAGTATACTTCTTATGTCTAGAGTCCAGTAACTCTTCTTGACTAAAGAATTGTGTTGTCTCTTGGTTGAGGATAATTAAGAGAATAAGAAGATAGAGAGGGCTTGGTGTTGAACAGTCTCAGAAATGGGTATCAAGTTCTAATGTTACAAACTTAAGATCTTAGAGCTGGTAAAAAAAAGAACCTTGTATAGGGTTTTATACAAGAAAACTCAATAGAGGACTCTGTACAGAATTATCTATCTTATATACCTAAAGCTAATGATCTGTGCTCTACTACTTTAGCCTACTCTAAATGACCATGTATCTGCCTTAAGGTCAATATATGTATTACATACTATATAATATTATTCCTTCCAAAACTTTCTACTATTTTTGCTTGTAATATATGATTGAGTGATAGTGATATATAATATCATACTAAACTCTAACCCTCATTCCCAAAATAATAAATCAAAATAAAATGAAATGGAGAAGAGAATGAGAAAGAAAATAAAATAAAATACAAAGTCCAATGTTTACAACTCTAACAATATCTCTATTCTATCTTGGATATTTTTGCTAGACCCTTGTTAACTTCATGGACCTCCATCTCCTAATATATGAAGATTACTAGAAATCAGGGTAACTTACCTAGTAGTTTTTATTTTAAATAACTATTTTAGATAGCATATCTAGTATATAATCCAGTAGTTTACACTACACTAGCTTATTTTGAAAATTGACTAAAACTGACACTGACACATTCTTTTGGTATTGGTAATAATATATCATGCTACTCTTTAGTAGTTTTTACTTACTAAGCTCTCCAAGTCCACTTCTGAAATATACAACTAGTGCAGTTAGTAGAGGCATAGTACACAAGCTGAAGCCAAAGATTATTCTAACCTGTTTTTAGCATTTTTAGATAATATGCTAATTAACATATTTGGACTTCTGTGATGTCTTACTAGATCTTAGATACAAGATATGAACTATATCTTGTTATCTGAGATTTGATAATAAACCTCTTGGAAGTTTAAATAAGTAAGTTGTATATTATCTAAGTATACAGAATATGGGAGTTGAAACAACTTTCAGCTTTAGTTTGTATACTGTATCTCTACTAGTTATACTAGTCACATATTTCAGAATATATACTTAGAATATGACTGGTGGACAAGTTCACTTTGCTAATACTGAAAGTTGGTAATAGTTTTAGTTAATTTTCAGAATAAGGCTTTACAGTATAAACTACTAGCTTATATACTAAGTATATTATCTAGAGTAGTTATCTATGGACAGACTATTAAATGTTACTCTAGTTCTAGTAATCTTCAGATATCTGTGGTAGAGATTCATGGAGTTGTTAAGAGTCCAGTAAGAATATCCAAAATAGTATGAATAATGTTGTTATAATTCAAGACTTAGGATTAAATCAGAAAAAGAACTTTGTATAGGGTTTACATAAAAAAACTTTATAAAGTTTTTAAATACAATGTATACTACTTATATACACTGGACTGTTGGTCTGTACTACACTAAACCTAGCCTACCCTAAAAAGTATATGTATTATATGCTGTTAGTATATAATATGACATCATTATTCTAGAACCTTTTATATTCTTTTGTGATACATGTCATATATCATATTATGAGACATCACACTAAACTTATTCACTCTAGAGGAAGGTCCCAAACTTGCTATATTGCAAGGCACTCCTCTAGGAGTGTCTCTGTCTTTAAGTTAAAAGTAAAGTAAAGTAAAGTGAAAAGAAAAAATAAAAATAAAATAGAGTCCATCATTCACAACTCTGACAAATGTAATCCACACTAGAAGAAGATAGAGAGTGTGGATAAAGAAAAAAATGTTATTTGGAGATTGGAATGAATGTGGCTAGATCAAAATATGACATATCTTTAGTGTAATTGAATAATACTTAGGTTTTCCTAGAGAATAAACTCTACAGACTTTGTCTAGTTATTCTCACAATTTAACTATATAGTTAACATATAGGCTTTAAAATAGAATAGATTTATATGTACATAGACTATAGTCTGTAGTATATAAGGTAGTTTGTACTGAAAACTCTGTTCTCTTATATTGCTCAATACAAGAGTTATATTATTAAGTATAGTTTATGCTTAAAGAGAAAGTCTATAAGAATAGTACAAAGATAATTAGTCAAGTATGAAAACTTATCCATGAGTTACAAAGTGTGGACTTCTAAATGATCTTGGCTTCAAATTATATACTATACTACTACTTGCTACTTAATTACAATTTTAGAATTGAAGACAAAGTTATTGGAAGATGAGTTCTAATAATAGAGAAAAGTATGTTACTGTTAGTATTAAAGTTTGGTATTAATGTTAGCTAATAGTATTAGAGCAAAAGTATAACTTATATATAAGAGAACTTGATAGTGTTCTTACTACAAGATAGTTTACTTTGGTGAATTCTACAAGTGTAAATATCACTTAATACACAAGTAATGCTTTTGTTCCAACTCTAAAGACTTAAGTTTATAATATTAAAACTTGGTCCCTTTTCTAAGACTACTTAGCACAGAGCTCTTTTTTTCTTTTTCTCTCTTCTTATCCTTAGTCAGAGATAGCACAGTATTTAGCCAAGAATAAACTAGCTGGACCCTATGTCTAAGAGGTTGATAATTGCTATTAGAATGCTAACTATAGATAGTAGGAACCAAGCTCAGATCCCTTTCTAGATATACTTATTGTTGAATTAAGTAATATTAAGTAGCATACTTGTATTTTTTTTCTTACCAGCTCTGTGTTGCAATTTCTCTTGTAAGTTATATATATAGGAAGATAATGGGTACTCTTAAAGCTTTGTCTAGTATAAAATAACTTTCTTAAGTCAAAATAGGCTATACTTTGATTTGAGCAGTAGTTAGTATCTAGGTAGTTAGTAGATAGTGTAAGACAGAATAAGAAGAGAATCTACTAGTACCTACTGAGATTTTGTTGACATTAGAATACAAGTTAGATGTTATAATGTGCATAAGGACTAACATTTTTCTTTTTATTTTATCTATTTTTCTGGATTTTATATTTCTTTTCTTTTTCTTTTTATGGATGAGGCACATGACTGTGGTCACATGACATGTCACATGATGTGATATCATAAAGCCTAGAAGAAACTAGAGTGGGCTAGAGTGATCTAGATAAATAACATCAAGAAGCATATTAACTACATGGCTATCTCATAGTATATATATGGTATATTCATAGATAACACATGGACATTAGGGCAGGAGTAATTATTTGTAGCATGAACCATGTGTAACTTATATAAATAGGGTAGCAATTCAGCAGAGACTTCTTGTTGAGTTCTCTTGTGATCTCCACTTGATATTCTACTAAGAGATTTATTATTTATGTGATTATTGGTTGTTGTGACTAGTAGTTGCTACAACATTAGAGAGTAAAGATAATATCATGTTTTTTAAACACCAGTTCTTTCTCCTAACCCACCTATTCTACTACCACTTTATACTATAAGCTGTAAACCAAATAAAATAGTTGTAGCTTCTATTGACATACTAAGTAGAGTAGATGGTAGATCTACAGGCTTAGTTAGCAATATTTTTTAGTAGAGAGACAGAATAGATAGTAAAGTTTGTAATAACATATAAGCTATATATTAGAATGAAACCATAGAAGAAGTCAGTCAAGAGATAGATACAGTAAATCCTAACTTATATACAAGAAGGATTAGCAGATATATAAAAGAAGAATATACTGAAGAAGATGAAAGAAAGAAGAAATCAAGCTTGAGTTGACAGAAGATTTTTTAACAGACTAATAGTATAAGTAAGTAATGAATTTAGATAGGCATTGGCAGGAAAGTAAAAAAAATAGCAGAAGACTTTAGGCTAAAATCTTCTCTACCACAAGTTTAGAAATAATAGGAATATTATAACTCAGGCCTAAGTGTTAAGACAAAAAGCATACTTATGTATTAAGCAATACAAGAGAACTTAATAGAGTTTCTACTATAGAGTAGTCTACTTTATATATTTTTAGAAGTTGGTCTATACATTTCTAATCTATTATTAGAGTAACTAAATAAAGACTATAGAATTATAGTGGAGTTTACAGTTTCAGAGAAATCCTAAGTTATATCTGTTTAAATAGCTAAGTATATAACTCACCTCTAAAGAAATCCCAAGAGAATAGGATGGAGTTTCCTAGAGGTGATAGCTACTCTAAATACTTCAGAGTCTATTCTAATCAAGCAGAACATTAGGCAGAACATTCAGTAACTTAGCTATAGAAATATCATCTAATATATAAGGATGCAGATCCTAAATGACCTTGGCTTCAGCAGATGTGCTGCATCTCTGTATGTTATAGTAGTTATATTTAGAAAGAAAAGATTAATAAGAAGCAGAATATGAAGGAAGTTAGACTTTTAAGTATAGGTACCCAGAACAATATACTATACTAGTTGATTTTCAAAAGCTGAGAAACTATATAGTATTTAGACATCTTAAATACTAGTACTTGGTAACTAAGACTATATCCAAGGACTAAAGGAGATAAGTAACTACTCTGCATATATTAAAGTTCTTGAAAATCAAGTTTGGAGTTTCATTGAAATCATGAGAAATTATGTGATCAGTTATAAAGTGATTGGACATGAGAAAAACTAGATAGATTCATACTAAAAGAGAATAAGTAGAAAGGAAAAAAAATATCTTCTTCCACAGATGTTCTGAGTGTATCAGATGTTAGAGAAACATTATTTGTAATGTAGTCAGATAGATTAGATATATTCAAATAGATATGTGACACTACAGAATGATGATACTAAATAGTCAGATATTTTAATGGAATGTTGCCAAATGGTAAAGGCTTATTGGTTGGTGGCTGGAAGAAGTAGGTCAATGGTTATAAAGAAATATGTAGTAGTCTGTGGTGGTGCTATAGAGGTTAAAAAGATCTGATAATGTTGCAGCAAAACATCAATATAGAACTTGAGAAATAAGAGGACTACAGAATCAATTTAGGCTTTAGCAGATACTACTGACTTGAATTTAGGTGAAGTAAAGGGTCTTCTTATGCCTACTTTAAAACTATATCTAAGTTTTTCTAGTGGTAGAAATAAGAAAACTAAACTATAAAAGAAAAGAAAAATTCTAAAAGATTAGAAAAATAAAAATCAACTAAGTTTACTCAGAAGATGTTTATGGGCCTATGTTAGATATAGTTCACATCTATTATCCAAGATCTGATAATAAGCTTCTCAGAAGCCTAAATAAGTAATTTGCATTATCTAAATATACAAAATATTAGAACAATTTTTAGCTTTAGCTTGTATACTATACTTCTACTAGTTGCACTGGTTGTATATTTTAGAAGAGATACTCAGAATATTGTTGGTAGACAAGTTCACTGGAAGATAGAAAGTATGTCATTACTAATACTAGAAGTTGGTGATAGTTTTAGTTAATTTTCAGAATAAGGCTTTTACAGTATAATTACTAGCTTATATACTAAATGTCTAAGATAGAGATCTATAAAGTTGTTGAGAGTCTGATGAGAACATCTGAGATGGAATAAAGAATATGATCTATACTAGAAGAGGTTAGAAAGTGTAGATGAGTAAGGGTGTATTATCTATAAGTTGGGACAGATGTGGCCAGATCAGAATGTGCTTATAGAAGGAGTAATGAAAACTAATGCAAATTTAATACAAAACCCAGTCTATGGATTTAGTAATAGGAATTAGCAGTATTTGTAGTTTGAAATGTTTGAAGTTAAAGAGTCTTCTTACACATTTCACATTCTAGAACTCTTTGAAATATTTACTATCTTTTAGATTATAGGCTTTAAGCTATGAATCTTACTAAGAACATATTGTCTATGCACAATCAACTCAAATAACACATCTTATACAAATATATAATACTACTGCAAAAGACAGGCTATTTATAGAGTTGGAGTTAGCATATAATAAACAAACATATTGTAATATATTATCCCTCTTCAAACTCTGTGAGTACTTGATCTTTTATAGTGGAGTTTACTTCTATTCAAAATTTTGTTCTCACTTGATGTAGATAATTACTAGACTATGTAGTAATAGCATTACTTAAGTTTCCAAGTATTTTAGTCTAATATTTAAGAACTAGTAAATAATTTATAATCTCTAGTCTAATAATTAATTATAGTTTCCCCTACTATTAATACTAAACTCCAGTGTTGAGGCAACACACTTTCTTCTATTAGAACTTTCCCTCTCAAACTCTATTTCACTCTCTGAAATTATGACCAAGTAATATGTAAATAGTACAACATATAAGCTAAAGCTAAGGTTATTTTGGAAGCCTATAATCTCATACATTTTGATAAGTTTTCATACTTATTGAACTCTGTCTAATCTCATAGACTTTTATGCTTAAGTATGAACTATGCTTGAAACTATTACTGAAAGAAGTATACTACTAATTTTTACTAATAAGGATAAGTTCAATAGTATAAAATGGATGGCTTAGAGTAAATTTATTTGTATTACTGTGTAAATGAGAGGTGTATTCAGCTATCTTGACAGATTTATTAAGAACTTATCAGTAAAAGTACCTACATCATCTCTAACATCTATATCAGTAGCTACTTAAAATATTATATTTATATAAACTAGTATAACACTAGTCCCACTACTACCTGATGAAACACCATAAGACCCACCAAATCCATCTGCTATAGAATAAAACATCCAGAATGCTTGGGCCAAAGGTTTATTGATTTATAATACCAAAAACTCTATCAGACTTGATATTAACATTGCAAACAATATAACATATGCCTGGCAGTTATATATCAAAGAGTATAAAGTTATATCTAATATAGCAGATCAAAATGCTGAATAAAAATTGTAGAATATAACTCACTCAGACAACAATAATTTCCCAAGCCACATTACTCTCATATGCAATAAGTGGGCATATGTAAATGCATTGAGTACTATGATCTCTAACACTAATTTTAAGACCATTATCCTCAACTTTCTAGTATATTTATAGAACACTGTAGTTATAGTACTCTATAGAAACCAATAATCAACCAAAGTGATGTTCCAGTTATAAATCTGGTAGCTTTGAGCTAGTTGTGATTGTGCCACTAATCTAAGATGGAGTATTACAGCTCTTTATATATCTATCTTCAAATGTAAAGATAAAAGTCAACTTATCTGTAACAATCCCAACTACAACTGCTATAGTCATACTATTAATGTTTGTTATTGGCCTAAAGGCAATAAGGAGGGACAATTCCAACACATTTTTGGGAAGAGAGGAAGAAGCACTGCTAACACTTACCAAAATAGATTTAAGGAAACATCTTCTGCAAATATAACCACAGTTGCAAACATAGATAAATAATAAGTTTTCATACTTATAACAATGAGAGACACATACTTCAAGATACTTAAAATACCTTCTTTTTCTTCTTTAAATCTTACTCTTAACATTACATCTTTCTCTAGCTCCATTGAATATATTGAGAAGAGGATAGATGGAGGAATAGGAAAATAAGTATCTAAAAAATGGCTACTTGATGAGCTAATTGTGTTCTGGATTGATACAAATACATTGAATAATATTCTCATCTTGGTTAACTCAGAAGTAAGTGACCATTGCTTTGCAGACAAGTTTTTTCTTATAATTTATCAAAGATAAGCATCTTAGCTGACAAAGACTTTACTTTTACTATCTCTGAGAGAGAATCAGCACAATTCATAACAGAGATAGATAGAGCTAATCAAAAGATCATCTTGAACAATGTCTTATACACTCCCAATTTATGCTCAAACTTGATATTTGTCTCTAAACTAGACCTGAAAGATATATGTGTGAATTTTACTCAAGATAGTATAGTTGTGATAACACCAGACAACTATCTGATCATGTTGGCCACTTATTTTGGGTAGCTCTATACTATAGACATTCTTAAATTCTCTCTTATTAGACTTATTGTATAATCTAAGCAAAAGGCTATGAGTTTTGATATATGATACCAAAGATCAGTTTATGTAAACAGTAACATAATCTACTCAATATTATCAAATAAATTAGTAGATGGCTTGAATTTTCATAGAGATTTAGACATAGAGTGTTACAACAACTACTAACCAAGATAGTTAATAGTATACTAAGTAGTCTTATAAGATAAGAATCTCATAGAAATTACAAGAGAACAACAAAGAGTTCCTGATATATTACTACTTTATTTATACAGATAGTTTATGGTCTGTGTTAATAATAATAAATATATATCTTAATGTTATTTTTTTAGTTTCTTCTTTTAAATTTGAAGTCTATGATATTATGTTATGTGATGTGCCATATAACTATAGTCACATATCTTTTTATTATTCAAGAAATAATAATAAAAACAGAAAAAAAAGAAAAATCAAATTAAAGAAAATAAATAAAAATAAAAGAAAATCAAAGTAAAATATAAGAGTTCAAGCATACCATAACAGAACCTAGCTCTTTTTTGCAGTTAGCTTGAAACTCTATAGCAAGTTTACAATGCTTTCTACCTAGTTTAAACTCTATACAAAGCTCATAGTATTTAATAACCATTAAGAATTCTATTACAAGACTACAGTGCTGCTATTCTAAGCTATACTTGCAACCACCAATTTTATCATTGTTACTCTATATTCTCTGTCCAGCTAGACAACCTTTTTAATATTTCTATCAAGGTTTCTAACTACCTGATTACTATTATTTTTTACTTATCTTAAAACTATTCTACTAAATTAGAATAGAGTGTTGAAATACTTATAGTAGTCACTATCTTCAAGAAACTCTATTCTGTCTTCTTAGGTTTTTCCTGAAGATATATTCTATTCAGCTATGTTGTAGCAACCACTCGCCGGAATGGCACTCGTAGTATGCTGACTTCAGCAAAGCTCTCAACTGGCTATCTAGTAGTGGGGATTACAAGAGAACTCAACAAGGAGCCCTCACTGCATTGCTCCTCTATTTATATAAATATAATGTGGTCCATGCTACAACAATATCCACCTGCCCTAATGTCCATGCATTGTCCTCATGTCCTATTACTTATTCACCATAAGGCTGCCATGCCGTATACATGTGCCCTAACATCATACTCTTAATCTCCGTTGTACATATGTGCACCATGTGTACACTATGAGGAACCATTGTCTCTTGACATCGCTCCTAACCCTAACTCCTATCTAGACTCCTCTCGATTCTTCTAGACCTTAAGTCCTTCCAGACTGCTCTAGACTATTC
>Ga0157368_1000642_pt1 | contig 16094 bp, 13 predicted proteins | sample AttbisABBM3_FD_113146 | JGI IMG/M metagenome (GOLD analysis project Ga0157368, IMG submission 113146) | Fungus gardens microbial communities from leaf cutter ant in Botucatu, State of São Paulo, Brazil - Atta bisphaerica ABBM3 | ecosystem: Host-associated > Fungi > Mycelium > Unclassified ...
AGAAAGGTAGCCACCGTGGAAGGCAGGCTTGTATGGTTCGGAGGTGGTTTCACTGCAGGGACATTATTTCCAGACAGGTGGACTTGCATATGACAGCTAGTAGTTATAATATACACAAAGGCATTGCTCAAGAGTCTGATTCATATATTTGATTTGTTTATCACCTTTAGAGTGGTAGCCTGAGATAAAGTGAAGCTATATGTCTAGAGCAGTGTCTAAAGATTGGAAGAAGTTTGACATAAGCTCCAAGCCTCTATCAGAGATGTTATGGAATAGAATGCCATGTTTTGAGAATACATGAAGAATAAACAGATGTGCTAAGTCTATAGACATGATGGTATTATGGGCAAGAATAAAGATTGCCTACTTGGTGAGCTGATTGACTATAACCAAGATAGTGTCAAACCTGGAGAATGACGGAAGTTTTTTCGATGAAGTCCATAGAAATAAAATTCCATAGTCATTCGTGAATAGAAAGTCATTTAAGAGATCTATAGGACTTGTGATGTTGTGGCTTGGATCACATACAAGTGACACAGAACTTGCAGAATTGTTGTATATCAGCACAAAGGCTAGGCCAGGAATATCTGCAGCAAACTAGTTCTAGTGTTTTGTTTTCAACTCTACCACAGTGAAAAAGTGGGAGTGAAAAGCAACTGGATGAACTTTATTTTCTTCATTAACAATAGAAAAGATTGCAGTGAGAGCATAGTCCAAAGTATCAGTTTCCATGATAAGTTGAAAATTGGAAATCCAATAAATAAGAATAGGAGTAGAGATGAATATCTTCTTGAAAGAATTGAAAGCATCACAATAGGAGGAGCCAAACTTCTAAGGAATGTTCTTTTAGATAAGGCATGTCAATGAAATGATAATGTTCAAATAGTTAAAGATAAACCAGTGATAGAAATTGGCAAAACCTAAAAAAGATTGAATATCCTTCATTTTCTTAGGCTCTAGCAAGTCTTAAATAATCTTCACTTTATTGTCAGATATAGTAAGGCTAGAAGGAGAAAGGATGTATCCCAAATACTCTACCAACTCAGAGTGAAATTCACATTTCTCTGTTTTGGTATAAAGACCAGCCTTGTGGAGATATTTGAGTACTTCCTTAACATACTGGTGATGTTTGGACATGTTATTTGAGTAGATAAGTATATTATCCAGATATATCATAACACAGATATCCAAGAAATCAGAGAAAATATCATTTATGAATTGCTGAAAAGCCATGGGAGTATTGGTAAGACTGAAGAATATTACAGACCGTTCAAATAATCCATAGTATATCCTAAAGGCAGTCTTACATTCATTACTATTGGCAATGCGAACCAAGTGGTAAGCATGGTAAAGATCTATCTTTGAATAAACCCAAGCTTTACAAGGTGAGTTCAGTAGATTGGAGATGAGCAAGAGTAGATAATGGTCTTTTTTGGAAATATGGTTAAGACTGTGGAAGTCAACACAGAGGTGTAGAAAACCATCTTTCTTTTTAACAAATAAGACTGGTACACTGTGCAGAGATGAAGTTGGTCAGATGAAACCCATATTGAGGTTTTTCTTAATGAATGTCTTGAAAGCCTCTTGTTCAGATGCCAAAAGAGAGTATATGCAGCCAACCAGAGGTTAAGCACCTTCTTCTAAATTTATTTTGAGATTATAAAGATGATGAGGAGTAAGGACTTCAGCTTTAGTTTTGCTGAAAACATCAGCAAATTTATGATACTCAGAAGGGACATTAGAAAGGTCAGGAGCTTCTGCAAGTTTTGTAGAATTAGCCTGAATATCCAAAGAGCAAAGACAGAGTTCAAAATTGCTAGAGCCCAGGAGTTTTGATGCATACAAGAATACTACAGCACTAATGATAGCAATGTTAGGTTGCTTAGAGTTGGACACAGAGATCTCAGATACAGATATGGAAACCACAGAGTCCAATGGTTATAGAGGGATGTCAGAAAGTAATAGAAATACCAATAGTGTGTTGGCTGTAACATGAGAAGAAGTAAGATTTTTCTGCAAATATGGATGAAAATTTATCAATTCATTTGCCCAGTCAATCAGTGGATTGTGTTGGGTGAGCCAGTTGTATTCAAGGACCAAAGAGCAAGAAGAATCTAGTAGAGTGATATAAAAGTCCAGATTCATACAATTACTGGTGGAAAAAATTATGGGTAAGTTAGCAATTTTGGAGATGGTGCTGTTTGATAAACCATCAAAACAATAAGTAGACCCAGAGTCAACAAGAGCTTGGAATGGGATTTTATTAAAGTGATCCTGACCAAGGATCAAGAGAGAAGTAAAGGAGACAAAAAATGAATAAGAATTAGAAAAAGTGGATATGTTAAGTTGAATAAGACTCATTACTGCATAGGAAAGTTTAACAGAGCCCTCAGTCTGTGCAGAGTTCTAGGGGTTGCTTTCTATTTTTCTGAGAGTTTCTTGGAAGCAGTTGCTAAAGCACTGTAGCTTTTGAGGGTGACTATGGTCTACTTCTTGGAACAGAATTCCAACTTGTAATCTCTTGTACCACAATAAAGGTACAGATTGTTTTCGAGGTACTTCTTGTACTTGCCACTAGTCAACTTGCCATTGCTGGCCAACTTGGAAGAAAGGTCCACCCATAGAGAATTGGATTGTTTCTTGGGAGTAGGAGACAGAAATGGTTTGGAGGAGGATATCTTAGCAGATGAGACTACCAGAGATGAGTTCACCTTATTCTGAGAGGCTATGGTAGGACCAGAGGTAGAAGCTTTTCTTTGCTTCTGAGAGTGAGACTTAAAAGCCTCTTTTTCCACCTGTCTTGTATGGTAGCATTTGCAGTCACATTTGCAGTAGCAATGATTGATAGTCATTACCAAAGCATACATATCCTGGAATAAGGTAGGTTTTCCTTGTTCCCAGGTAGAAATAGGATCCTGGATCTGATTGGAGAGCCTCTGGTAATAGTGATAGCATAGCACACTATTCCCCCAATCTAGTTGAGAGGTATAGCATATGAAATCTATATTGTAAGTGGAAAATTTGTTGCCAGGCTTCATACAGAGATTATCCAGCATATTGGCTACTTCATCAATAGGGTCCAAGAGACCAAAATATCAACATAACTCATCAACAAACAGGTTCTAGTTGGAGAGCCAGTCTTGTAGAATGCTCTAGTCTTCCTGGTTGAAACCCACCTCAAACCTGTCCTGGGCTACTCCAGTGAGATAAATCATTGTAAAATTGATTTTCATAATGTTCATGTTGAATTGTGCTAGATTAGCATGAAAATACAAGTGACACTGAAACAAGAAATTATTGAGCTTGTCAGGCTCAGTGCCATTGAAAGTGTTGGGGATGTAGACTTTAGTTCCCCATGAATTAGTATTAGATCTGGAAGTCTGATTTGCATTAAGAGTATTAGCAAGTTGACCAAGTACTTCAGCTAACTGTCCATTAGTATTATCACTCTAATAAGATTTTGACCATGAGTGAGTGGAAGATGTAGGTCTATTAGATATTAAATTAGTATTGAGATTAGTAGTAGGAGCATTCTCCTAGTTAAGATCATTGTCTACAGGGATAATACTTGGGCCAAGAATAGGCAAAACTGCCTAGCTAGGATGGACAGTACTAGATGGAGATCTTGGAGATGAGCAGCCTCTTTGGTGAATTTATCTTGAACATTGTGAAGCATTTGACAGATAAGCCAAATGGTCTGAAACATGAAATTGTGTTGAAGGGTGGTCCAAGTGGTAGGACTGGAGTTGAAGTTGAGAAATTACAGTAAAAGGAAGCTATTTTGGACTTTGAATTGTAAAGGTTGTTTTGTAGATGGAACTGCTCAGAAGTAACAGCAGACTTGGGAGTCTGATAAACTACAAAAGAGAAAATTATTTGAATTTGTTAGAGATTTACTCTGTGCTATGAGAAGTCCATCATTAACAAAAGATAGAATAAAAACAGGAATTTTTAAGATTTTTCCAAGAATGTAAAGAATGAGAGCTAAGTATAAAGCAGATAAAATAGGAGAGAGGGCAGAATCTTGTCCAACACCCATGTTAACATTGAAAAATGGAAACAAAAAACTATTCCAAAAATACTGAGTCTTTCTCCTTACTAAATAATTAGAAAAGAAACATACAACTTTGAGATCAAATTCAGCTATTCTGAGGATTAATGGGAGAAGCCAATGGTTGAGAGATGGAAAAAACTAAGTGATATCGAATGCAAGAGTACTTGTGATATTTTGTTTGACCCATCCCAAATAAATGAAATGTATAAGAACAACACCTGTATCAGATGTTGATCTTTGTTTCAAATCTCCTAATTGACTCTGATGAATGAAGTTATTCAAGATCAAATAGAACTAAAGTCTGTTGTCTATAACTTTTTTGATGAGCTTTCCTAAAATGTTAAGAAGTACAATAGGTCTGAATAATTTGGAGGAGTTGTATAACTCCTTGTTGGGTTTAGAAATGATAATAGACATGGAAATTTTGAAATGAGATGGCCAATAACCCAACTCAAAACACATATCAGCAATAGCAATAATTTTTTCCAGATATCAATTGTTTTTGACAATACACTTAAGATGCCTCCAGGATAGTTTGTCAGGACCTAGAGTTGATGAATTGTTGTATTTGGCAATAGAACTAATAAAAATTCTTCTTTGGAGAGCAGAACCCATTCTGAAGAGTGTTTGTTAGAGATCTCATTTGATACTTCAAAGTCAACTTGGCAGTCTTGAACCTTGTTGAATGACTAATAAAGAGTGTTCCATAGTTTGTTGATTTCTATGCAAGATCTATCATTATACTTGATGGCTTTGATAGTAGGTAGCTTTTGCTTATTGACCCAGTTCATGAGTTTCCAAGGTTTCCTTTCTTTATTAGAGATTTCTTGGATTTTTAGGTTAAAGAAGGATTATTTGGTATTTTTAACCATTCTCTTGAACTACTTCTAATTATTGATATTCTTGGTTGACTTATATTTCTCAAGATATCAGTTGCAATTATTATCCTACCAACTTTTGGAGTGCTTGGTGATATTGATAACCTTCAAATTCTCTTCCCATATTCTTTTCATGAAACAAGCAAGAGTAAGAACAATGTTTTCAAGTAAATCAGCATTTGATAAATTACTAGTGTTAATTAAACTGATGGCTTTGATGAGTTTCTTAACAAAAGCTTTCTCTTCATTGCTATCTTTGATATTCATTCATTTTTTGGTTTGAATATGTTCATTGAATATAGAGATAGTGATAGTGAGAGGAGCATAGTCTGATGTAAGATGTTACTCTAGCAGGATATAGTGATTGTTGAGTTCCTCTGAGCTGAATCAAAGAAACATTAGGTTGAGTACCAAAGTGTTAGTTCCTATGAGCCTATCCAATTTAACCAAATTTATAGTCACATCTTACAGGAATGTATCCAACATCAATAGAGTACTAAAGAACATCAAGTCAGATATTATGGCTAATTTTATTTGAGCAAATCACCTAGGTCTTATTATTATAACCAACAAAGTTGCCTTTCCTTTGGATCTTAGTACTGTTGAAAAGTATATCAAAAATATAAACTCTATTGATTTAGATGATATCATGATACCTAGACTTCCTCAATCAAAGTCTTATCTTAAATTTTTGAGTATTCCATATCTCATTGAAGATACTAATGTTTTTATCAATTCTAATATAGTCAAGAGAATTATCAAGTCTACTCATATTTTCAATGGTGTAGTTCTTGCATTTAAACCAAGAGTTATTAAAGCTTTTTCTAAATCAGACATAGCAGTCATTTGGGTTAATATCTGGGATATCTAAAGTGGATCTAAAGCTAAAGGACTAATCAATAGGTGCTTTAATATAGCTAACCACATTACTACAGTTTGAGGTACAAATATAAACCTAGATATTCCATAATAGAAGAATTGTTGGAAATAGGAACATACTATTTTAGCATGGTGCTGCAAAGCAAATTTCAAAACAAACTTGCTAAGACTCTAAACCAAGAATAGTGAACAATGTCTACACAGTTTCAAATACATCAATTGTAAGAGCAAATATCAAGCAGATTCCAATATCTATTCTTTCTGAAAACATCATTTCAACAAGAAGTGGCATGCAAAGAAATATCAGAGGCTTTGTGAAAATAGGGGTAAATCAATCCACTCAGTTGTGGGTGAGATGAGTTCATGATTTTGGAAAATATTTGCTTATTTTTGCAGAATGTTTGTAAGAACAGAATACTCACTGAAATAATTCTAGAAAACAAAAAAGAATTCAATATCCTTTTTATTCAAGAACCACCATAGTCTTTCATTTGAACCATTCCAATTTTGTTTAGTGAGGAAGAAGACAAAGTTATAGGTGCTCCAAATTATCTAGGTTGGCTAACCTTTTCTAGACAATTGTTCAATAACAATGAATATCCAAGAGTATTAACATACATTATACTCAGATGAACATCAATCAGCTTCAAAGTATTTGAAAAATACTGAGGCTAATATCTGAAATATTCTTGTTATGGCTGGAAACTTCAACATCAGAGATAAAGAATGGAATTCTTTTTATTCTCATCACTCCACTTATAATAATTCTCTCATGAAAGTCACTGACTCTTTTGAACTTAAATTATCTTCTCCTATTCATTAGGTTCCTACTCATTGTACTGATAATTCTAATGATTCTAACTCTATCATTAACTTCTTATTACTTTGACCCAACTCAGTTGAAACTGATAGTCATTTTATTTTGCTGGAATTTCAACATATGTTGGATTACACTCCTTTAATTGTTGATATTTCCATTATGGAAAAATGTATTTAAGAAAAATGATAGACTATCATCAGGAATAGCAAGAAACTCTTGAAATTATTATTTAAGAATATGTAAGAATTTCAGAATCCATTTGGTATAAATTCTCAAAAAATATCAATATCACTAAATGTTCTAAAGCATAGTGGAATAAGGAATGTCATAATAAACTAAACAAGTATAGATCCTCTAAGACAATTGAGGACTGGAAAAATTTCAAGGGAGTCATTAAGAAGACAAAATGCCTATTTTTCAATGAGAAAATTCAAGAGATTACATTGAAAAACAAAAGACCTTGAGATTTCATGAGTTGGGTCAAGAAGTAAAAATTATCAGCTATAGAAGCATTGCAATATAATGGATATCCCTGTATTGAACTCAATGATTTATGGTAGGCCTTACATCAAACATTCAACTCAATACAAAATTATTAAATCCAAATCTATTAGATGAAATTCCTTTAAAACCTACTATGGTTTGGCTACCTTTCTCTAAGAAAGAGTTCAAGAATGCCATCAATAAATGCAACAATTTGTCCTCTCTAGGTTTGGATCACATTACATAGAAATATCTAAAAGTCATTATAGAGAACAAAAGATGTCTTCTTAATGTTGCTAACATTGCTAATACTTGCATCAATATAGAATACTGGTCATCATACTTTAAGACATCCTCTTTAATCATTATCCCCAAGCCCAAAAAATTAGCTTACAACTTCCTAAAAATATTCTGTCTAATTGTTCTCCTCAATACTTTGCAAAAACTCATTGAAAAAGTTATCAGCAAAAGACTTCAAAATCAATTTATAACAAATTTTGTCTACCCTAACCAACTAAATAGCCTAAAGTAGTGCTTGACTACAAATGCAGATATTCTTCTTATATATCTTATTTGTTCAGCATGGGTCAAAGGTCTTCAAATAAGTATATTAGCCTTTGACATTGTTCAGTTCTTTCTATTGCTCAATCATCAACTTTTTCTATTAATCCTGGACAAAGCTGATTTCAATCCAAGAATTTTGTTTTTCTTTTCTAATTATTTAATTGGTGAGAAAACTCAATATATGTGGAACAATTGTATTTCTCCTCTTTTCAGTATTAATATAGGTGTAGGACAAGGCTCTGCTCTTTTTCCTATTCTTTTTGCTCTTTATATTTCTTCTATTTTTCATATCTTCAAAAAAAGAACTAAAAATCTTATTCCAAATATTTCTGTCTCATTTCTTTCTTTTGTAGACAATGACCTTTTCATTTTACAGGGGAAAACCTTTGAAAAAATGAATGCTTTACTCTTCTGTAGCTATAGCATCATCTCCTTCCTCTTTAATCAGTTCAGACTCAACATAGGAAATCTGAAGTTTTTCATTTTCCAAGATCACATAGAAACTTTGACTCTCCTCCTCTTGATCTTAGTACAATAGGAGATCCTATCTTACAATCAAAGGATACAGGGAGATATCTCAGATTCATATTTGATAGGAAATTATCCTTACATCAACACATTTCTTTCTATTCTGATAAAGCTCTTTCAACTGTAAAAGACATGGAAAATTTGACTTGAGAATTATTTCCTCATCACAAATGCTTACTTTATAGAACTTGTGTTCTATTTACTGTACTCTACAGACTCCTCTTGTAGCTCTTTAAAAATGCCTCACTTTCACATTCTCTCAAAGAACTCAGAAAATGCAATAAAAAGCTGCCATTTGGATTATAGGTGTCTTTTATATATCACCTACTTGGGTAATTGAGGCTATTACTAGTCTTATTCTTGACCACTTACACCTTCAAAAAAATCAGTGGTAGACATCAACTCAAAACCTTATCTCTACCATCAAATCATGTAATTAACTTGCTATTAGAAAACAGACATACAAAGTATTCACCCTCACATTACCTTTCCTTGAAAAATATAACCACCAAGCAACAGCTTAAAATCAAGAGCTCCATTATAGATGCCAATAATCATCTTAATGGAATTTTTCCTGTCTTTGATACTCTTTATTATAAACTTTCTCCTAGTCTCAGACTAATTGACAATTTCCCCAATTGTTTTTCTTTTCATCTAGCAAACTGCAGAGATAAGAAAAGTAAAGAAGCTCATCTTTGCAAACTTGACAAAATCTTCAAAAATGCTCTAACAGATCCTAATACTATTATTGTAATTTCTAATGCAAACATTAAAAACCACATTGTTACATTAATATTACATATCCATTCAAATCTTAATGATATCAAAAAAACTATTCACCATACTATCAACATCACATTAACTATTATATATGCTATTAGATATCAGATTAATCACACTGTTCAAATTTCTGAAGTATCCCACATCATAGTCATCACTGATTCTATTTATTTGGCAAAACATATTTCTAATTCAATGACTCATTCTTATCAAATATAATTAATAGCTATAGTTCAAGACCTCAGGGCATTTTTTAGTAAAAATGCTCAGAATTCTATTAATTTTTGAGACTGTCCAAGTAATGCCAAATAGTCTCATCATATATTAGTTGACAAAGAAAAAGAAATTCAACCTCACTTCTATTCTTCCATGCTAAATGTCTTGAGATTTCAGTAAGAAAGAAGAATGCAATGACATTATCAGATATTGGCAAATGATATTCCAGGCATCTAACCTTAAAGGGAATCATTTCTTAAAACTTCTAGATGATGATTATTGTATGGTCTTCTCTATCTATATAAAAGAGAGTCCTTGGATCAATCAATTCAGTCACTTGGATTCCCTATATACAAAAGCAACTAGAGCAATCAAAAATCATACCCCTATAGAAGAGTATTATTTGAGATTTTTTCCAAGAGAGAACTTTAACTACTCATGCAGATCATACCCAATTAAATTATAATGTTATATTCTTTATGAATGTAAAAGATATAACAATTATTGGAATCCAAACAAGGCTTCTCTAAGTCATTTCATAGCTTTCCTGGAATATAATCCTGAAGCTTTTCCTTCCATGAAGGTATCACTTAAATAGCAGTTCATTCTACTTGTTATTTTAATGTAGTTTATCTTTTTCTCTTTTCTTTCTCTTTTTTTTATTTTTATTTTTCTCTTTTCTTTAGTCCTTATGTAAGTAGTTATATTGTAGCTACCATGGTCTGCCACCATGCCCCATGTAATAAATTGTTGATTTAAAAAAAGATAAAAAACACTGGTTTCTTTATACTATCTATAATTGACATCTATCATAGTAGATGTCAGGCTAATTTAATAGATTGTATTAACATGTTTGTATATTTATAAGTGCTAATTCTTATGTAATGTACATATCACTGAAGATAGTTTTCAATACAAGTTAGAATATGTGAATTTATCCACCCATTCCTAAGATCAATGAAAATTGCTGGTTACTGATGGTCTGATACCTTAATGACTTGCTGTTATCTTTAGAAATCTTGCAAATATGTGGATAGCCCTCATTTGGGGATTTCTGGTGCAACTTAGTTTGTAAGAATCAGTCTAGTGGTTGTAAAGATACAAGTCAAATGAAGTTTGTAACAACTTGGGTCTGAAAGAACATCTTTGAAGTAATCTAGTGTAGTATGTAGCCTTGAGAGCCCAGTTGTTAGTTGCTTGGTCTGCATGTTGCTGCTATTGGAAGTCTTCTCTTACTATATACTTTGAGATTACTTACAAAGTGTTCTGAAATAACGTATAGAGTAGAGTTCATAACATGATCTAGGTTTGTCTTCTTGCCACTATGCTTGAACCATTTTCTGATTAGGATATGATTAAACATTGTGCTTAAAGACTTGGTGGTCTATAATTATAATTCTCAAAGTAGGGAAGTTGAGAGAAATAATCAAAATCTTGGTTAAACCTTGGTTATACCAAAACGTGTAGATCAGATTTTCCAACGCTCAAACTGAACGACTGATGGGCTGAGATAATGAACTCATTAGTCATTAGCGCTCACCCTTCTGCATCAGCAACCATGGATTTAGGATCTAATTTCAGGGCAAAACTAGAACCATACCTCCTCATCGCCAAATCAGTCAAGGGAGCCGCTGCTGCAAAGCTTGTCCAAGATGCCACTGCAGCGACTGGTGTCTTTGTCTTTTCGGAGCTGTTAGAATTACCAAATATTCAAGAGGTTTGTGTATTCTGCTGTCAGCAGTTAGGTGACTCACCACTCTTTGTAGCTTGGGAAGAACAGACAATTTGACAGATATTTATCTTTGTTACAGCTCTTCTCCTATAAGACATATCAGGATTACGTGCGTAAGTAGTGGATTGTCTTTGTTAACTATCTTGCTTCTGATCTCAACAGAGAACAAAGACAATCTTCCATCATTGACTCCAGCTCAAATCACGAAACTCAAACATCTGTCATTGGTGACACTGGCATCGGATCGGCGGGTACGTGTTGTTATATGTCTGGCTCTTGTTACTCACCAGATTGATACAGATTCTCCCGTACAGAGAGCTCCTGAAAATTCTGGATATGACCAATGTCCGAGAGCTCGAGGATCTAATCATTGATGCCATTTACCTGGATATCCTACGAGGGAAGCTTGACCAGAAACAAGGGCAGCTAGAGGTGGAATACACTATGGGTCGAGATCTTGAGCCAGACAAGTTGGAGAATATCTTGTTTGCGTTACGAAGTTGGCAAGTGTTACCTTTTCAATGTCCATGTCGGTTCTTTATTTGTTCTCGGTTCTTTATTGTTCTCAGGTCTTCTACAACGACATCTGCCTTAGCCACACTTGATGAGAAAATCGGCAACATTGCAAAGGAAGCCAACATAAAGAAAAGAAGGCAAACCGACTACGAGAATCAACTTCAAACAATCCTCAAGGACATCCTGGATCGGAAGGAAAAGCAGAGTTTAGCAAACAGGCATGCTACTGCTACTTTCAGTGACAGGGACAATATTCCGATGGACATTGATGAGCCCCCTCTGGAGTTTGCAAAGGGAAAAAATCGCAAGTACGTGGTTTCACTTTATCAATGTGTTTATTCCAACCCGTCATTCTCGAAGGATACCACAAGAAACAAGTCCCAAAACCAGGAAGAGAAACAAATTTTAGTCAACTCATCGACTGACCTTACACCGATTATTGCATATATTATACCTCTTCTCGCGTATTGTAGATTAGGAACCTTGACCATCAATCAATACGATGATTAATTCCAGATAGTGATTGCCTTGTGGGATTCAGATTGTACTTGGAAATTGGCGCTGATGAATTGTGCAGTCCTCATTGTTCTATAAGACCCCATTTGGCCGCAGTACAATCATGCAAATTCAGGTAAGCAGAGTTTATAATTGTCAAAAGAAACAGATCAACCGGGGAAGCATATTCGTTTTGCAGCGAAAGCGTTTGGGTCCATTGGTTGATCATATGATATAATATAGACTTCATGACAAGATGTGCCATTTATTATCATAAGGATGTAGTATTAGTGACAGCAACTCATTTTCTTATCACCCCCTCAGCATTGTCCCAAGACGGCCAATTTATCTTCACATCCGAGTCCTTATTCCAGGACAATGGCTGATGTTCAAGTTCATGTAAAACTCTCGTCCTCGGACTGCCCTGCCTATGCTATCCCTCTGCACACATTGGGAGCCCTCAACTTACTCAATAATGTTCAGTGAACTTGACATGATTTAACCCTGCTGAGGAGACTGCTCAGCAGTTTCTTGATCTTGAGACATGGTGACACCACCACTCTCCTTGTTGGAAGAAACAATGCACAACAGCATGGTGAAGTGTGGACAACTGGTGACCACTTACCAATGTAGTAAGCGAAGTTGTAATATGCAAGCAGCGCAGATCGAAGACTAACGACAGAAGACTAAGAAAATTGTAAGCCACACACGTCTGTGATGCTTACTAAATCAAAATGTTAGAGAACTGGATAGAAGGAAGTAAATACTGCCAAAGTGCAGTTGACAATATAAACAAATAATGTTGAGGTGCAAAGCCCAGATAGGTCCATAATTCAACAACAGTAAGATTTTTGGTAGAGAGCTTGAGTATGAGCAGTATAAGACAAGTACCATAATTGCTATATAAATAGATGACACTTTCATTGGTTCAACAATTTATTACATGGTGTTTAATTGCAGTCTATGGCAGACTATCTACAACAAGCAGCCTATAATTTTTGTCTCAGAAAACAGAAACTATAAGGGGTTTTACCTCTTTTGTACTTCCTCCAGCACTGAACCCTACTGCAAAGCCTATAAAGTTGACTCTGCCATTTCAAACACTAAACTCCACCAACAACCCTGCAATATTTGCTATGACAACTCCACCACACTTTTTTTAAATTTTTAAATTTTTCACATCATCAATTTATTATATAGGGCTCAGTAGCAGTCTGTGTCTACAAAAGAAATTACTATAGAATTGAACTTATGACCTCAAGTAGGTTAGAGATAGATATAATACATGTGGATAGAGGGCTCTTCTACTATACTATCTCACTCTCCAACTTTACCATACTCATACTCTAAACCCCATCTATCATTTCTAGTTATCTGGTCACTATCATTCTTTGATTATATCAGCACTGTTCTGCTAGATTAAACTAAACTATAAAGTATTTATAATAGTTGCTATCTTTAGGAAACCTTATTCTATTCTCTTAGATTTTTCTGAAGGTATATTCTATTTTATCTCTCAAGTAGATAATATGACTTAGGTTTTTCTAAAGATTATAAACTTCATATAATCCTGCAGACTTTGTTCAGTTGCCCTAATAAAACCTCCCTCATAGATAAAAAGAAACACTATTAGAGTTAATAGAAAAGTGGATAAAGATTGCTTGTAACCAATCTACTAATTATGTATCTAAGTCTACAAAAAACCTATTCTACTAAGAATACAAAGTTTAAAAAAACTGAGAAAACTATCTACAGAAACAAAAAAGCAAACTATTTGAGTACTTATAGAGGCTCAGAGAGAGGGAAAGGTTATTCTTGAAAGAAAAAGACGAAGATGCTTGGATACTTCTTTAAGAAGTTAATAAAGTCCTTAATTAATAAAGATAGATTAATTAAGAAACTACAAACAAACCTGGGATATTTTTTAAAAATGTGTTAATATGTTTCCATTTGAAAATAGCTACATAGACATTAGATACACTCTGCAGGAAAAAAACACTGTCTATACTTTCTAATGGAAGTATAGTTGAGAATAGCTTTAGTTGCTTTGTATTACATACTATTCAACATCTGCACTCATTTCACCTCTTCTAGTGCAAATCATGCTCCATTCTAATTACCCATCAATTTGAGAACCAAACCCTTTATTCTTCATCAATTCCATGGAGTTCTGAACAACAATTTCTGTAGTGTCTAGTAATACAGAGTATACACAGTAGTATTATTATTAGAAAATACTTTCTGTATTTAAGAATAATAGGCTCTATATATAATTATCTAGTCTGATAATCAATTTAGATTATGTTACACTTGCTTTAAGTTTATTTGAGTTCCCTTTTTCAAAATATAATTATGTAATAAGGTTAAGTTAGGTACAATATCTTTTGTTGAAGCCAAGGTTATTCTATTCACATAGTATTACTTCCAACTCTCTTTCAACTCCATCTTCTATCCTATTATGTTATCTATTCTATCTTCCATACTATTTGTAAATAACTCTAGCAAGTGTGAATTACCCATAACAGTATTATCAGACTATATAACTACTATTACAATTTAGTTTTCCCAATACAACCTGATCTCTATTCTAATAGCATAGTATCTTTCTGTTGTAACTTTATCTCTTTATCTGGACTTCTATCTACTTAGCAACTAAGTGAGCAATTTGCCCACATGACCATACTATCCTGATACTCTAGATATCTAATGGAGTCAAACCCAACTTATTTTTTTCTAAAAGAAAATTTTCAAAAGTACATTAAGATCTCCTGAAATTGTTCTGGCCAATAATAACTTTAATTGGGTTAATATACTGGAAATAGAGAAACATTTGTTGTTTCTAGAAACTGCCATAACCTAACAACCTTTCTAATCAATAGACTTTCTGGCTGAGACTTTTAGAAAACTCACAGCCAATCTGACTTTTATGAAAAACCCTATACTTTCTATAGTAAAAACCCAAATATCTGATATCTTTAATGGTATGGATCCAGAGAAACTTAGTAGCTTTCTGTTCTAGTGTTACTTTATTTTTATGTAAATACTGTAATTCACCATAGATGTTATAAAGATAATTTTTACAATGACTTATCTAACAAGAGTTATACAGAGATCAGATTGGACCAAGAGAAATAAGGAGTCTACCAGGATTGGCTCTAGAACTGCTCCAATACTTTGGATTATCTGACCACATTAAAGATGTAGCCATTGTATTTGACAATTTGTAAATGAAGACTAGTAACAAGATTGCTACTTATAACATTGATTTTATAAAGTATTTGTCTCAACTAAAGTAGAAAGATAATATACCATGTCACTGGTACTACCAAGAACTTCTGAGTCAAATCCAAAATTCTATTTGTATGCAGAAAGAGAGAAAACCTATCTCTTTCCAAGCAATATACTTCCTAGCTATAGTTATTGACAACTGTTATTGGAAAAGAGAAAGAAAACATAACTGCACCTACAATTTTTCATCTGTTTCTCTGCTCTGAGCACCTATACCTCTAATGAGAACAAACCCAAGCAGAAGATCTGTAACCTCTCTAAATTAATATTTCTGAGAGATTAAGTAATGACAAAAAACTAATACTTGAAGAACAAAAGAAATATAATATATTCATAATAACCTGTATATATATTGTAGGAAGAAAAGTCACTGAGTTGAAGCTTGCTCTTATCACCCTTCAAGTAATACAAGATTCTAGACTGAATGCATAGAAGCAATCTTCTCTGTGCTAAAAGCTACTTGTTATAATTAAAGACTTCTAAAATAAAGTCAACAAAAGAATCTTATATTAGGGTTAACACAAGAGAACTCGATAGAGTTCCTAAATACAATATATCCTACTTATATATGTTGGGCTGTTGGTCTATGCTACATTGAACCTGGCCTAATCTAAAGAGTATGTGTATTACATACTGTTGGCATATTGTTATAACCTTAGAACCTTATAGTGAATTCAGAGGTCAAACTCTTGTATTAGAGAAGATACAAGAGAACTTGAGAGAGGGCTCTTTACAAAATAATCTATCTTATATACTCTTACAGATGGTCTGTGCTAGGTACTGTGTACCCTACCCTAAATGACCATGGGTCAAGCATAAGGCCAACATGTGGTGTCCATGTTGTATAACATCACTTTGTTC
>Ga0157368_1000643_pt1 | contig 16048 bp, 11 predicted proteins | sample AttbisABBM3_FD_113146 | JGI IMG/M metagenome (GOLD analysis project Ga0157368, IMG submission 113146) | Fungus gardens microbial communities from leaf cutter ant in Botucatu, State of São Paulo, Brazil - Atta bisphaerica ABBM3 | ecosystem: Host-associated > Fungi > Mycelium > Unclassified ...
ATGAGGACTGGGTTAGGATGTCGCTCCTACTACATGAGGCGCTGACTGATGTTACTATGGCGCAGCCGATCGTTGTCGTCATACCCTGTACCCATGTCCATGTTGACTCCAGGAGGTGTCAATCATAACACAACTTGTCCAAATCCTTTTCTTTGATAGTGTTTTTTTTAGAATTTTTAGATATGAATTGAGCTGAAACATATTGCCCATTAACCATGAGTTTGTTCTATCCTGTTTCATAAATGGATGAAATAAGATCCCAAGCTATTTACCCAAAACCTAAGATGTCTAGAATATCTTTTTCAGTTTTGCTATAGAAGTTTCTATTTCTGATGAGAAAAGTAATTTTATAAAGAAAAGTAGTGATATTTTTAGTAATGATTTCCATAAAACCATTAGTACTAAAAATAGAAATGGGGTAGCAAAACACACTCCAAGAGTTTGGATCAGTTAGATAATTAACCAAATAAAGAATAGAAGATGTTTCAAATTCTTGTAGTTGACATGTGTTTGTATTATTGTTGTTCACACTCTTTCTATAAGATTCAAGCATATTCTTAGTATTTATAGCCTTTTCAGTTAATATGGTAGTTTTTTTCTTAGAAGTAGCATAGAACAGATGAGTTGCATAGAAAAGAATAGTATCCTGAACTTATTGGAGGTCTACTTAATCTGCTTATGATAGTTGTTGTTTTGAACTTCCATCCTTTTGATATAAGGAATAGAAGAAATACTTGATTGCACTAATGCCTTTCTAGAGTTGTTAGTACTAGAATTTGCAGACTGATCTCTAAGAGTATCAGTCTTCATGTTCATGTTCATAGTGTTGTGAATTTCTGAATTAAAAAGTGTATAAGTATCAAAAAGGAGCAATATATTTGCTAATTCTCTTTTAGGTGCTATTATACAAGATAGTAGTAAGAGAGAAAGAAGCAATTGGCAACAACCTTTATTATAAACCATTTCTTTTCCTATTAATTAATTAATTACTCAAGTATCCATAAAAGGTCACATGATATGTCACATTTTTTGATATAATGTTACTAGGTTATATAATATAGAAGGTAATAAAATGCTCTAACAAGACCATTATATTATAGATTTTAGAGTAGGATTAGAAATACTACATATAGACCAAGTGCAAAATATGTAAGTAGTAGACCAATCTAATAGAACTTTACAAGAAGTTCTCTTATTAACTCACCATTATTATTATGACTAAGATGTTGCTATAATGTTGTAACAACTATGCAATTATAGTAATATTGTGTTAGGGCAACTAGATAAAGTCTGCAAAGTCTGCAAAGTTTATAATATATAGGAAAACCTAAGTAAACAGAGTGAAGTTCTTAGAGATGACAGACATTCTATATACTTCTACTATATATTCCAATCTCTTAAATTAGCTTATATCATAGGAAATGATGAGAATAGCATAGCTAGGAGTGTTTCTGATAGAAAAATCTAGAATTTTAGCCAGAAAAGAAAGAGAGATTATTACTAACAATAGATGAAGAAGAGTAGCAATGATAGATAGGACTGAACTTGGTGAAGGTCAGTAGTAGGGAGTGGCAGAGTTAATTGAACAAAATCTATAGGGTTAATGGTGGCATTTGGTGTTCTAGAGTTAAAGAAAACTCTATAGACTTTAGTAGTGGTATTGGGATTAAAAGAATAGATTTCCTTACATCTATCTTTCCTCCTAGATTACTGCAACTCAAAGTAATAAAGATCACACAAAATTTGATGGTCAAAAAGTCTGTTACTCTAATGAACTGTGGAGCTCTGAAGTTTAGTTAGTAAAACTCTGCTATCTTAGATATCTAGTACAAGTACAAATATCTCAGAGATATTTTCCCAAATTTTCTTTCAGACCAAAGTTATTTTATTTGATATTAGAACTTTTTGTAGTGCTAATAGTTGTCTAGAACCTTCTTAAATTCCCATTCTTCTTGTTTATCTATCATAATAGAGTCCAGAGAAGAGTTTAAATATTTACTAAATATTAGGTCTTTAGGCATAGTAGTTAATTTGATAACATTAAATACTAGATATAGTTTTCTCAATGCTTGTGAAAGCTTCAGTCAGTAAGTGATGAGTCCTACTTGTTTCTTAACTGTTAGAATAACTAGGTGGAAACTCTAGGAAAAACCTAAGTATCTATTCTTGAGGAAGTACAATACAGCATTTACCTCTAGAAAAAACCTAAGAGAACAGAATGAGATTTCCTGGAGATAACGACTATCTTAAATATTACACTGTTCATTCCAATTCAGTGGAACAATACTGATGTAATCAAAAAATAATGATACCAGCATCACTAGAAACAATAGATAGAGACATCATAAACTTGTACCAAGGTCTTAGTATATTATATACCAAGTTCACCCATTTGGAAAATACATCTCTATGGTGATACTGCCCCTTCAACATCTATTATACAAGCTTGTCTTTCACGATGGCCATCCTTATCATAATATGCTCTAGCAGTAGTGATGTAACAAACCAGATATCCTGTCTTCTATGATGGGAATACTCTTATTCAGCTTGGTCTTCTATAGCAGAGTCCTACTTTTATCAGTATCTTACCACTGAAACTTCCACTTGGAGTGATAGAGGCTATACTACTGAAACTCCAAGTATCTCTTATAATTCTTACTTGTATATAAGACTAGTAGTTACACTGTAATTTACTAGTCTAATAATTGACAAAGATAACTCTTATTGAACTTAATCTCCAGTGTTCAATAGCGACATACTAATCAGTACTTACTTCCAACTTAGACTTCTTCCTTTTATTTGAAGTTGTAACTATGCAGCAGTTAGATGGCATAGCACATAAGCTGAAGCCAAGGTCATTCCACAATTTCATATATCTCCAAGCCAACTTTGTGGACTTTCACCCCTAGTATGAATTGTGTCTGACATAGTATGGAAATGGTAAGTCCAAGTGTAATAAAGTTTAGACATGAAGTTTGATGAGGCTAGAACAAGAAGGTTTACATTGGAGTCTGCTGCTAGTATTTGTTTGATAAAGCCTAGGTATAAAGTATTATAATTTAATGATCTTAAGGTTAATCAAAGAAAGGAACCTTGTATTGAGTTAACATAAGAGAACTCAATAGAGAGCTCTATACAAAATTGTCTACCTTATATAATGAAACCTAATAGTTCATATTCTACTACTTTAGCCTACTCTAAATAACTATATGTTTTTCTTAAGGCTAATATATATTGTATATACTATATGATATTATTCTTTCTAGATCTTTCTACAATATTCTATGTGTTATGTGATTTGTATGATGTCTGAGTCACATAATGTGACAGTGACTTGTAATGTCCTACTAATCTTTAACTTCAAAATAAAAAACAAAATAAAAGAAAAATAAAATAGAAAACAAAAATAGAGTCTACTATCTTCAGTTCTGACACAGAGTTTATTGGCAAAGTTTGTACATGAATGTCCATAACAAAGTTTGTAACAGATTTTGGAGTTTGTGGTCTTTTTATATCAACTATATAAGATTGTCATATACTATCTAATCTTATTAATTCTATAGAGTTCTGAATAACAGTCTCTATAGTGTTTGACAATCCAGAGTATATATAGCAATAGAGTATTATTTATTATGTGGATAAAACAATCTTAGTTTTAATAGGAAGATATTGTATCTAGCTTAACTTCATTACATATTTGTATTTCAGAAGAGGGAATTTAGATGAACTTGGGGCAAGTATAGTACAATTCTAAGTTGATTATACTAAAGAATTATATATAATGAGTATTGTTCTTAAATATATGAAGTATTTTACAAAATGAACTACTCACTTGGTTGTGATATCTGAACCTTGGATACACTCTCAGTGTTATGATCTCAAGACCTTAGAATAGGTCAAGAAAAAGAATTTTATATTAGAATTAACATAAGAGAACTCAATAGAGAACTCTATACAAAATTGTCTACCTTATATACTAAACTACCATGGTCTATGCTACTATTTCTCTAGCCTACCCTAAATATCCATGTGTTTGCTTTAAGGTCAATATGTAGTGCACATGTTATATAATATCATTCTTCTAGGACTTTCTATGTCTTTTTCTGTAATCTTGTAACTTGTGACCATTACTGTGACCATGTAATCTGATGTGACTGATGTGTGACAGTATGATCATGATGTCACTCTAACTCTAATCCTAAGTTTAGAAAAGAAAAACTAAATCAAAAGAAAATGAAAAGAAATATTTAAATAAAAAACTAGTGTTCAGGCTTTACATATCTAACACTCAGAGGTTTAGAAGTAATTCAGAAGTTTAATAATGACAATAATGATGAAGATCAATACAGATATCAATGATAAAAAAATGAAAATTAATAAATAATAATTAATATTGTTAAGTCTGAAGTTTAAAGAAGATTTTTAGTACTAGAGAACTTCAATTTGCCTTAAAATTCATGGAAGATTTATATAAAAAATACTCAGATATGAATTATATGCTATTTGAACTTAATTTTGAAAGACACTCATAGAAAGGAGATCTAATTATAAAGATAAAGTTACTAAAATTAGGGACTTTTTTTAAAAGCTACAAAGAAGTTGGAAAACAGTAAAATCATCTATAGAAAAGTTAAAGAAGGCAAGGAGACCAACATATGGCTAAAAGCAAAATATATCTAGCCAAAACAACCTTCAAAGAAGTTAGACCAAAAATACTATAAACCTTTCAAGATCACAAAACAAAAAACATTCCAACTAAAACTACTAGAAAGATAGGTAATACACAACATGTTTAATAAAAACCTGCTAACACAATGCAAAGAGTTCTAGTTTAAGGAACAGCACATAGATCTAGTACTACCACATAATGTTATCAATAACAAAGAAAAATATAAAGTAGAAGAAGTATAAGGATATTGAAAATGAGGTAGAAGTATACAATTATTAGTATATTAGAAGAGGTGTGAAAATGAATATGACCAATAGATAGTTAAAACAGAGTTACTGCATGCTCAAGAAACAATTTAAGACTATTAGACAAAGCTTTTGAGACAAAATTTATAAAAGAGAGGAGTAAAACTTTGAATTAACATTTAAAGCATAACAAGCACTCAAGAAAAGCTCAAATATCTTACTACTTCACAACTGCTCTCTTATCTTCCAACCCATATATTTCTTATACTATAAAAAACCCCAATCTCATTATACAACTTAATTATAAAAAGAAAGACTGGATAAGGAAATACTACAAGCTTATTAAAGGTATTGAAATTATGGTAGTGTTACAATTCAAACTCAAAAGTTAAAGTGAGAAAAAAACCTTGTATAGGATTTATACAAAAGAACTCAATAGAGTTTCTAAGTATAATATATTTATCTTATATATACTAGGCTGTTGGTCTGTGCTATACTAAACTTAGCCTATCTTAAAGAGCATATATATTATATGCTATTGTTCTAGAATATTTTATGTCCTTATGTGTGACTATAACTTGTGACTTGTGACAGATTTGTGATAGTTATGCTAAGTTTTTTTTTTTAATTCAACAATTATGTGTTGTCTTGTTTTAATAAGATATAGTCCACATAGATATTTAAATTCTTTCTAAGAGAAAAATCTAAGTCAATATTCCCCTATGGGAGTATGACTGATGATAGCTCTTGAAGCTCTAGCACAAAGCAAATTGGAGTGTCTAAAGAATTTAAGCCATAATCCTTCTTTAGAGTATAAAGATTCAATAGGTTTTAAGTTATTGTTGAGAAAATCTAAGAAATATCATTCTTTAGCATCCAAAGCCTGGAACATTATTCTCCAACTATTGAGAATTTCATCACATTCATTTTTCCTATCAAAATCCTATGAGAACTTGCAGGAAAATATAGGTATAAGGTTGAATTTCTTTGTCTCTTTATTAACTATATCATGGAGAGTCCATTTCTTCTAGCTTGGACAATCCCAGAATTCAATGGAATTAAGGTGATCTTTGATGAAGAATTTCCTAAGTTCTCTGAAAATAATAGACAATTGAATTTAATAAGGATGAATTGACAAGTCAAAGATTCTTTTTGTTGCATGTGATGAATTCATAATAATAATAATTCAATTGATGTTGGATAGTCAGATGACTTAATTGATATCATACCTGATGGTGAATAGTTCAACTTTAGTCAAAGTGATATTTATAACTTAATGAATAGTCTTGATAACAGGACTATTATGAGTGTAGACATGAGCTATCGAAATAGTAACTTGATTCTTTATACTGGCATCTAATACAACAACAACTGATTTGGAATCCACTGACACTTGGAAGGTAATTTCATCAAGTTTGTAAATATATGCTTTTACACTTTCTTTACTTTTTCTGTTCATAGAATGAAAAGAGAAATAACTAGGAAAAACATCTATTAGTCTATCTTCAGGAGAGAATTCACTACTAAATAGATTAAAAGATGGAAAAATTCTGTTCAACCTATTGTTTGCATTTACTATAGGATCTTTGATGTTTAATCACTGTCTTAGAGTTAATCTTTCAAATGATAATCAATATATATATATATTGCTATCATTCATATGTCTTAACTCTAGAAGTGATTTAATAATGTGATCTTGTGGTAGTAATTGTGTTTTGAGTTGGAATCTATTATTGAGTTTTGAAAATGAAGATGAATTAGTATGAGGCTTATAATGGCCCTGATACTGAATGAAGGGAATATACAAAATGCTTCTAGTATTTATATGACAGTTTTTTTTTACATTTTCCTGAACTCTTTAAAAGGATATTCAATAGCATCTTGTTATAAAACTATAATTGGAAACTATATAAAGTGATATGTAAAATACAGCTTTTGTATAAAAGTCATTTTTGTGTGAGGATGAGACCTCTCATTAAGTTTACAAGTATTTTTATATATTTTACAGTTGATATTGTCTTGTTTGTGTAGAAGTTGATGTGTTGTTAAAAAGTCAACTTTCTGTTAAAGATAAATCCAAGGTAATACCATGTTTTCTTAAGATAAAGAATGAGACCTCCTAAGGTAGTAAGGTCTAGAGAAGAAGGATCAAAAATTTCATGCAATTTAGAAAAATAGAACACTTCTATTTTTTCATGTTTAATAATTAGTCCAAACTATTCAAGAAGAGAAGATATGGTATGGTAACTACAATAAAGATGAGAATTCAAAATTATCAAAGATTTGTTTTGAGAAATAAAAAGACTATTGTTTACAAAAGAAATTAAAGAAACTGAAATTTTTAGATTTTTTAACCTTTTTTCAAAAATATAAAGAATTGGAGAAAAGTATAAAGTAAATAAAATGGGAGAAAGGATGGAACCCTATTCAATACCAACATTAACATTAAAAGAAGGAGATAAAAAACTGTTCCAAAAGTATTTTGTTTTTTTACTTACTAAATAATTACAGAAAAATAATGAGATCTTGGAATCAAACCCAGTTTTGGTCAAGGTCAAAGGAAGTAACTGATGATTGAGTGAAGAGAAGAACTGGGCAATGTTGAAAGCCAGAACATTAGTTGAAAGATTTTTGACCCAACCAGTATGAATAAGATGAGTTAACACTACTTCTATATTTGTCAAAGATAAAAGCAGTGGACTTAACTTATTTTCATTTTCTTTTCCATTTTCATTTTTCTATTTTTAGAACTTAGAATTAGAGTTAGAGTGACGATATCACACAGTCACATCAGATGACATGGTCACAGTAACAGTCACATAACTCATGGAAGAATGTAGAAGGTTCTAAAAAGATAATATCATACAACATGTACAACACATGTTGATCTTAAGGCTAACACATGGCTATTTAAGGTAGGTTAGAAGTAGCTAGCATGGACCATGTGGATTTAGTATATAAACTAGACTATCTTATACAGAGTTCTCTATTAAGTTCTCTTGTATTAACTCTAATACAAGGTTCTTTCTTTTGACCAACTCTAAGGTCTTAAGTTTGTAACAATATTTGTGATAGATCATTGCTTTAAACCACCTAGTTGACATGGGTAGATGAAGTTTTTTAATATCAACTAGAATTGAAATCTCTTTCTGATGACTTTTTCAATGAGTTTGCTAAGTACATTTAGTGGAACTATTAGTCTGAACACCTTTGAGGAGTTATATAAAGCCTTGTTAGGCTTAAGGATAATAATAGATAACAATTTTTTGAAATATGACAGCCAATGACCTAATTCAATGCATGTGTCAGCAATATTAATAAGATTTCTAAGATATGTAATATTTTTGACAATAGTTTTGAGATATCTCCAAGATAATTTATTGGGTCTAGAGGTTAATAAGTTATTGTACTTTGTGATAGCATTAGTAAACTCTTCTTCTGAAAACAGCTTCCATCATGTAATTGGTTTGCTTGGAGTTTCTTCTAACAAATCCATGTTGATTTGATGATTTTGTACCAAATTAAATGACAAATGAAGAGCTTGCCATAGGTTGTCTAATTCAAGACACAGTTGACTATTATATTTGAAATCTCTTGAATTTTTTGGTCAAAGAACATGTGTTTTGTGTTTGGTTATCCTAATAGTTCATTTGAAGCTCTTCCAATCTTCAATTCACTTTGAGGTCCTGTATTTCTCAAGTTCTCTATAACAATTCTTGTTCTACCATGCTTTAGAGTACTTTGTGATATTAACAAATTTTGAATGTTTGAACCATATTCTATCTATATCATTGGTGAATGTTTGTATGACTTGCTCAAGAATTTCTTTGCTTAGAATATTCTCTGTATTAAGCCTTGTAATAACTCTAATTAATTCAGTAATAAAATTCTCTTCTTCTTTGCTGTTCTTGACCAATGTACATTTTCTGGTTTGAATATGTTCTTTCATTATTGTAATATCAACAGTGAGTAGGTTATAGTCTGATGACAATCTCTATTCTAGGTGAATAGTATAGTTGTCAAATTCTAATGAATCTGGTCTGAGAAACATGAGATCAATAACTGAATTTGAATCATTCTGATTGTTTGAATACCTAGTAGAAACTTGGTTAGTAGATCTAGACATACATAGATTCATAGAGTCTGCAATGTCAGTAAGAAGATCACTATGGATAGAATAGTATAGAAAATTGAGATCCCAAAAATTATCTCTAATATTGAAATCTCCTATCAGAATTAAAATATTAGCTTCAGTATTTTTTAGATACTTCAAAACTGTTTGTGACAAATCAGAGTAAATGTTAACTAAAAAATAAATAAAACTGCAGCTGAAGAAGAAAATACACAAAATATTTCTATGATTAAAAATGTTATTTCTTAAAGAAAAATGAAATTGTAAAAGTCTGATATTTATGTATGAAACAACTCTAGGAGAATCATGATCATTTGAAGTGTTCCTAGAAAAGATAGTTCAATTAGAATAATTCAGAACTCTTACCAGCTATTCTCCTTTCTTGCTTGCTGAACTTGGTATGGATTATATAAATGCCTATGGTGGTTCTTGTATGAAGATAATGTCAAAATCTCTTTGCACTTCTAAAATTGTGTTAGTAAGCAAGTTGTTCTTATGAATGTTTTGTGAAAAAATTTTGACATTTTTGCAAATCATGCTTGAATACCACTCATAGCTGAGTGAGTTGATTGTCTTCTACTATCATGAAGTTCCTGGTATTTCTTGGAATGCCACTCCCTATTAAATTGATACTTTTAGAAGGAGCATAAATTCAAATCTGCTTAATGGTTGCCTTTGCAATTCAAACACTTGAATGTATGTGGGCAAGATTTGCCCTGTTTTTTTTTTCAAATCTTAGAAGATTAGTCTTGAAATTAGCCTTGTAGTACCAAGCAAATTAGCAGTGGTGTTCTGATTTGTGTGATTTATTGCATTTGATGCACTTCAATCCTTGAGATCTACATAAGAAGATAGTGTGATCTCATTTCCAATAATTCTTACATTGTGGAACTTTTGGGTTCATATTTATGCCTTGAATGATAGTGATATAACTTTCTATGTTGAAGCATCTATTGATTAGTCCTCTGGCCTTACTACCACTTTGGATGTCCTATATATCCAGTCAAATAATTGACATGTCTGATTTCAGTGATATCTTGATGATATATAGTTTTGAAACAACTATGATGTTATCGAAGATATGGTTGCTTTTGATAATGGATTCAACTACATCAGCTAAAATAGAAATGTTAGTGTTTTCAATGAGATATAGGATACTTATGATCTTCAAGTATGATTTAGATTGAGGTAGTCTAGAAACTTCAACTTTGTCAGTATCAATATTGCTTGCATTCTTGACATATTTTTTGATCATTTATGTTATGATTTCAAGACCTTAAAATGGGTTAAGAAAACAAACCTTGTATTAGATTAATACAAGAGAACTTAATAGAGAACTCTGTACAGGATTGTCTACCTTATATACTAAAGCCTTATAGTCTATGCTACTCTACTTCTAGTCTACTCTAAACAACCATGTGTTATACATGCTGCATGACATCATTCTTTTTAGTGTGACATGTGATTGTGTGACAGTGTGTGATGTCACACTAACCCTAGCCCTAAGTTCCCAAAATAGAAAATAAAGAAAAAGAAAATAGAGATGAAAAAGAAAAAGAAAAATAGTTAACATCTACTGTTTTCAACTCTGATAGTTTGAAGATCAAGTTGAGAGGTGACTTTGTTGGTTATAATTGTGATACCAGTCTGATCTGTGTATATGAAGTCAGCCATGATTTTAGATTTGATGTTTTTTAAAGCTCTGTTAATATTAGTGATATGATTACTAAAGGTTTTCATAAAACTTGATTTATTTCATTACTTATAGGAACAATGATTTGTTTTCTCAATGAACCTTTTTTCATTATGTTTATTTTTGACTTGGGCTTATCTTTATCATTGATGATTTTCTGAATGTTTTCTATTTTTTTTGCTTGTAATTTGGAAAATACTTGATCTTGAGAATTTCACTAGTGCTAGTAGACAAAGACATAAATAATGCTTAAGCATAAGATTTTCTATTGTCTTTCCTTTCCATAGGTTGAGTATTTTTCTTGAAAAATTTTGATATTTCCTAGACTTCTTTGGAAGACTTCATAAGAATGGGTAGAGGAAGTTTGATGAAACTTATAGGTTTGTCTGTATGCTTTTTATTCTTGTTTCTCATATTGATTTTGTGTAATTTTGAAGTGAATTTGGCCACAATTTTCTGCTTGAAAGAGTAGTTGTCTTTGTCAGCAATAAAAGAGTTCTATTCTGATTTTTTATGTTACATCATCTATATCCTTGAGATTTATAACATTATTTGCTTTGTTATGATTAATGCTTTTATTCTTAATGTATGACATTATCTATTGCAATGACACTTTGATGCTCTTGGAGTCTGAAGGAAGGTGCTCAAGCACACTATAAAGTAAGATGAAATGAAAGTTTCCATCCCAAGAGTCTTGTTCAGTTGCCTAATTAATATTATACAGCAACTAAATATTAATAACTTCTTGTGGAGAATCATTGTCAATACTATTTAAAAAGTTTCATTATCTTGAGGTGTAGATGCTTTGTTTAGGGCAAATGCTTTGTTTTAAACATATAGTGTTTCTTTCTGAGAGAGGTTGTTAGTTGCCTTACTAACTGAAGTATTTGCCTATTCTTTAATTAATATATAGAACAATTGGGAACTTTTAATATATTTCTGAATGTCTTTATCCAAAAAGTTGTTTTGGATCTTCATTCTTTTATAATAAAGAGTACTTGAAGCATTAGAGTAAGTTAATGATTCTTTTGAGCTAACTTTCCTAGAAGAATTGGATCTTTTCCTGATTATGTCAATGTTGATATCCATGTTCATATTGGATGGTATTCTGGCTATTATAGAAGGTTGTGAGATAGTAACTGAGATAAAAAAATGTATATTTGCTAATTCTCTTATGGGCACAACCATGTAAGATAGTAGTAAGAGAGAAAGAAGTAACTTTGCAGTTATGCTAAGTTCTAACTCTAAGTTCAAATAAAAACAAATAGAAATAAAAATAAAAATAAAAAATAAATAAAGTCTATTGTTTTCAACTCTAATAAGTGGATATTTAACTTTAAATTCAAGATATTGTAAAACAAGCTGATACTATCAAAAACCAACTTGCTAATATTGAAATTATGATATTGCAAATAAAAGAAGAAAACAAATTACAACTAGAGAGAGATATATACAGAATCTCTAAAGAACTGTATAACATTCTATATGGAGACATAGAACAATAAGTATATTATATTTGAGTCTTATTAGCCAATAATTAAGCCAGTATAAAGAAAAAGAAATTATAATAGTTAACAAACATATAGAAATACTTTAAGAAGTATATCAAGATACTACACCAAGTAGATCATCAACTCTAGAACTTGTTAAAATCTTTAATAAATATGATGTAATTTTTACTACCCATCTATTATAAATCTATTTGACCTGATAGGAAAAAGAATATATATAATATTAGAATGAAATTATAATATATTTCATAAAATAAAAACATAATGTAAACATAAGTTGACAATGACTACCAATTATCATTTATACTAGAGAACTGTTATACAAATCTTTCTTTATATTTCATACAATGAATAGAAAGTTTATAAACATTAAAATAGAGATATTGTTACAAATGATTCAACCTCATGATGTTTGCCTCATGTCTAACAAACCTTGAATATATTAATATATGTTGGAATTTGTTTCACTTTATAACTTATATTCACTGTGTCTTATACTTTCCTTATATTATATTAGTCTGTCTCCTATATAGTAGTAGAAGTCTCCTTATATTCTTCTTATACTCTGTATTCTTATACTTTACCAATTAATCATCTTTTTTATCCTTACTTAAGTCTTTGCCTATATTACAACTTAAGCCAAGCTTAGAATTGTAACACTTTTAAAAGACTAGGTATAAGTGCAGGGCTTGAGGTCAATAGTAATAGAGTTTGTGGATTCTGTAGTAGTATTTAATGATACTATAGATGTTATAATCTTAAGTTCAAAGAGTTAGACCAAAAAATAACTTTAGATTGAGTAATCATAAGAGAACTTAATAGAGTTCTAAGTACAAACTGGTCTATCTTATATACCATAGACTATGGTCTATGCACACACTACAGCTACCATACTCTAAGATATATATACTTTCTATAAGGCCAACATGTTGTTGCCATACTATATAACATTATTTATTCTAGAACTTTCTAAAATCTTCTCTGTGTCACAATATCATGTGACATTTGTGACAGTGACATCATACTAAAATCCTAGCCCTAAGTCAAAAATAAAATAAAATAGAAAAGAAATTAAAAGGAAAAATAAAATAAGAAAATAAAATAGAATCTATAGTTCATAACTTAAATAATAGAATTGGAAAGTCTGTTGCAAAGTCTGCAGGAGTCAAAGTTGAACAAGCTTGCTAGGATATATGAAAAAAAACTACATCTCCTTATATATCTTTTTTTGACCTTTGTTTAATAAGCTTTCTACAATCCAGTCTATATTCAAGATTATTCTATCTATATTTCTAACCATCCATTTTAAAGTTAGGTTAGCAGTATTCTGCTTGATGTTCCTTAATTGGTATCAGAAATTCTTAGAGGTGAACTCAGTTGTTTTTTACTTTTCTTATCTTTTATTATTTCTTTTTAATTTTTCTTTTCTTTTACATAATTTAGTTTTCTTATTTTCTACTTTAGACTTAGCTAAGTCTATAATGATATGTGATAGTCACAGATTTCACAGTTATAATTATACAGTCATGTAATTTGATAGAATATTATAGAAACTACTAGAAGAACTTAGTTATAGCTTTAGAATAAATTAAATGTACACAGATCAGCTTCTAGAGGTATATAAACTACTTTGTAGTAGAAACTCTATTGAGTTCTTTTATATCACTCAATATATGAGCATGCTTTTGCCTTAACACTTAAGCCTAATATTATGGTATGTTTGAACTCTTATATTTTCTTTTCTTTTTCTTGATTTGATTTCTCTTTTTATTTTATTTTCTCTTTCTTTTATTTCTTGAACAATGTATATGTCTATAGCATGTTTATCTTATAATATACATATAGTATATTTATGGCTGATGTATAAACATTAGGGTAAGGTTATTTATCATTAGCATAGACTATGTACTAGTAGTATAAATAGGATAGCAATATATTGGAGACTTTTTGCTGAGTTCTCTTGTAATTCTCATAAGATTCTTTGTTACAAGACTACTTAGTGAGCTGTTAACTGTTTTGGTTAGTGGTTGCTACAATATCTAAGTTATAACAATTGGTATGTAATAGTTAGAAGTATTTAGAGTTGCTATCACCTTTAGAAAACTTCATTCTGTTCTTTTAAAATTCTCAGAAAGTAAGTTGTATATTATATAGAATAGATGTTATGACTTAAAACTTAGTAATAAGTCAAAAAAGAAACCTTGTATAGGGTTTACACAAGAAAACTTAATAGAGTTCCAATACAATGTATTTATTTTTATATATACTATTGATATATAGTATAATATTATTTTTTAAAACTTTCTATGTTCTTTCATTATGTCACATGATTGTGTGACCATAACTGTGACATATATGTGATATTATGCTAAACCCTAACCCTAAGTCCAAAATAAAAATGGAAAAGAAAAATAAAATAAACCAAGTTCATTATCTTTAACTTTGATAGTAGAGTCATAAACTTAGAATTCTCTAGAGGTTGTAAAACCTTACAAAATTCTATAGACTTTGTCTAGTTGCTCTAATAGCAGAACAAAATCTTTTTTTAGAACTCAATAAAGTTCTTAATATAAGTTGTTTATCTTATATATGCTAGGCTAATAATCTGTGCTTGGCTATATTTAATCTATCATAAAGACCATGTGTAATTCTTAAGGTTAACATATGATATCTATACTATTATAATATTACTTGTTCTAGAATTTTTTATATTCTTTTCTACATTATATAACAATATAATAATGATAGTTGTCATGATTTGTAACTATTGTGATAGTCATATGTGATATTACATCACTACCCCTTAACCAAGTCCTAAATTTAAAAAATAAAAAATAAAAAATAAAATAAAAATAAGATAAGAAAAATAAAAAGAAACCAAGTTCACTGTTTTCAACTTTAATACCTATTGTTTCTCTCTCTCATACCACTATCTTATATGGTAGTATCTAATAGAGAAATTGTGAATATAAAGTATTCTTTTTACAATTCAGCCATGTCTCACTCAATAAAAGTTAATACTATCTTTGAAGATATCAATATAAATGTACTGAGAGGTAGATTTATTTCATTGAGCTCAAACTCTTCAAGAGAACTGTCAGCTCATTCAGATTTCTTTTTTTCCTCATATGTAGATAATGCAACTCCTAAAAAGAAGATATCCAGCATTTAGAATAAGGCTAATAGTTCAAGTGATATATCTTCTCTATATGTGAAGAGTGCAAATAATAGCAACCAAAATTTAAATTAGTCTCATAGTTTTAATTTATCCTCTATTCCTTATTTGAAATTACAACTGGCTAATCTAGAATTATAGAATGGCCAATTATATCCAATTTTCATCTTTAGAACTTTAGAAACCACTTGTAGAGACTTGAAGAATATCAAGACCTTTCTTTATTATATTGTAAATTTCATCAAGAATAGAAATCTAAAAAGTAACAAGAAAGAAAACATTCCCAGTCTCATAGGCTTTGAACAAGCAGCTTAGACATTCATCTCATCTATCTATAAAAGTAGTTGGGATACTTTAAAGACAGATGATATCAATATCTCATTCTACCAGAAAGTTTCTGTGAAATTTGATAATAAAATGCTAGTTCCTAAATTCAGAAAGAAAATTAAGAGAATTATAATAACAAATCTTGTTGAATTTTCAAATCTTCCACCACCTCCAGTGTTGTAGCAACCACTCGCCGTAACGGCACTCGTAGTTTGCTTACTTCAGCAAAGCTCTCAGTAGACTATCTAGTAGTGGGGATTACAAGAGAACTCGACAAGGAGCCCTCGCTGCATTGC
>Ga0157368_1000644_pt1 | contig 16035 bp, 17 predicted proteins | sample AttbisABBM3_FD_113146 | JGI IMG/M metagenome (GOLD analysis project Ga0157368, IMG submission 113146) | Fungus gardens microbial communities from leaf cutter ant in Botucatu, State of São Paulo, Brazil - Atta bisphaerica ABBM3 | ecosystem: Host-associated > Fungi > Mycelium > Unclassified ...
CACTCCATAGATAAAATACCATCTGTTATATAGTCTGATACATTCACCTCTATCCTCATCTTTTTATCTAAGTCTGAAGCTACTAAGATAGGTTCTATTATGAACTATTTTCTCAATGCTTCAAATGACTTTTCTTGTCTCAATCTCCATTCCTATTTTTGCTTCTTCCTTGTCAACTCATACAATGGCTTTACTATCTTTGCAAATCCTTTTATAAACCTCCTATAATAATTTGCCAGCCCTAGGAACTTCTGTATGTCCTTCACTGATTTAGAGACTGGCCAATCTAATACTGCCTTTATCTTTGCTTCCTCCATCTTTATTCCTTCTGGTCCCAATACTACTCCTAAGAAATCTACCTCTCTTACTTTCTATTTACATTTCTCCAGTTTCATATACAAATAATTTTCCTCTAACCTCTTCAATATCTCTGCTACTAATTCATCATGTCCTTCTTCCATTTCTGTCCCCACCATTATATCACCTATAAAACTTCCCACCTTTCCCATGTTTATCAAATCTCTTAGCAACTTATTCACTATAGCCTGGAATATAGCTGGCAAATTTGTCAATCCAAAAAATATGATAGTGGACTTAAAAGATCCCTCTGAAATGGTGAAAGCTACCTTCCACTTGTCTCCTTCTTTTATCCTTATATTATTGTACTCCCATCTCAAATCTATCTTTGTAAATATTTCCTTGGTGCCAATATTCTCAATTATGTCTGAAATAAGTGGTAGTGAATAATTGTTCTTCACCATCCACTCATTGATGTATTGATAGTCTTGTACCATTCTTTTCTTCCCATCCTTCTTCCCTACAAAAAATACTAGTACAGTCTGTGGTGACTTTGATAGTCTAATATATCCCTTCCTCAACTACTCTGCTATAAACTCTCTAACCTCCTCTTTCTCTTCTCTCAACAATGAATACACTTTCTCCTTCCTTAGCACAAATCCTTCTTTTAGCTCAATTGCGTGATCCTAGATTTTTCTTATAGGCATTCTCTTACTCTGTTTCTTGCCAAAAACTTTTATTCACTTTTGAAATCCCTCTGAAACCAGCTTTTTTGCCTTTGCTTCAAACTTTGCTGCTTCTTCTTCTTCATCCCATATTTCCTATTCTTTTGCTACTTTATTTATCTCTATTGTTCCACTTCCCTTTGTATTTTTTTTCTTTTTCTGACTCTCCTTCTCTTTTTATTCTTACTTATCTCCCTCTTCTCTCTTCTTTTCTTCTTCTTTTTGCTTCTGCCATCCTGACTTTCCTTGCTTTGGCCTCTACTGTTTCCCACATTCTTCCAGACATCTTGTCATCTTTACTTCTCCAGTCTTCCAATCTATTTCTAGATTATGCCAAGCCAACCAAGACATGCCCAGTATAATGCTCTACTTCTGTCCTCCTATCACATCTATTTCTGTTCTCTCTCTGTGCCCTTGGTAGTAAATATTCACTTCTACCATATACTCAATAGGTCTCTCCTTGTTGAAAGAACCATTTACATTTCTTACATATATAGGTCTTTCCATTTTCTTCAACTTGAACCACTGCTTTCTTGCAAACTCTGAACTCACCACTAATCCTGTTACCCCACTGTCTAACAATGCCTCCACTGTTACTCCTTCCTGCATATCAATTCTTTCCAGCCCAATCTTCACCATCACTTCTCTTAACATATCCCTATTGTTTAGATTGCAGCAGGATGTATTTTCCATTACTCTAGAGAGCATTGCAAACTTATTGTTACTAAGATCTAATCAAGAACTATCAGATCTTTGTCTCCATTTAAATTATTGCTTTATCTATTTTCTTGCTTAATTCTCCTTCTTTTCCCATTATTCTTGTTTTCTTGATATTTTAGTCTTTTTCTCTTCCCAATTCTGCCTCCTGTTCCTTTGTTTCTGCAATAACTTGCCATATGTCCAAAACTCCCACAATTGTAACAGTTTCTATTTCCCTAATCTACTTTCATGGCATATGAGTCTTATTGAAGTACAAACCCTATCTGCTGATTCAGATGTGCCATGTTTGTTCTCTCTACTCCTTTCATTGGAGTAGGTCATATCAGTACCTACTGTTGAACCTCTTGTCTCCTTGGCCAAACTTAAGATTGTAACAATTGTTGTTTTTGTACCCCTTAATTGTGTTGCATTGGAGCCTATAGTCCCTGCTCTTATTGCTCCCTCAATCTCTCTTTCTCTCTCTCTAGTGTCTGTCTAAGTTAGTGGCATGCTTGTACTACTGATCAATATTAGTCAGAGGCCTTTCTGCCTTCATCAGCTTCCTCCTTATTGTTTTACTCATTCTTCTTTTAAACTCCTCCACTAATACTCTTCCTTTATATCCACTACTCCTAGCTGCTCTTTGAAATTCTTGTACAAATTCCTCCATTGTTTTTCCTCCTTGCTCTATTCTTCTAAGTTTTGCTATCCTAACCAATTCTTTGTCTCTACCTCCAAACTTCTTTTTTAGCTTCAACAAAAATTCCTCTGCTAACCCAAATTTTGCTTCTCCTATTTCTAAGTCCTCTAACAAGTCTTCCTTCCATATGTCTGCCAATCCCCCCTATACATATGATAGTACCCATTGGATTTGTTCTTCTACTGTTATCTCCCTTATCTTCATTCTCAGATATAATCTGCATGCTATGATGAATTCTCCCACTTTCTCTGGTTCTCTATTGAAGACTGGCTTGGCCATCTCTATGTTGGATTCTATGTTGGATCCCTCCATTGCCCCTCCTTTTCTTGCCACTGCTCCTCCTGCAATCAGAGCCTGAATCTGTACCTGCATTATCACTAACTGTTCCTGCTGCTGTCTAATTATTTAATGGAGGTCATGTTGACTCATGATATAGTTGTTATAAGAGGAAGGATTGATTGGTGTTGGTGGTGAGAATGTGTATAAAGAGAGTGCAGAACTAGTGCTATTTTTGCTTTCTGACTCATATTTACTGCTTGAATCTATCTTATTAAGTGTTAGTGGGCCCTCTTTCTGTCCCACCTTATACCATCTACTGACTACTGCTTTTTAAGAGAACTATAAGCAATTTTGGTTTAAGAAAACTGTTCTACTCTAAGCAAGATTTTAAGAATTCCTACTATTCTCCTGCATAAACAAGTCACAAGTGAATCTATAGCACAGAGCTGATAGATGAAGAATTTTACAGCTAACATATCCACACAAGGTAATACATCTGAAATACACTAGTGGGCTTTAGTACAAATAAACAGCTAAGCTTTGTCTGTTTAGCTAGTATATCTCTTGAGCCTAGGGTCCAGCTATATCTTCTTAACTAGAAAGTGGTATTGCTTTCTGGTCAAGAATGGTAAAAGAGTAAGTGTAGAGAGAACTTAGTGTTCAGTGGTCCCAAGAAGTGGAATCAAGTTCTAATATTATGTTTTAAGACTCAGAGTTAGAAAGTTGTTTACCTTATATACTTTACTAGATAGTCTGTACTACTACTATATCTAGCCTACCCTAAAGACCATGTATAAACTATAAGATCAACATGCATTAAGCACATTGTATGATGTCATTATTCCAGAACATTCCACTATGTTCTATATAATTGTGTGACCATTACTGTGATAGTGTCATATAGTATATGACTTGCATAACACATTGTAATAGGCTTGTAACAGTTATGACTGTGATGTTATGCTAAACTCTAACTCTAAATAAAATAGAAATGAAAATAAATAGAAAATAGAAAATGAAGATAAATAAAGGAAAATAAAATATAGTTCAATATTTGCAACTCTGGCATTTACTGTCAAGAGTACAGTATGAAGTACATATATAGTACTAGCCAGATGTCAAAGCTAAGCTTGACATTACATACTTTTAGCATAACTAGTTTGGTAGCTGGTCTGTTTCTAACATGAAGTTATTTTACATGAAGTTCAGTAAAAAAATCTTTATCTATAACATTGAGTTTATGTAGTACATCCTCAAACTCAGTTAGAGAGACAATGTTCTTTACCATTAATATTACTAGGGACTTCTGAATTATATTCAAGACCCTATTACTATATAGAAAAAGAAGAAACCATCTTTTTTCCAGGCTATATACTCTCTAGCTACAATAATTAACAACAGATACTAAAAGCATAAAAGAGAGTATTAGAGTGACTGAGTGAAAACATGGAGTTTTTACAGAGTTTGTACTCTAGATGAACACAAGTGTTATAAACTTAAGCTTAAAGGTCAAAGCAAAAGTACAACTCTTGTATTAAGTAATACAAGAGAATTCAATGGAGTTCTCAGTACAAACTAGTCTATTTTATATACCATAAATCATAGTCTGTGCACCATTTACTCTAACCTATCCTAATATTATATATATACTCTATAAGACTAATATATCTTAGTCATATTTTTATGATATTAGCTATTATATATCTTCTTCTTAATTTTACTATGTGACATGTGTGGCATGTCATGCATGATGTCACATTACTCTTTATACTTTGATAAGAAAAGATAAGAAAAAAGAAAAGAAACATAAAAGTGAAAAGTGTTCAAGTTTATTTCTGCAATTTCTGACATTATCTTGCTATATACAATACAGTACTTACCTACCAGACTTGAAAATAGTAAACTTGTTGTTTTTCTATTTTTTTCTCTTATTATTTAATTTCTTTTATTCTTTTATTTTTATTTTTCTTTATTTTGAGCTTAGCTAAGGAAAGCAATGTGACATCACAAGTTGGTCACAGTCACAACATCATATGATATGGAGAAGAGTATAGAAAATTATACATTATATAATATAATGACTCTTATATATATAACTTATAATATTTAAAATAAGCCAAATGTAGGTATGTATAGACCATGCTTTAGAGGTATATAAAGTAGACTTATCTATACTACAAACTCTATTGAGTTCTTTTGTGTTAACCAATACAAAGTTTATCTTTTGTTCTGACTTTTGAACTTAAGTCATAATATTATCTTTAGAAGAAATTAAGAAAATAGGATGACTATTCAAAGTTCATCAAGTTTAGTATAAATAAAGTTCATTTTTTTTAACTTTGACATAGATTTTCAGTGAAAAATACATCAAGCTTCAATTATTTAGCTAGTAACAAACAATATAAGAAGACCTCCCCAAGATAGGCTTAAACTACACTGACAAGAATCAAAGTTAGAAATTATTGTAAAATTTACAGAGTAGATCAATTCTGTGCTAGAAAAAGCAAAGTTTGCCATCTATAAGTTATAAGAAGACATAATACTCCACTACAACTGAAGATGAATTCTTGTAAAGAAACCTACTACTCTACCAAAACTTAAGTCTTGAATACTATCAAAGTCTATAACCATTTTCTCTCTTTACCTACAAGCTTCAAATGCTACTACTAACAATTAATTTTGCAATGACTATATCAAATTGTATAAAGTTTGTATGAAAATATAGATAATATTGAAATAAGAAATTATTAAGCTTGTTAGGCTTAGTGCCACTCAAAATATTGAGAATGTAGGCTTTAGTTCTTCTAAGATTAGTATTAGGACTAGAGGTCTGATTATCATTAAGTATAATAGCAATATGATCAAGAATATTGGCTAATTGTTTATTAGTTAAATTATTACTATGCTGGGGTTTTGATTGTAAGCAAGTAGAAGAATGGTAAGAAATATTAGAGTGGCTAGTAGAGTTAGTAATTGGAGCATCCCCTCAATTAGGATTATTGTCCATAAGGATAATACTAGGGTTTAAAATAGGTGAAACTATCTAGGTAGGTTGAATAGTACAAGTAAGAGACCTAAGAGATAAGCAACCTCTTTGATGAATTTGTTTTGATTGCTGCAGATTATTTGAAGGATAAGCTCCAGTGAGATATTTGATAAGATAAGGAATGGAACTAAAGAATATTTCAAGTAGTAGAACTAGAATTGATCTAAAGTGGATTGAAGAGTTATGGTGAAAGAAAGCTATTAGACTTGATGAAATATGATTTGCAAGCCAGAGGAGTTGCAGATAGAACTATAATAGAGAATCTAATAGATAAAACTACTCAAAAGCAACAGCAAACTTGAAAGTCTGATAATACTGCTAAGTGCAGTTCATATTAGAAAGCAAAAGCCTGTGGGGTTGGCTTGGTGATGTATAAGATATGGAAATCCCATACAAAGTGCATAGTGATGTATATATGTACTTTCTAGAATGATCTTGGTTATAACTTAAGTTTTTAGATTAAGACAAAAAATATACTCTTATATTGAGTAATATAAGAGAACTCAATAAAGTTCTAAGTATAAACTTATCTATCTTATATACTACAGACCATGGTCTGTGCACACACTATATTTAACCTATCCTAAAGTATATATGCTTTCTATAAGACTAATATACTATTGCTATACTATATAATATCATTTATTCTAGAACCTTTTACATCCTTATCTGTATTATATACTTTGTCTAAGTCTAAAATAAAGAAAAGTAAAAATAAAAACCAAAAATAAAATAAAAGAAAAAAATAAAAATAAAAGAGAAATAAAATAAAGTCCATTGTTCACAACTCTGACAACCTTGGTTTTAGCTTATGTGCTATGCCATCTATTTGCTATATAATCATAATTTTAGAAGATAGAATAAAGTCCAAAGAAAATAAGTGTTAATAGTATAACTACTGGTCCTATATATAAGTATAAATTATTCAGAGTATAGCTCCAAGTAGAGATTTCAGTAATAAGATACTAAAAGGATTTAATAGAGAAACTTTACTGTGAAAGGCTAAGTTCAATAAGAGTATCTTTATTGTAGAAGACCAAGTACTTAAGGGGTTCAGAGTTGAATACAACACTATTATGGAGGATATGTTGTAAAAATATGGCTATCATAGAAGATGGGCTTTTGTCAGGGATCAAACATAACATTACTGCTATAAAGAATAGTCTTTGGAATGGGTAAACTTAGCATATAACATCTTCTCATGCTTTTCTTATTCTTTTCTTATTCTTTTCTCAAGGACACCTTCCTCTCTTTTTCTGTACTCAATTTTTTGCCTAAGTTGCAACTTGAGTCAAGCTTAGAATCATAATATTTGGTAAAGCATTATCAGGCCTATCTTGCAAAAGAAGAGTGTATTATGGTTAGACCACTGGAATATCATAATGGTTAGGCCATTGAAGATTATAAAACAAGACAATATTGTAGTAGAAACTATAAACAGACAAGAAGCTACAAATATTGAGGCATTTAAAGAGATATTGGAATCATTGAGGATCACTGAAGAATACACCTTGAAATTAAATAGAACTATAGAACTAGCATTAAAAGATATGTCAATAGTACTAGCACTAGCAGTATATAATAAAATAACACAGGTAGTTATACCAAAGAGCATGGTCCCAGACTCAGGGTAGTTTGATGGTGACTAGATGAAGTTTAAAGACTGATGGAGAGGAATACAATTATTGTTCAAGTATAACAAAGTCATAGCAATAGATAATAAGATCATAGCAGTGTTAGCCTAACCTAGAAGGAGTATAGCAGAAATTTATGTACAGAAGAAAATTGATCAAATAAAAGATGAAAACAACATCTAAGACTGGGATTATTTTGTCAAAGAAATCAAGACATTATTCAGTGGTAAGAGCAAGGTAGTAGATACTAAATATAAGATTGAAACCTTCAAATAAGAGAAGAAATACATTGCAGATTTTATGATAGAATTCAAAGTATTAGCTATGAAAGTGGAGATAGATGATATACATGCCATTTTCTTATTGAAAAAGAATGTCAGAACTGATATAATCCAGAGAATATTGAAATATTCACCCATAACAGTACTATAATTACTCAAAGAGTGGAAAATAGCAATTACCTTAGTAGAACAAGAATATAAATCAACTAAAGAAAGACAAGACTACAAAACAAGATTATAAATTACCTATAGAGGGAAAGAAGCACCTATAAACATTGAAAAGGCTAAAGATAACTATAACAAAGATAGAAAACTCAGATACCAGAAAATAGAAAAGAAACTAGATCTAATAAATCCAGAAGATTTAATAGAATATATTTAATCTCTTACTTATCTATTTTAGTGTATATATGGGAGACACTTTGTACTTGAAACTCTATTGAGCTCTCTTGTGGTTACCTAATTTAAGGTTCCTTTCTTTGATCCACTTTAAGATCTTTGAATTGTAACAATGAATCCTTATAAAGAAACTCACTACTCTACCAAAACTTGAGTCTTAAACACTGCTAAAGCCTACAGCATTTTTCTCTCTCTACTTGCAAACCTTAAATACTGCTAGTAACTCTATAAGTTTGCTGAGCAGACATTTCTATCTCAATACTGAAACACTGTTTCTAAGACAATTACAATTCCTTCTCTTTAACCATTGTCTAATAAGCTTTCTGCAATCTGGTCAATGTTTGAGATTGTTCTGTTTGGGTTCCTAACCACCTAGTTGTTACAACTTAAACTTAAGTAATGGAGTAAAATAAGGGTTTTGTATTGGTTAACATAAGAGAACTTGGTAGAGTTTTTAGTATAGATGAGTCTACTCTATATATCTCTAGTGCATGTTCTGTACATACTTTATATCTAGCCTACCCTAAATGCTATAAGTTATGTATATAAGAGTTATTATATTATATAATATATAATATCATCCTTTTAGATTCTCTTAAATATCACATGATGTTGTGACTATGACTGTGGCATGTGTGATTGACTTGTGACAGTTGTGACAGTCATATATGATATCTTGTTTCTCTTTACCAAGTCTAAAATGAAGAAAGAATAGAGAAGAATCAAAATATAAAAATAAGAAAAGCTTAAATGATAGAAGAAAGATAGAAAAGACATCAAAACTTCGTTGGCACCTTTCAAATTACTTATTATACAAATCAAGAAAGACAGTTGCCTATAGGAGAATTAGTGAATATATTATTTTTCAATTCCTCTTTAAACATGATTCTTCCTTGAAATACCATATTACCAACTGTGAATCAAGTCAACAACACAGGAATGGACATTCTGAAAGGACAAGCTCCTGACAACCATGATGAGGTGAGAGGTAGAATTCTCTTACAAAAACCGAACATTTCTAAAGACACATCAATGTCCTCTACAATTTCTGCCAAGCCATATCACAAAAGAATGACTCGGAACAATGATATGGACATCGACGTCAATGACAACAACAAAGACACTTCCCCTAAGTTGTTCTACAAGACACCTCAAGAGAAAGCAATTCGTCTCAGTATAGTGGCTGTAAAGCAGGCAAATATGTTACCTTTGAAAGATAACCTCACCAATGTCAGCAGTTCTCAATGTGTTCCAGATAAGTACCCTACCTCAACCCCTATACAAGGTTCACCTACACAAAATGATGAAAGCATATTCATAAACATCCCGTTGCCATATGATCCCAATACACCTACAGACCCTGAAATTTGGGGTAGTAACTTCTATCCTATCTCTCTTTATAGTTCAATCAAGCATATCAGGTCCAATATCAAGAGTATCAAGGAATCCTTGAAATTCATGGCAAAATATATTACTAATAAATAAATCGATCTATCCAAGGCTAATGAGTTGGATGATTTCAAAGGTATTAAAGAGGTGGTCTGGAGCTTTATATCCTCTGTCTACGATGTTAACTAGGATGCATTGTCTGCTGACAATAATTCTACTTCTTTAAGGAAAAAAATTGCAGCCAAGTTCACCCCTAGGATTCAACCAACTCCTCAAAGAAATAATAAAGAAAAAAACAATCCAACCCCAGCTAGCATCGAAAGGCTTCCTCTGCCCATCTCAGTCAAATCTCCAAAGGAGGTCAACACCATCTCTAAGTTCTTCAAGAGTGGTAAAACAGATAATTCCTCATTGTCTAAGACTAAATTTTATGCTCAAGCCTCCAAGCAGAACACTAGCATGTCAGATGTTATCAAGATCAAGGAAACTTTTCCTTCTATGGGAGTGAAGTAAATTGATCAAATCAATAACATTGTCAAAGGATCCCCCAAGCCTAAACCTTGCATCCAAATGACAACTAAGGGCCCATCCAGAAAACAAGACATTATCCCTATGGGTAATGATAATATTGAAAAGTTTATGAAAAACTCCTCAATTCATGTGGCTAACCTTAACAGAAATCTTAGAAATGCTAAGTCTAAAGTCCTTGTTGACTTCATTCGCTCTGACCTGCTTGGGGTAACTGTTGTTACCAACAATGTATCGCTTCCCTCTGATTTACTAATCATAAAAAATATGTAAAAAATTTGGAAAACATTGACTCTTCCTAGATTAACTCTCCCCATCTACTGCAATCCAAGTCCTATCTCAAGATTATAGGCATTCTCTACTACCCTCATAGAAATCTACAAGACCACCTCTCCTCTAGCGATGTCGAAACTGTTATCAAGCAGAACCAAATTTTCGACAATGTTACTCTCATATCTAAGCCAAGAGTGATCAAAGCGTCTCCCAAATCAGATATGGCAATTATATGGATCAACATCTGAGATGCTCAGAGTGGTGTAAAAGCCAAAGAACTCATTAATTGGTGCTTCAACATTGGATAATATATCATGACTATTAGGGCAGCTAACATGAACCCTGGAATCCTACAGTGTAAAAACTGCTGGAAATGAGGTCATTTGATATTTTCTTGCAGAATCCAAGGTTCAAAGTGTAGACCCCACAAATCCAAGAATCATTGCAAATTCAGCTGGTGCTACAAGGCCAACGAAAAGACTAACCCACCATGCCTTTGAAATCAAGAAAGGTGAACTGTGTCTGCACTTCTTCAAGTGTACCAATTGTCAAGGCAAACATCAGACAGATTCTACTACATGTCTGTTCTGGAAGAACTGCTTCAATAGAAAATGGCACCAGAAGAAATACTCTGAGATCTGTGAAAACAGGGTCAACTCAATTCATTCGGCTGGAAACGGGAAAACTAAACAATGATTTATGACAATCTAAAGATCTTTTTCCAGAACGTCCACAAAAACATATTAATTGTCAACACCATCCTCGAGACCCATAGTCACTTCGACATCATTCTTATTCAAGAACCTCCTTGGTCCATTATTTGTTCGATTCTGAGTTCAACATCTAGTAAAGGAGAAGTTCTAGTTGGGGCTCTCCACCATCTTAACTGGCTCTCTTTTGCTAGACTGCCTGCCACTCAGTTGGATTTCCCGAGAGTTTTGGCATACATCAACATTTGTCTCTCCTCTTTTTGTTTTTTCCCTCGTAGAGACATAATTAACCACAGAGACATTCTTCTAATTTCTTTCTTTTCCAATAATGTTTGTTTTTTCATCGTGAACATTTATTCTGACACTTCTCATTCCACCTTGAAGTATCTTAAGAATACTAAGGTGAATATTAACAATTTGCTCATTATGATAGGCAACTTCAATATTAGAGACTGGTTATGGGATCCTTCTTTCCCTTATCATGCTTCCATTAGTGATGACCTTTTTATTATAGCTGATTTGTTCAACTTGGACCTTTCAATCCCTACTAACCTTGTTCCCACTAGGTATTCTGATATAATGGGTAAATCTGACTCAGTGATTGACCTAATGTTCCTCTACAGTGATTCAAGAAAACTCAACAATCATATGATTCATCCAGAATGGTGACTCACTTCTGATCATGCATCTCTTATGATTACCATCCCCATTATAGAGGAACTTGTCCTGACTTCCAAATTTTTGTTACCAAAAAATAGCAAAGAAAAAGAAGCGTTCATCAAAGAAGCAGCCCTTATCTTCAAATCCCTCAACACCTCGAACCTCTTGAATCATGAGTCTCTGGAACAAGTTGTCAATTCACTAGCGGCAAGAGTTGAACAAGCTTGGAATGCTAATGCTAGAAGAGTCAACATTACAAAGCATTCCAAGAAATGGTGGAATGAAGACTGTAATCACTCTCTTAATAAATATAGAGAATCAAGAAGCCTGGAAGATTGGAAATCATTCATAAGGACGGTCAAAATCACCAAAAGATCATTTTTCGACATCAAGATCCAGGAAGTTTCCAACAAGAGCTATGGACCTTAGAAACTCATAAATTGGGTTAACAAGCACAAATTATCAGCTATTGAAGCAATCAAGTATGACAATCAACTATATGTCTTGCTCAATAGCTTGTGGAATGCCCTCCACTCCTCCTTCAACAATGCTCTCCATTGCCAGGTCGATATTAATATCCTTGATGAAATCAGAAATAAACAAGTATCTGCTTGAGTACCATTCTCAAAGAAAGAATTCAAGATTGCTTTAGGAATTTGTAACAATTTGTCGACTCCTAGACTGGATAAGTTGTCATGGAGTCATCTCAAGATCATCCTGAAGGACGATGTTTATATCATCAATGTCATAAAGATTGCAAATGCTTGTATTGACTTGGGGTGCTGGCCAAACCACTTCAAAAGATCATCTACAGTTATCATTCCCAAGCCAAACAAACTGTCATATGATTCACCTAAGTCATTCAGACCTATTGTCTTGCTCAACACTCTAGGAAAGCTAATTGAAAAGGTTATAGGAGAGAGAATACAATTCCATGTTGTTGCCAATGACTTTATCTACCCAAGTCAATTAGGTGGTTTGAAGTTCAAATCCACCATTGATACAGGAATAGCCCTTATATATATTATTGGATTGGGCTGGACAAAAAATTGCATGACTAGCACTCTGGCATTCGACATATTGCAATTTTTCCCTTTCTTAAACTATTGACTTCTCATGTGAATCATTCATAAAGTGGGACTTGATACTCGAGTCATCAAGTTTTTCAGTAATTATCTAATTGAAAGAAAGACCAACTACCTGTGGAACAACTTTTCTTCTCCCATTTTTAACATAAATGTAGGAGTAGGTCAGGGATCCACCCTCTCTCCTATTTTGTCTGCTTTATATCTTTCTCCTTTTTTATATATTTTAGAAAAACACTTAAAAAATCTCAAAATTCCAGTTTCAATCATTTCTTTTGTAGATGATGGACTTTTTATTTCTCAGGACAAGGCGTTTGATGTCTCTAACTCTTAGCTTTTCTGTAGCTACAATGTTATGACCAATCTTTTAGATAAATTCAGTCTCATTGTAGAACATTCAAAAACTAAAGTTTTTCACTTTTCTAGGTCACATAGTCTTTTTAACCCTCCCCCACTCAATCTATCACCCTTAGGTGGGCCAATCCTCTCCCCCAAGAATTCCTGGAAATATCTAGGGTTCATTTTCGACAGGAAATTGACTTTTCATCAACATGTCAATTTCTATTTCAACAAAGCTCTATTATCAGTCAAGTACATGAAATTGCTAGGAGATTCTTCATATAGTATTACCCCCTTGCAAAAATGGTTACTTTACAGATGTTGCATTCTCCCCATCACCTTGTATGGCTTCCAGTTATGGTTTTATCATCGTACCCCTCTATCTTATCCACTCAAGGCCCTTGGAAAAATATAGAGAAAGGCAGCTATTTGGATACTAGAAGCATTCAAGACATCTCCATCCAAAGGAATAGAGGCAATCATGGGTCTCATTCCTATCAAACTACACCTTCAGAAACTTGAGGGCAGATCACAACTCCGAGCGATGTCTCTCCCCACGAATCATATCATATGATCTCTCATAGATTCCTCATTTGGCTCTCCTCATTATCAGCATCCTTCTTCCCTGAACTCTTTCACTGATTAACAAAAAGCAAACATCAAAGGTTATCTTGTCGACTCTAACAACAGATCCCATGGGATATTTCCCTCTTTCTCTTCTACTCATCCTGAACTCTCTCCAGATTTTTGAGTTATTGACATTTTTTCTGATAGATTTTCTTTCAATTTATGCAATAAAGAAAAAAATGACAAATTTTGCTTTCATCAACTCGACTCAGTGGTTATTGAGTCATTCTCATCACAATCCATAGCCATTGTCATAATAGATGCTAGCATCAAGAATAATACTACTACATCCATTTTACACATGCATATTTTGAACCATCCTCTCATCAAGACCCTTCATCACACAGCATGTGTCACCAGTGCTGAAGCCGAGTTGTTCACTATCAGATGTGGCATTAGTCAAGCTTCATCCAAGGAAAACATTTCCAAGATCATAATCATCACCAACTCTATCCACGTTGCTAAAAATATTTTCAACCCCTTATCTCATCTGCTCCAAAGTCAATCTGTGGCTATCTCAGGGGATCTACATCAATTCTTTTCCAGGGATCCCAATAACTTAATTGAATTTTGGGAATGTTCTAGTTACCTTAACTGGCATCTTCACAAGGCTGTTAACTTAGAGATGAAAGCATTCAATCCCACTCCTGTCTACCCATGCAAAATATCTTGGGATTACAGCAAGAAAATGGAATGTGATAACATCCTAAATATTTGGAAAATGACATTCCAAGCTTCAAATGGAAAGGAAAATCAGTTTCTCAACTTACTTGATGACAACTCATTTGTTATCGAACTATCCTATATCAAAGGAGGACCTTGGCTTCAGTTGTTCGGACTCTTGAACTCACTATGTGCGCATGTGTTGAGAGCAATCACAAATCATGCTCTTATTGGAGAATACAGGCTTAGATTTTTCCCTAGGGAAGAATTTAAATGCTCATGTAGTGTGTATCCCATAGAATCAAGGTGACATATTCTCTATGATTGTAGCAGATTTAATGGCTATTGGAATCCAAGAAGAGACTCTCTTAGCTACTTTGTTATGTTTTTGAAAGCTAATCCTAACGCTTTTACTTTTCTAGACAATACTTATACTACTAGCATAAGTAGATCTTATAGCTAGTTCTATTTTTTTCTTTTTTCTTTTGTTTTTCTTTCTCTTTTCCTATTTTCGATTAGTCTCCTCTCCTTTTCTTTTCTTTCTCTTGTCTTTTTCCTTTTCTTTTCCTTTTTTATATTCATATGCTTCTATTGTATGTAGTTACAAAAGTAGCTACCATGGCCTGCCATTGTGCTCCATGTAATAAATTGATGATTTAAAATAAAAAAAAAGATAGAAAAAAAACAATTCTACCATCTTCAAGTCTGACACTAATGTAATCATTTTGAGGTTAAGTCAGCAGTGTTCTACCTAGTATTTTAATTGATTGGTATAGACTGTCTAGAGTATTTAGAGTAGCTATCACCTTCAGAGAACTCTATTCTATTTTCTAAGAATTTTCTAAAGATGAGACATATTGTGTAGAATAGAGTAATAAACTTAGAATTTTTTGGAAATCACAAACTTTACTAAACTCTATAAACATTGCTTAGTTGCTCTAACAATTCTAGACACAGTATTTCAATCTAGTAACAAGATATATCTAGACTTCATAGATATTCATACTATATGCTTTTTAGCTAAACTGTTATATTAACATCTCAGATCTTATATAGTAGAGAAGTAGAACCCATAGTTTATTATCTAAAGCTTTTATATGTATTGAGAAGGTTACACCTGGTATTCAATGTTATCAAGCTAACTGCTACACTTGAAGACTTAATATCTGATATGTATCACAAAATGAACTACTTACTTATTTGTGATATCTGAACCTTGGGTACACTCTCAAATGTTTAGGAGTGATTCAGAAGTTCAATAATGATGAAAATAATGATTAAGATCAATACAGATAATAAAGGATAAAAATTGATAAAAATTGATGTTGTTAAGTCTGAGGTCTAATCCTCAGACACAAAAGTATATATATATATATACAAAAGAGTGATGGTCCATGCACAAGCTGTTGCCATCACATGATCAAAACTTGTACCTGATGGGAGCTGTCATCTGTTATAGCAGATGTCAGGCTAATTTTAGAAGATAACTAATTATGTCACTACATTGATATGCTTGTATCTCTACCAATACTCATTACTTTGAGACACATCATATATTGTTGTAAACAAATTGATAAGCACTTTCCAATGCAAGTTCAATTATGTGAATCCGTTCAGCTGTTCATGAGATATTAGCAGACAAAGCTTTTACAGCTACTGATGGCCTGATATCTCAGTCATTTGTTGTTGCTTTTATACATC
>Ga0157368_1000645_pt1 | contig 16027 bp, 20 predicted proteins | sample AttbisABBM3_FD_113146 | JGI IMG/M metagenome (GOLD analysis project Ga0157368, IMG submission 113146) | Fungus gardens microbial communities from leaf cutter ant in Botucatu, State of São Paulo, Brazil - Atta bisphaerica ABBM3 | ecosystem: Host-associated > Fungi > Mycelium > Unclassified ...
ATAAGGGCAGGCGTAACTATTAGTAGCATGGACCATGTGTACTTTGTATATATAGGACTCTAATTTAGCAGAGACTCCTTGTCGAGTTCTCTTGTGCTTTTCTCCACTTGATTGCTTAACTGAGAGCTTTACCACTTGTGTTATCATTGGACCTTGCATCTAGTGGTTGCCATAACATTCTGCATCTTCATAAAATACTCCAAATTCTTATGGTTGGTCCAGACTTCAAACTTGAATTTAGTACATTCTAACAAATGCCTCTATGCCTCCAATTCTCTAATTACTGTCAACATTTCTTTATTGTAAATTCCATATTTTTTCTATTTCATTCAATGATTTTGAAAGGTAAGCCACTAGTCTCTATCTCCCATCTGTACACTTTATCAATAAAACTCCCTCTGTCCCATAATCTGACACATCTATCTCCATTATTATCTTCTTATCCAAATCTAAAGTCACTAGAATTAGTTCTCTTGTGAATCTTTTCTTCAATGCTTCAATTACTTCTCCTGTCTTATCTCACACTTCTATTTTTGTTTTTTTCTAGTCAATTCATGTAATAGTTTTGCTATCTTGGCAAAGTCTTTCACAAATTGCCTATAATAATTAGCAAACCCCAAAAACTTCTGTACTTCTTTAGGAACTGGTCAATCCAATACTATCTTCACTTTTTCTTCCTCTATCTTGATTCCATCTGGTCCTATTGCAACTTCTAAAAATCCTACTTCTCTCATCTTCCACTTACACTCCTTTGGCTTCACATACAAATTATTCACTTCCATCCATGTCAAAATCTCTTCTATCAGCTCATCATGTCCTTCTTTGCTTTCTGTCCCTACCAACATATCATCAATAAAGCTTACTATCTATCTAGTGTCAATCAAGTCTCTTAGCAACTCATTTATTATGGCCTGAAATGTGGCTGGTGAGTTTATTAAACTAAAAAACATAACTGTTGGCTCAAACAACCCTTTTGATATTGTAAAAACCACTTTCCACTTATCTCTCTCCTTTATTCTTATATTGTTATAATCCCATCTTAAGTCCAACTTTGTAAACACTTTCTTGGTCCCAATATTCTCAACAGCATCTGAAATAAGTGGTAATAGATGGTTGTTCTTGATTTTTCACTCATTAAGGTATCAATAGTCTTGTACTATTCTCTTCTTACTATCCTTTTTCTATGAAGAATACTAGTGCAGTCTGTGGTGACTTTGACAATCAAATATATCTCTTTCTTGTCTGCTCTTGAATGAACTCTCTCACTTCTTCTCTCACTTCTTTGAACAAGAAATAAAATTTCATTTTTCTTGGTATAAATCCCTTCTTCAAATATATTATATAATTCTATATCTTCCTTATTGGCATTCTCTCACTTGTTTTCTTTCCAAAAACTTTGATCCACTTGTGGAATTGTTCTGGAAATAACTTCTTTGCTTTCTCTTCTAATCTTTCTGTCTTTTCATCAATATTCTAAATCTCCTATTCTTTTGCTACCTTCTTTATTTTCATTCTTTTTTATTTTTTTTCCTTTTTATTCTTCTTCTTCTCTTCTTTTTTCTCTTTTTATCTTTGTCATCCTGATTTTTCTTGCTTTTGTCTTCACTGTTTTCCACACTTCTCTGAATATCTTGTTATTTTTACCTCTCCTGTTTTCTAATCAATCTCAGAATTGTGACAGATAAGCTATTGTATTCCTAAAGATTACATTCTACTTCTAACCTCTAATCACATTGATCTCTATCCTTTTTTTATATCTCTAATAATAAATATTTACCTCCACTATATATTCTATCAGCCCCTTCTTATTGAATATTCCATCTATATTTCTCACATAAATTGGTCTTTCTATTTTCTTCAACTTAAACCCCTTCTTCATTACAAACTCAGAGCTCATCTATCACAAACTTCATTCAGTTTGTATCTTCACAACTAGTAGACTAATTTTCACAAATTAAGTTGTGCTGGAAAGCTTCAAATTATGGCTATCTGTACATATGTGGAATATACAAAAGCAACAACAAACAACCAAGATATCAGGCAATTAGTAACTGTAAAAGTTTCATTGGCTAATATCTCATGAATGGCTAGACAGATTCATATAATTGAACTTGGATTGAAAAACACTCATCAAACCATTTCTGATGATATATAGTATATTCCAAAGTGATAAGTATTGATAGAGATATAAGCATATCAATATAGTGACATAATTAGTTATCTTCTAAAATTAGCCTGACATCTGCTATAACAGATGACAGCCCCTATCAGATATGAGTTTTGATCATGTGATGGAAATAGCTTGTATACAGACTATTATTATTTTGTATATATATATATACCTCTGTATCTGAGAATTAGACTCTCTCCTATGTGATAGTAAAGAAGGGGACAAACAACTCTACCAACATGGAGTTAACAGCTGGATATACACATGGTCCTCATATAATGGAAATTAATAATACAAACACACCTCAAGTCTTAGATCCTTCAGTAATTTCTTATGTTATTAAGCAACTTATAGACCTATAATTACTGGACAGCAATTTTTGTTTCATTTCTATTTTCAGATTAAATGAGTGCTTGGATGATAATGCCAAGAACATCACATGCTTACTTCTTAGAATAGTGGCCTTCATTAGGCAATATAAATTAGAAGACAAAATAGCAGAAAATAAGTTTGGCTTTGCAGTATGGGACTTTCTTTCAGCAATTTATGAATTTAGCTAGGACAAACTGATTGCAAATAAGGCCAACCAATCATTCAAGCAATGTATTTCTGCTTAATTTAAAAAAGCTCAATTTAAAAATACAACCCTAAGTAATATGGCCAAAGATAAACAAGTTAATATTTCTAAGATTTCTTTATCTATTCCTTCTAGACCTAGCAAATGTATCTTGGCTAAATCAAAGTTTTTCAACAAAAATTAATTAGCTAACTCTAACTCTCAGTGTAACAACTAGTCCTATGCTCAAGCATTCAAGAGTAATATCAAGAAAATTTTCAAGATCAATGACACTTTTCCAAAGCTTTCTCTTAATAAAGTATCAGAGATCCACAATGTAATGAACAAGTTGAATCAGAAAAGTAAACCTAGAATGAATATGACTACTAAAGACCCTTCAAGGAAATAGATTATCATTCCAATGGAAACTAACAACATAGCAAGAATTATGGCATAATCCAATGAGTATATTGCTAACATCTATAGGTTGTTAAAAGATATAAAATTGGAAGTATCTGCTGATTATATACATTTGAACAATAAAAGGATTGCCATTACAACAAACAAGGTAGCTATCTCCTCTAATTTAAACACAGTAGAGAAGTATATAAAGAAACTGAACAATGTTGATGCTAATAATGTCATAAGCTCAAAACTTCCTCAATTGAAGTCTTACCTCAACAACACTAACCTTCCTATTACTCTAGATATCATTGAAACAGTTGTTAAAAGTACTCATATTTTCAGCAATATAGTTTTAACATCTCACCCATAGGTTATCAAAGCATTCCCAAAATCCAATATAATAGTGGTACAAATCAATATTTCGAGTTCATAAACCAGTATAACTGCAAAGAGTCTTATTAACAGATGCTTCAATATAGGTTAATATATTACTACTATCAGAGAAACAAATATGAATCTGGGTATCTCTCAATGCAAAAACTGCTGGAAGTAGGGGCATATAACATTTGTGTGTTATTCACATGGATCTAAGTATCAAAAATGCAATGGTCCACACAAACTCAAACATCATAGAGATATGGTATGGTATTATAAAGCAAATTTCAAGACAAACTCTCCTAAGCTTGAAACAAAGAAAGAAGAACTTTATACTCACTTCTTCAAGTGTATTAACTACAAAGGTGATCACTAAGCAGATAATACTAACTGTTCCTTCTGGAAACATAGGTTTAATAAGAATTAGTATAGTAAAAAGTTGCAGGAGCTCCAAGAAATCAGAGCCAATTCAATTTTCTTAGCTGTAGGCAGGATAAAAATATGATTTTAAAATCCTTAAAAAATCTTTTCACTCAAGAACCTTTCTGGTCTATTATTTACAACATTCCAAGCTCCTTGTTTGAAGAAGGTGATAAGATTATAGGTGCTCTGAATTGAGATACTTTAAGGTGTTCTGTTGGTCATCCAAGTAAATGTTGAGAAGGAAGCATAGAATGCCATAATTTGAAAAGAAGACAAGGCTAATATCTCAATGATTAAATATGTTCTTTTGTAATTATAAATATAGATTGACTAGTTTATTGTTTATGTAGGTGATAACTCTTGGATGTTCATTTGCTATGAGTGAGGTTCTTGTAAATGTAGTCTAGAAAGAATGATGAAGGGCTCCTATAAGGTCTTCACCTTCTTCAGATGTAGAGCTGGGAATTTGTTAGATGATGGACCATGGAGGTTCTTGAATGAAGATGATGTCAAAGTTTTTATTATTCTTGAGAATTGAATCTGTGAGTAGTTTGTTCTTCCAAACATTCTGTGAGAAGATCCTTAGGGATTTTACAATTATTGTTTACCACCACCCGCAAATTGAGTTAGCCCTAATTTCTTGGAGCTCTTGTGTTTTCTTGGTGTGCCATTCTCAGTTGAACCTGTGTTTCCAGAACAGACAGTTGTAGCATTAAAATAACATCTATTGCCATCACACCTACAACATAATTGTAAGTATAATTGTAGATTTAGCATAACTAGAATACTCACCTCAGAGAGTTCCAGAATATGGGACACAACTGAGGTGAGTAATTGGTGAGTAATTGCAACTACTTGAGTTATATATCATGTAAAACAAATAATAGTAAAGGGTGATATGGTAGTGGTCCAAGCAGTGGCCCACGTGGTCGGAGCATGTTCAATAGCAATCACTGTTCTCTCCTTTCCTCTTGGCTTTCCTCAATCCTTTACCTAGCTTCCACCGCTCGTTGATCATATCTACTGTGTCAAGTCTATTCCGCCTCAAAACAGGAACATATTTTATCACCCGTTTGTAAACGCCCCCACCCAGAGGATACGTCACTACACCTAGATTCTGCACTGACAAGTCTGAATCGTTCGAGGCCATGATAGAGGTAGAGGAAAGAGGGAGAACAGAGTTAGGAGGTCGATGATACTGTTCTGCAGCTTGTAGAAAATGTTGATCGAGTATAGTGTGAACACGGGAGCAATTCCATTTTGAGTGTAGTTGATGGTACAGGTCCGTTTCTGTGCCCTGTCCAGACCGTCTTGTATTTTCGTCCATCGGAAATGAGGGATTATTTATAAATGACTGGCTCCGCCATCTAACATCTTCCTCCGCATAACCACAGTCCCAGAGCATGAGCGGCAAAGCATCAGCCATCTGATACTCGGGTTTCGATTCGACAACTTCCAATCCCTCGCCTTCCGCTGCCGGTTCTGTGCCCGAAGCGACATTCATCAGTTTTGTCACTAATGAAGGCTTCTCGAGGCCGGTTCCGATGAGGAAAAGAATTGCCATGATGTTTCGAACTTGGTGATAGAGAAACGCATTCCCAATAAGATTGAACACATACATTACTTCTCCTTGTTTTCCACCTCCTGTCAAGTCGACAGGCTCGATATCAGCACGGGTAATATTCCTCCCAAACTTAGTGACCTGTTTCTGAGCATCGATTTTACACAAATTACGGAAATCATGTTCGCCAACGAGATTCGCTGCTGCTTCACGCATAGCAGATATGTCAAGAGAGTGAGAAGAGAAAAAATATTTGTAGTGTCGATATTTGCATGAAAATCGCGCTGAGAATGTCGGTGCAACTGGAGCCCATGCTAGAATTCGGATGGTGGGAGGTAAGAGCCGATTGAGAACACCAACGTAGTCGATTTCATTCTTGGTTTCTAACCGCTGCTTCTGGGGAGACGAAGGTCTTGAGAGAACTAATGTTGCAACTTTCTCAGGTAGCTCAGAATCCTCCAGAATATCTTGCACTCGCTCCTCCGTTTCTGCCTTTTCATTCTCTTCCACCTCTCCAAGTGCACTCCTGATCCACAGCGAGACAACCTGTCCAGCAGCGCTTACACCCTTATCCGTCCTCCCACACTTCTCCCATTCACATCCCTCCAACCCTCGACTGGGATCAATCAACCTCGCCTTTGCCATCGCACTAAACAACACATTCTCTACCGCTGGTGTTTGTGAAACGTGATTAGCTTGATACGCAAGTCCACCGTATTCCCAACCTGAATAACAGAATTTGAGCGCGATTTTGCGTTTGCGATGTTGTGCAAAATTGAATGTTCTAGGTTGTGGTGAAGTTCTGGCTGGGAGATCAGGCAACGCGTCGATGTTAGCGATAGTTGCAGTTGCAGTTGCAGGTCTCTTCGTCTCTGACGAAGAAGAATGCAGTAAAGTAGTGGCAGCAGAATCCTCGAGGGCAACAAGCCTCTCGATAAGTTGCTTGCGAGTCAACGTCTCGTAATCTGTACGCCTGGTGGTCATGGTTCTTCGGAAAAGAAGGATAGGTAAGCTGAAAATGTATCGATAATTATATGTCATACACTTTGGAAGTTACCCATCACCTTCAACGGGGAGAGGATATGATATGATGGGTGAGTCGGTCCAAGTGCCTTGCAAGATCAAATTCACGCTTTGGGATTATCTCACCAACTCGTATTCCAAAATATGACCTTGCTCGATATCACAGACAGGTAGTGAACTAGGGGTACCAACAAATTTGTATCTCAATTCCCTTATACCAATTCCACCATCCTAGGTCCTAAGCCAGTTTCTGTCTGGCCATGGGCAACTCATTATAGAATTAAGATGACTACTAAATGAGAAGTATTCATCCAAAACAAATGATGATGATGCATTCGTAAATTAAGCGCCGACTAAATAACCATCTATGCGTGCATTACAAACAGACGATGTTAAAAATACCCAGAAAATAATCAAACTAGAAAATAATCAAACTAGAAGAAGCAATCACATCCCCTCCTTCACGAGAAGAAATATGGACTCATTCTAATCTCTGACACATTGAACTCTCCCTTCCTCGGCAAAGGTGGGAACAAATCTGATAGGTTTACAAACTTACCCCCCAGTTCCACAATCGCAGCCTTCTGTCGTTCCTTCTTCTCCCTCGCAGCTTTCGCTTGAGATGACTCTCCTATGTCCCCTAACTGTACTCCCTCTTCATCAATACCCAAGTCTTTGTCTTTGGAATCAGATGCTAGCTCCTTCGCATCGACCTCGCCGAGACCGTTCAACAGATTTTGAACTACGCCTTGGTCTTTGACAGCCCGCGATTCATCAATAGTAGATGAGTTCTCTGTTACAACGACTAGGTCTGATAGTGCCGTGAGCGATTTGGCTTGTTCGGGTGTTGCATATATCCGACTTCCAGCTTGGTGGAGCTTACTGGCAAGACCCGTACCAGTCAGATTTATGAGAGGAACTTTGTAGTTGTGATATTGTTGCAAAAACTACGAAAATATAAGTTTCCCATGTAGAAAAAATCAAGCAATGTACAATGTACCTCCTTCAGAAGTTCCTCCAAGATCGGCAATTGATGAAGCGAAACAAACGTTTCACGAATGATCTCTGACATCGCATCAATATCCGCCGCATGCGTCCAGTATGAATCATGCACTGAAGCAAATATCAATTTATTTTTCTATACCACCAGAAAATTGTCAACACACTCAGATAAAAAATAAATCAATAGCTATGACTCACTCTACACTCGAGCGCAGTCAGGGTCATATGCGTCGCATCTAGACTGTGAATGTAATTAGGCGGGAATGCCGAAGCTTGTTTCACCGAATTGACTGCATAGACACACGACATTAGCACACCTAAGCCCCGAAAAAACACCAAAACCGACGTACCTTCGGCTATCAAATTCGGATCCGAAATATACACAGTTTGAAGTGCCGTCATCACTTGCTTCCTAACCGTCTTCCTGTAGGGCTGGACAATCGGCAGCCCAAGCGGCGTAGTCCACCTCACACTCGCCATTTGTTCTTTCTTCACCACATCCATAGGCAATATTGTAGGCTTCCTTCCCACTTTCTTCGTAGTCACTCCCTTTGCTTTCTTTGCTTTCGCTGTTCCCTTTGCTTTTGCTGTTTCAGTCTCTTCCTTCACCCCTCCCGTTCCCTTTGCTTTCGCTGTTTCAATCTCTTCCTTCACTTCCTTCGTCTGTTGAGGGATTTCTCCTCGCCGCCGTTCAATCGTCTCCATGTATTCAGCCATAAGTTCCGGAATACGTACTTCAGGTATGGACTTGGATATGAGTCGTGCACAGAGGTTAAGCCAATTTTGGATGGCTTTAGCTCCAGAGAAAAGGTTGCCAATACATCCCAACACCACATGTGCGAGATAACATGCGGCGAGCCAACATTCTTCGTCTAATATATCACCACGATCTTTGAGTTGTTTCTCAATCTGATCACGCGCACCGATGTAAGTCACTCCATACACCGTTGTCATAACCTACTCAACCCAACCACGATCAGCACAAGAACCCTGAAAGGAAAGCAAAAGAAACATACGGTCTGCTTGACAACCTTCCTCGTAATCTTCCCCTGCAACATCATCGCATACTTCTCCCCTTTTAACGCATCCTTCTCAATAACCTCCTCTACCATCCTCCCAACATGACTGTACACATCGCTCGGTTTGTCTCCCGCAACCAAATTCACCTGTTGCGCACCCTGCACATCTCCACCAAGTGCAGCATAATGCTGTAACCCATTACACGTCCCATCCTGATGCACAGGTAAACTCGATTCATACGTGTGAGGATCTTCAGATTTATAAGCAGCACATAATTCCATTGACGCAGCGAGAAATTGCCATGGATCTCCTGCAGACAACCACCACCTCGAACCGTCCAAAGGGTTTGTGGCAGCTTCACGAATTTGGTCCATATGGTCGTCGACCCATTTAACGCGTTCATCAAAAGCGGCTTTATCGAATCCGTACAAGTTAGCAATATGGATTTTCAGCCAGCGTAAACCTTTTTCGCCCAATGCTTTGGCTTCACCGAATGTGAGGAGACCACGGCACAAGTCATCACCAATGTGATTGAGATGTGCTGGTATGGGATATGCACGACCACGGAAGTCGAGGTTGTGAGGGAAGTAGAACGTCTCGTTGAGGAACTATCAGGCGGAACCAAATTACTTTACAATCGTAGGAATGTGAGGACAACTTACTGCTCGAGCAATCTCCAGCTTATAATTCACGCTACACCTTTCCGAATGATTATTTGCCTTCGCCTGATTATACGCTTTCTGCCTCTGCATATACACACTCTTCTCCTTCATATCCGTGCCAAAATTCGGCGGTAACTCCGGTTCTGGCCTATCGTAGACTGCAGGTGGAACTTTACCCACCCTCTCGCCGGAATTCCACACCTGGACCACCACGTTAAAGACTTCCCGATTGATTTTCCATGGTGTAGAACCTAGTACGTCGAGCCCAGTATACACGTACTCAAATTGGCCATTTTCAGAAGCTTGTTTGATGTAAATGCGTTGTTCTTGGGAGTCTTTGTACCGCATGACGGGAGCTAGATGTAATTTGGATAACAAGTAAATAAAGGAGGGAAAAGAACGCACTCCTACTGTACATGTAACCTCCTCTATTGTGACTTGTCCACGGTTCAGGTTCTACAAGCATGGGTAACTGTCTGGGGTGAAGGGTATCTTTCAAGTGATCTCGTGCCATTCGTTCCGAAACAACCGGGTTCAACCTTACCACACCGATTCTGTAACCACGTTGGTACTCGAATGTATGATAAAATGCGGGTTGCATCTCTGAACTGTCCAGGAATGAATGACCCCCTGCAGGTAGTCAAATGACAATGACTTACACAGTTTCACCTGTCTTTTTATCAATAGCCGTCCTCTCAACTTCCGCAACTTCCATTAAACAATCCACCAAGATCCCACCAATCTGGGCTCTAATCACTTGTGGCCATCCTGAGTCCCATCCGTCGACCCCTTTTAAACGCCTTGCAGCAGTCATTCTCCGTTCCCGCATTGTGTTGTACAACACTTCAGAGTAGATACTATGATCCATTGAAGGCGCTGCAGCAGACAGCAACCCAAGTAACATTTCATCTTGAGCCCACTTCTCAGACACACCTGCAGACAACCTGTCCTTCGATGCCTGATGTCGCTTCCCAGCCTGCGCTCTATACTCCGCTTCCACTGCCTTCCCAACCGAAACGACGGCTCTAGTGGTCTTCATCCCATCCGTTAATCCACCGGATCCCTGCAGCCTCATAATCTCCAAGATTGTGATCAGACTCAACCTCTCTGGTTTCATCAGTAACAAAAATGCTTTCAGCTGAGAACGATTTTTGTTTTCTCGAATTTTAAGTAAATCCTTGTCAGTTTCTCGAGGCAGATTCATTTTTTGCCCTTGTATGATACGATCAATTTCTTGTTCAATACGATTGCGGAGCTTCTGGTGCCAAGTCCACATCCAAGTTTGAAGGGAACTATCTTTGAGAGCAGGGTTCATGACACCGATGGAGTCGCATTTTTCAGTTTGTTGTTGGAGACGTTCGAGAGCTACCTCGTAGGCAGATCTTTCAAGTTGTCTTTGGCGTACTAGGGAATCATCTGCTAGGATGCGACGTGTTTCATTCATGTTTTCAAGATGACGACGGAGTTGAGAGATGTTGAAGGGGACGTCGGGTCCGTAAATGAGGTTGCCCCGGGCATCATATTTCTATACAATTACGTTAGTCCCGACAAGCCTTCCAAAAACTATGACTGCATACAGCTTCACGCGTAACAGGCTTAACCTGCGGAACGCCCTCGAGGGCATCTTCTGACAGGACAGATACTTGAGCTTGGCCGAGCTCTGTAATCATGTCAGGGAAGTTCATGATAAGAGCGGCCTGGGAAAGTGTCTTTATGGCTTGTGTGGCAGACTTATGGTTGTCAAACACAGTCTCTGCAACTACGAGGGCAGGAGAAATCTTGCGCTCGTGCATCTTGAACAAAAGTTCCGAGGCTGTCGGCAACTTGACCTGTGTACTGGGTACCGGCATCTCGACGGGATTCTGAGACTCTTGATTGTAACTGTTGTTCGGGGATAACTCAGAACGGATAGAAAATTTGAAAGATGGAACGCTTACTGCATCCAGATCTGGAGCATGAGCCCGTAGGTAACCTGGTCCGGAGCGACATTCTCTGCTCCACTCTCAAGAAGTTCATAGAGGTCATAAATCTCCCCCAGCCATTGGTCCTGGTTCTCAGGTTCCTTCTGGGTCGCCATGCCAAAGTACGCCTCAATGAACGCATTGTACACACCAACTTCCAGTAGCGAGCTCGTTTCGCGCTTTCTCAACTGGCCAAAGATGGTCTTTGCACGAGGAACATCGAGCGAGTTATGCAGACACGTCTCCATGATGCTCATGCTCTCCTGGGTCATCGTGTCAGTGAACCATGAGTTGTCGTTTGACGTGCCCGGTGGCGACGGTGAGGGTAGAACAGTGTATGTCTTGTCCCGAGCAAGAAACTTTTCGAGGTCTGTGAGAATGCGCTCCTCGTTGACTGGTCGAGTTGGAGGGTGCTTGGCATTGAGGAAGGCCGGGTAAGGGATGCGGGCCTCCTGCGTCGCGACGCTGGGCGACTTGGACGGGTGCGATGGCGTCGTGTACAGACGCTCTGGACGGGGAAGCGCCTGTCTGGACAACGCAAATACCGTCTCCAGTCGTCGCACAGCCCGTGGCAGCATACTTATCGACGCCTCTCTCAAATTTTTTCCATTATAGCACTTCACGTGATCTTATGTCAGCGATACAAATCAGCAACAACAAATCATGGTACCAGTGGGATAGGCAGAGAACAAATGGATCCCTGGACATCCAATCTGCAAGGCAGAGTATTGATATTGATAGATTTCGCAAGATGGGGGAGGGGGGCGACAAAATAAAGACGTATAAGAATTCTTAATCAAGGCCATTTGTTACTGCTCCAACAAAGAGAAAGGAGAACTTCAAGCTGGAGGCAAATTTCGGGAGACTCATTATCTCTAGTTTTGATGTTGACAATAAGACTAAGACCGTGACTCAGTATTACTAGCGCCCTAGTGCTCAACTTGCAACAATGGAATCCTTATTCGACAGTGAATTCAATGGTAAGACTATCAAAGCGAGCCTGAAAGGAAGCTCCTTGATATCACTGAAGAGATTGGGGGTATCACAGCCCAATGAGGGAACCAAATAAATGCTCATGAATGCTCACGAATTACTTATGAATTATTTATATCTCCAACGCATCGCCTATCCCCAGATATCATTCAGCAGATCTCCCATCAGATCGCAATCCTGTCCTGAGTACTTAAGAGGTCCCTCTCCTCCTGGGACGTATTTGTAGCCAATGGAGAGATATCGTCTCCGCCATCTACATTGCCGTTCCAGCAGATCCTGTGCCAATGATACCATTACTGGATGATGTTGCCCTATAGCTTGACTTAGTCGCTCTGAGCCTTTCCCGCCTTCAGTACGTAACTTTAGATTTGGCAATGTATCAGGGAGCTCCGTTGAGTAGTATCCTGTCCTTTGCTGGGATAGTTTTTCTTCCTCGTACCCGAGCAAACGAGATTCCATTATTAGAGAAGATTCACTTTGACAGTGCCATAGGACATCATGGCACTCATGAGTTCACCGGATGCGAGCTCAAGGAGGGATAGGGGAATTTTGAGGGCACCGAACCTCTACTCAGTCTCTTCGTTGGAATCAGCCCACTGAACTCGACTGTTTTGGATCAATTCCTACGTGGTAACCAATTGAAGACCATTCTATCACTAAGAGTTTGGCCATTTTGATTCTTGTCTGCCCTAATCTCGAATATTTCAGGTACAACTGTTTTTCGATGGTTTACTCCCCTTGCGAACGGCGATTACGGCCTACCGAAAGTAACAATGATCAAACTCTTTGGACTGGCCATCACAGAGACTGACAATATTGCTTCTTCTCCTTTCTTTTGCCACAAGTTCTGCGGCATCTGAAGTTCATACATCGACCCTCCAGATTTTGCGCAATATCATGAGTTGAGGTCGATTCACATTCCTTCTGAGATGTGAATCCACTGTGTCAACGGGCCTGCTGAGGAGCCCAACTAGATGCTTTATGTCTGAGATGACCACCAACAGACTAGTGGAATCAAGGAGAAGTTCACAAAGAGACAGGGATGTCTTTGAATCCATCCTCACATCTGTATATTACTAGAAATGCTCACCATATAAAGGGCCACTGAGTGTGCCTATTCTAGGAGTTGCTCCTGGACCCAACACAAGTAATGTCTGTGCCACCAGAAACCTAGTCTGTGAAGATGCATGAAATACTTAGTTCAATGGAAAGGTTTTACTATAGAGCATAATATGTGGGAAAAGAAAGCAGACTTGGAAAATGAAAAGGAAGCAGTAGTAGAGTTTGAAGAAAGAATGAGTGCTGAGATTAGGAAACAAAAGGGAATATATTTGAAGACAGAGAAGTTATGGAGAGTAAAATCAATCTAGAAGTAGAAGAGTTTAAGAGAAGTGAGTTACTGGAGAAGTATACAGCAAAGTTGTTGTTTGGATGGAATGGTGGAAAATTTGAGGAGGAAAATTTGAAAAAGTTAGAGAGAAATTGGCAAAGATAGCAGAAAGAAAAGCAAGACTGAGTTTCTCTAGAGGAGAAATCTTATAGGAGTAATGTCAGAGTTTGTTTTCCTAAACCCTAACTTAGGATTAAAGATAAATAAACTTAGGTTTTGAACACAGACTTGGATTTTTTTCAGTTTCCTTATTTGGACTTAGCTAAGAGAGCATAACAATGATGTTACAGTCACAGTCACACAATCATATGATAAATGGAATAACATAGAATTTGCTAGAAAAACCTAGTTATACTTTAAAATAGATTAGTGTAAATATATACAGACCAACACTCAAAGATACATAAGATAGACTAACTTGTAGTAGAAATTCTATTGAGTTCTCTTATATTAACTCTAATACATGGTTTCTCTTTTGCTCTAACACTTTGAAGTTTAAGTTAAAATATTTAGCTACGAAAGCCAGATATTGTTAGAGTTGTTAGACTTGGTTTTTATTTTATTTTATTTCTCTTTTATTTTTATTTTTCACTTTCATTTATTTTATTTTAAATTTCATTTCCATTTTCTTTATTTTGAACTTAGGTAAAGAAGAGTGATGTAATATCATATATAATAGTTACATAATACAGAGAAGGTTATAAAAGATTCTAGAACAGATAATATTATATAACATAGCAATAGTATATTGGTTTTATAGAAAGTATATAAACTTTAAGATAGGTTAGTTGTAGTGTGCACACAGGCCATAGTCTGTAGTATATAAGATAGACTAACTTGTAACAGAAACTCCATTAAATTCTTGTAAGGAGATCTCACTTATTAAGCTAGATAAATGTCTTAGAAGCTAGTGTCAAGTTCACAAATGCTGGACTAGTTTGTAAAGAGATCTCTATCGAGTTTTCTTATGTTACTCAATACAAGAGTTGTTCTTCTGTCCCACTCTAAGGACTTTAGACCATAATATTAGAACTTGATTCCTATTCTGGAGACCGCTTAACACTAGCCCTCTCTCTCAACTCTCTTATCATCCTCAACTGAAAGGCAACATTGCCTTTTAGTCAAGAAGAGCAGCCAGACCCTAGGCTCAAGGGATATACCAACTAGGAGGGCGAATCCTAGTCGTTTGTCTGTATCAAAGCCCACTGGTACATTTCAGATGTATCACCTTTTGTGGATGTGTTAATTACCTTTCTTCGAGTATCAGCTCTGTGCTACATCTCTCCTTGTGAGGTGTCTATGCAGGAGAACAGCAGATGTCCTTAAGACCTTGCTTAGAGTAGAACGTCCTTCTTAGGACAAAATCACATACACTTTTCTTAAGGCAGTAGTTAGTAGCAGTGTAGGCAGGATTTGAAGAAGGCCTGCTATCACTTATCGAGATACTGTTGTCTTCCGAGTACAAGTCAGAGAGTGAAACCAGCATGGGTTCTGCTCTTCCCTTATATACATCCTCACCACCACCACCATCATCATCACCCTCACCCATTGACTCTCCACCACATTATAACATGAGTCAAATAAATTTACATGAAATCATTCAACAGCAGCAGGAGCAGTTGGCAGCTATGTAGGTGCAGATACAGGCCCTACTGGCAGGAGGAGCAGAAGGAGCAGAAAGGGAAGGAGCAGAAGGAGTAGCAAATATGAAGGAAAACCACAATTATTTGATGGAATGCCATCAAAGGTAGTGGGATTTGTAACAGGATGTAAGTTATATATAAGAAACAAGTTGGCAGGAGCAACAGTAGAGGTACAAGTGCAGTGGGTATTATCATATGTACAGGGGAGGTCAGCAGACATCTGGAAAGAAAATGTCATGGAGGAGTTAGAAGCAGGAGAAATAGAATATGAATCAGTGGAAGAATTTTTGACAAGTTTAAAGAAGGAATTTGGAGGAGGAGGAGAGGAGTCGGTGAAAGCAGCGGAGCCAAGAAAGTTGGAGCAGGGTGGAAAGACTATGGAGGAGTTCATACAGGAGTTCAAGAGGGCAGCAAGAGGAAGTGGGTATGAGGGAAGGCTGTTGATACAAGAGTTTAAAAGGGGAATGAATGGAGGGATAAGGAGGAAGTTGATGGAGGCGGAAAATCCACTGGCCTCCATAGAACAATGATATAGAAGGGCAACGGCCCTTAATAGAAACTGGGGGAAGAGCAGAAGAGAAGAAGAGAGGCTGAGAGGGAAGAAGGAAATGGGAGGAGGAGCTCCTAAGCAGGAGCAACAACAGATATTGCTATGACCATTAGTGTGGCAGAGGAGGCAAATGCCCCCTCAGCAGGCAACAACAGGGCCTGCTCCAATAGAAGGGATTGAGAGGACAAATGCAGTGGTGGTTAGAGGTGCAGGACAAGGAATGGGAGCTCCTCTGAGAAGAAACCTCTATGCTATGGAGGTGAATAGAGGAAGGAATTGCTATGCATGTGGAG
>Ga0157368_1000646_pt1 | contig 16025 bp, 14 predicted proteins | sample AttbisABBM3_FD_113146 | JGI IMG/M metagenome (GOLD analysis project Ga0157368, IMG submission 113146) | Fungus gardens microbial communities from leaf cutter ant in Botucatu, State of São Paulo, Brazil - Atta bisphaerica ABBM3 | ecosystem: Host-associated > Fungi > Mycelium > Unclassified ...
ATACTATAGTAGAGAGCTAAGAGAGTACAAGTAATGATAAAGGATGAGTAATATTGGTAGTGATTTAACTATCTAATTAGTACTACTGATCTTGGACCAAATGCTTAGTAAGCAGAATGCTTTATAATAGAAGCAGATCTTCTTATACTACTCTAATATGTATGATGTAACTACTATCTCCAAAATATCTAACTAAGTTCTATACTATATAATTTGTTATGTGATCTAGTGTGTTCATTATTTATATCATGTGACTGTGGTCTTATGACTCTTCCCATTAATGCTTAGTGAGAAAAGAAAAGAAGAATAGAATAGAGATTAATTCATAACATATCTTATCTACTACTGGTTACTCATATCCATCTCAAACTTGTTATTCACTGTTCACTTGTCTTCTACTATTGTTTGGTAAGCTTATATTATCTTCAAGTTTATCCTTTCCTAGCTGTTATTCTGTAGTTATGTCAGCAATGTTTCATCTGATTAGTATGGACTACTAGATTATTTAGGACAGTTGCTGCCTTTAGAGAACAGAATAAGGTTCTCTTGGGTTCTTTCTGGAGGTGAGTCATGTACATTGTAAATATTGGACAATATACTTAGGTTCTTGTTTTGAAGTATCTTCTGTGTTCCTGCTCAGTTGCCCTAACAATAACAAGTATTGATGCTAGAACTTTTTCAAATATGAGTTGCTTTGGAGATTATAGATATTTTCAGATCTTATTTTGTTTAATACTACCATTCATCTCTCTCTTAAATTCTTTCACTAATGCCTGACCTTTATACCCACTACCTCTGGCCACTTATCTAAACATGTGAACAAATCTATTCATGGTCTGGAGACCTTGTTCTAACTACTTGAGTTCTGCTACTTTTACTGACTCATCATCAATAAGAGTAGCTTCATTTGTGTTAGATAAGATCATGGCATTTAGAAGTGGTGGTTCTTCATTGTCAAAGACAGGAAATTTTTTTAAAAAATGTACTCTAGAATGGCCAGTTTTTACCACAGTGATAAATATACAGGCTATTAGAGTATTTGTGTAGATTGAGCCCAATAAAGGGTAGGGATTGGCCCTTGAAAATTCCTGGTCTATCCTCAATACTCCCTATTCATCAGCCCTCTCCCAACAATTGACTCATAAGTAATATTGATCTCTTCCATGGTTACCTCATAAAAATTGTGAAAGGGAAGCGATGAGGGTGTCTAGTACTACTGGCATAAGCAGCTTATCAAAGTTGTTAATCGTGATTACGTTACTCTCATTAATCACTACTGCGAACATGGACTTCACACTTCCCTCCCCAAACTTCCCTTCGCAATCCGCTCTATCTCTGATACAAAAGAAAGAAAATGTCGAATCTGAAATATCTACATACCTCTCCATCCTTCGTTCCAACAACATCGACATGTCCTCTCCTCTAGTTGATGTAGATGGCTTTCCAAGGTCGGATATAGATATATGGGCAGTGAGAAAAGCACGGGTGCGGATAATCGAGCTAAGGAACGATATGAAGGACATCATGAATGAGCTTGGCAAAGCTCTAGAAGACATTTACGCTAAACCCACCATCGACTCGAGTGCGATGAGCCAAGTCCAGCAGGAGCAGGATATCGACACAGTGCAAGAAAATATGATCCCATTTGCGAGAGTAGATGGCGTCGCACCCTGCAGTCCAGCTGCAGAAGCTGGCATGCAGAAGGAAGACCTCATACTTAAGTTTGGAAACCTCACCAAGTCATCCTTCAATCCTCCGTCGGCCCTAACGCCTTTAGCCTGGCTTGTATCGCAGAATGAGAATGTGAGTAGTGTTTTATCTTTGCAGATCCAACCTAAATATTCCTGTGCAGAAGCATATAACTATACGCATTCGACGTGCTGACAAAATCAAGTACTTGACGTTGACGCCAAGACAAGGCTGGGGGGGACGTGGCATGCTGGGGTTTGTCCTCTTGATGGTTTTATACACTCACTGAGATTGGTTTTAGGTGCCATATCGTGCCGTACTAAAGGGGTCAGCTTTCTACTTCCACTCGTTTCAATCAAATGCTAATTCTATGTTGTTTTCCATTTACAAATAATGATTATGGACATATATCCAATAAATAGTATGCCAATGAATGGAGATGCTAATCATGAGTGCAGTGCGAAACTCAACTTTTGAAGTATCCACGAAAAAAATCAGCGAGATGAGTCCCGATCCACAACAACTGTTTCATGAACTTTCCCACCACTTCCCAATCTTCGCTGAACCATATTTCAAACTCTTGCCCACGCCCACTGTGACGATACCCTTGATACTCTGCGCTGTCGCAGGCCCCCTCACAATCCCACTCATCTCTCCATACATAATCCTCTTCAACACCTCCTCATCCATCGCTAGCTTCATCCAATACACATTCTCATCCTCTTTGAGTAACTCCTCGCCTATTCCCTTTTCCTGTGCAAATCTCTGCTGCACACGGATCCTCAGCCCTTGAGGTAACTTCCTCAAGTGATGACTTCTGGCTCGCGCGCTCGTATCCTGCTGAATCTCCTTTTGGTGCGCCGGCCAATAGGTCCCAGGAAGTCCAACAACAAGTTTTTGGTACAGCTCCTTAAACTGTCCCCCTTGTTTCCGTACAATATTCCCGATCTTTCCACGGTTCTCTGTGGGCAAACTCATTCTTGGATCACCAAAATAAGAAATCCCAGCAATAGTCTCAAATAACTGAGTCTCGGAAAAAGTGGATGGCAGTGTTAAAAGTGCTGCGCGGACTGCGGAAGTAAGATTGACTTGTTGGGTGAGTCTAACACGAGCATCATCTTTGATTATTCGTAGCGGTTTGTGCATACGTCCTGCGAGGTAAAGCGTACGCCAGTTCAGGAGGTCATTACAGAGATTATCAATGCTCGTTACACCATATTTGATAACCTACGGGATAAATTGCATTGGGTCAGTTTCAGGGCAGTTAGAGAGGAGGCTAAGATAGGAGAAGTACCGGGGATAGACTTGCTCCATCCCTGTATCCAAAATAGAGTCCGCAGAAAAGGTGGATCGAGTAAAACCACACAAGAAGGAAGAGGAAATGAACATTGAAAGAGACTTACAACTCCACCCATCGGCACATAAGCATTGAACCAAACGCCAGGTCCGAGATTTTCAACCTTAGCAACATAACTCGACCCAAACAATCTCGCATGCAATGGATAATGAGCAGGATACTGCTGCATATTCATATAATGAAAATGTTCAGGATGCGTCACGGCGAACATAAAATCTACCATCGGCATCTTTGCTCCTCCGCCATTCGCATTGGTGTAACCGTCTTGTTCAAATACACCAGAACCATAAGCGAATGCGTATCGGATAGGAGAATTAAACTTTGCGACGATGTTTTCCAGTAGGGCACGTGTGGAATCGGCAACAGGTAAGAATTGATTCCGGCCAAACGTAGGTGGTAGACGAGTAGTACGAAGGCTATGGCGTTGATGTGTGGAGAGGCGTGATGGAGTGTTTGATGAGGAAGACACAGGCCGTGGTTGTGGATAAAAGTATGATCGGGGTTTGATACTAGTATGAGGGGAATTGGGAGAAGCGCCAGATGAAGATGTGCTTGGGTTTGATGATTGCTGTGGGGGTAGTGGGGGAAGGGGAGATTTATAGCCGCCCGCAACCGATTCAGTTGTCAGTGCATGACTAGCCCTGAAGACGACTACAAGCCGACTTGAACGATAGGGAGAGGTCCGGAGTGTAGCAACTAACATTGCGAGGTATCCAGTCCAGAGAAGGAGCATGAGACCCGCTTTCCCCACGTGATCTCTCTACCCACGCCCGGCACCGGACACTTTACGCCAGTATCAACTTGCCGCAATCCGTGTATAATATAAAAACTGGACTTCGATCGTCAGGCTCATTGCAGAAACTCCTGCATTTCCGGCCTTCAGTCGAAGCTCAAGATTCATGACTCTTGTCTACTTTGTTGGTACAAAAACACTACTGCTGGAAGCGACGGTCTCCACAGGAACGAGATTGTTTGCTTTCTTTGCCGTTGACATCGGACTGGAGCCTAACCCACCTGCTGCCCAACCCACTTCGACCCCGCATTTGATACTCCACAGCCACGCGAATCCGAACACGGGGGTACATATGAGCACATTCAACACTGGGTATATGTCTGGATAATGTGTTGGAGGTTTCACAAAGATCTCGAGTAGGTGAACAACGGCAGCGGCGGTATACGTGGCCTGTTATGGTATCCAGATGATTATTGATCAACTACATTGTTTGGAGGACCTAAATACTGACCAAGGTGAGGAATCGAACAAATGTACCATAAGATAGTTGTAATGGGTTATATCCAATCATCCTGTTCCACAGAAGCAATAGAACAAAATATGGTGGTCCCAAGCCATCTTTCTTGAGCAACGGCCACATACTATGCCAAGATCATCAGCATCGGATATGTGTTCCTAATTGAAGAGCGAGAAGACAAACCTGAAGACACCGATGTTATTGACCAATACTCCCCATGCAAACACAGACGAATCTGTAGGTGCACCGGACAACAATAACGTCATCGGCAACAAGGGTACAAGAATTGTCTTCTCATGTACCTGAAACGAAAACAGGAAGAACGAGAAGGACGAAGTCAAGAGTGCATAGGGTAGCGAAGGCAAAAACGGTACTTGTGTCTCTGCACCCTTGTGTTCCGCTCCCGAGTCTATACGGGGAGAGCTCGGATTCGCGAGTGGTAAGTGCACCCTGTACCCAGCACTTAGCATTGACCACACACTGGGCAAGAATCCAAGCCCAGTCAACGCGGCTGATAGTTTAAGTAGTACGCTCCTTCCTAATCGCTCGCGCCACTTAAGAACGACATTGCTCGCGCACCAAAAGTTGGCAACTTTATCTTCAAATAGGCCTCGACCAAATGGGAAAATCCTCGTGATGGGATCCATAATAGATTTGACGGAAGGAGCGAAAGGAGGGAGATAGAAAGGTAGGAAGAGGAAGAGGAAACTCGAGACGGTCGTGACTCCAAGATGTATAAAACGCTTGAGACTGCAAGATCGACATAAGAGTAATAAATGGAGAAATAGACAAAAACGTACCCAGGGCCTGGTACACCAAGAAACAAACATTTTGCCAGCAAATAAGAACCGATAGCAGGAGCATAATACAATGCCATTTGTTTAAATCCGAGACTCAAAACATAGAACACGGCTCCAATAAGATCATGTCCCGTAGCGAAGAAATTCATCGCTAAAAGGGTCAAACCTTGAAAACGAATTGTAAGACGACACTGATGGTCCCAGAAGACCCTACGCACCGAGCATGACAGAATTATATTGAAAGTGCCCAAAGTCGACTAACAAAAGTGCGGGTTGGAAAAGAAGTGTCAAAAGAGCGAACTCCTTTGTGACTAGGTCAGCAAAGAACAGTTGAGAGACCATACTTTGGCACCTGCCTGTGTTCGGCTAGATCGATTCCCTTGCCAAGTCTTCACGAACATCACTAACGCAGGAACGTAAACTAACATGTCCCATACTACAACCGTTGATCTCATGAAGACTTTGCTTGTCTCAGTCTCAACACCCCTCGACTTGTCCAATACAACCCATGCAGGATTTATCCAGTGTGCACTAGAACAAGAGTCGGAACTAAAAATTGGCAGTGGAGTGAGATTGAGGACAGGACGTACATAAAACCACATATCCAAGAAACATACGCCGTCAAAGGTGGATAATCCAACCCCCAATATTGTAGGTCATATTTATACCACTGGTGAAATGGTAGATGAAGAGTCAACTCCATCCAATGTCGCTGTGCTTCATAGTCACCAAACATGGGCGGTGTTCCATATCCTAATGTATAGAAAAGCGCAGCGATGAGCTGCCTGCCGGGATAAAAAGCAATGGACATACCAGAATACGTCCCCAGTCCAATACAAAACTTGAGCAGAGTCGATATGAGCACGAGTAAAGGCATAATCCAAGCTTTGATCCCTCGTTTATGCATCCACCGGATCCACGCCTTCCCCATGCTATCTTCTGCACTGACAGCATCCGGTCCATGTCGATGATGCCTGCGCGAGTAATGTCCTGTATGTGCAGATGGCAACTGTACCCCAGTCGGAGATCCAAAGCTTCCGCTCCTGTCTTTGTCCTGGAAGCGTTGTTTTCGGTATAGGGAATCTGTTCCAGCTGACGCTGTCTCTGGTATCGGTGAGCTCATGAAATCTTGCTTACGGAAGAAAGAAGATGAGTTCGCGGATGTGTGTTGACGATGAGCGGAATATAATGGGGACGACGGTGAGATAGGGGATTCGGGCAGTATTGGCTTTTTACGAGAACACAAACTTGAACGCGGGAAGGGTTGGTATTCGAGGGTCTTTTCTTCTTCTTGCCCTGAAAGCCAGCGTGAGCTTGCAGTGTTGTCGATGAGGTGTCTCCTAGGGACAGGTGCAAGGATATCAACCTTCGTCCTAGATTTCCACACCACAGAACAGTTAACCATGGACAATTCTGATTCAATGTATTGCGCACGCACTGTGGCTGAGACTGATGTTGCGGAGGACGTGCTTTGGGTTTACCAGGAACCATTCGGTAAGGTCCTGTAGATGCGCATCCGTCCGAGGTGGCACCCGGAACGTGGGCAATAGATCCAAGGGGTGCAGCAGGAGAATCTGCACGAGAAGTTGCCGGGCTGGTGTTGCTGTAGATGGAGCGTGGGTTCGTGTACTTGAGCGAAGTGATAGGTGGATGCTGGGAGCTTGAGAATCCGCTGCCACTTGGCCGACGCTGATGTGTGGAGGAAGTTGGTAGGGACGTGTGTATGTCCATAGTGATAATTGGCTGACTTGAAGATTATAACAAAGAAATGGAAGAGGTGATCAAGTGAAAATAATGTAATGTGTCGAATTGTTGATGTTTTCATTTCGGCTACCTATCAAAACTATTCCACATCCTCTCCTTCCAACACTATTTCCCCATCTTGTGAAAACTCCACATTGTTCTGACAGTCTCACCATCAGGGGCGAACAGTGTATACAAAAATATGAACTCACAGCATGGATAGATGATTTCCCAATATACTTTGTATGATCTGGATACTACTTGTTAGATTCCTGCTGTCGAATGAAGTCGAACATACAGCCGTAAGCGACAAGCTCTCCTTGGGCATTCATGAAGTCAGTCCGTGTGTATGCCAATTGTTTACCCATTCCTGTCAACATGGTCTTTGCGTGAAGCACGTCACCCACTCTCCCAGCAGGACGAACGAACGAGGTGCCAATGTCGGTAGAAACACCTGTCATATAATGCCCATTCGACGCAACGGCTAGTGAACCGAGAGTGTCGGTTAATGATAGGATGAGGCCTCCGTGAACTGCATGATAAAACATCCGGTTAATTGCTGCATAACAGCAGTCACCTTGAGGGACTCACCGGTCTGTGTTTGAAAGCACAATTAGTTCATAATACTCGGAACGAATTTTGCAGGACATACTCCGACACGGTTTGCTGATTTGTAACATGACTCTCTTAGTGAATGATCGCTGCCAGGTGCTGGCGTACTTACTGTTGGATTGTTCAATCTTGAGCGATGTTTCAATGCATCCAGGTATAGCCCTAAGAATTCGGAGCTAGAAAACTATGAGTATATACCAAGAGCACATTGGAAAGCAAGATCACATGTGGAAAACACTGGGCATCGTGACCTGTAGAAAGGAATGTCCTATTCTTATACATCCACACCTGGTGCTGAGCAAATCGACACACCTTTGTTGTCGATAAAACTCTTCCAAACCTAACAAACCAATTCATTGTGAGGCTCAAATATACAATTTGGCTTACTCTACGTGTAAACCGAAGACAGGCTGCCATAGTGGCGATTAGGCAAAAAGAGGGTGGTGGAAACACTTGTATGTATTAATAGTCCGTTGAACGTTAGGTATGCCTGGGAATCTGATATCTAGTTTGGACAAGCCATGACTTGGAAAACACCATTCGATGAGGGCGTCATTCTTTTCAAGGCAGGAAAATATCATGAAGCACTACAGCGGCTCAACGAAGTCAGTCCTTAACCTAAAGTTACCCACCTCTTGTCTGAATTCTATGATAGGCCATCGCCAACGGCGGTGAATGCCACTTCATCCTCTATGACACACGTGCTGCAGTCTACGAAACCATCGAAAATCCGAAAGATGCACTCAAAGACGCTAGAACAACCATAAAACTCGCCCCTCAACGATGGCAAGGCTACGCACGTGCCGCTCGTCTCTTCAAGAAGACTCACAAATTTGACGCTTCGCTCAAAATGATTGGCCTCGCTCTTTCTTGCGTCAAGCTAGGAGATACGAAGCGTCGAGAGGAGTTACTGAAGCTTCAAGTCGAGATCACCGACTATCAGGAGGCCGTTGTTGCTCGCGAGCGGAGACTGCAAAACCGTATGCTTCTATTGCCAGTGGAGATCTACAACGAGATTTTTGAATTCATTCTGGAGGAGGATAATGCCCAGATAATCACCCTATTGCATATCTGTACGCACTGGCGACAAGTCGTCTGGGGTTCCCCTGGACTTTGGCGCACCCTTGTCCTCTCCAAGTCGCATGCGGACAAAAAAGCTGAACTATGGCTCGAGAGATCGAGAGCTCGAATCCGAGAGCTCCGTGTCCTCTCTGACTATGATTCGAAGTACCTTCCTGGTCGACCCAGTTTTCTAGAAAAGCTGGATTGGTCGTATCTTCGTGTTTGCGGATTCCTTTCCTTCCGCATTATGAAATTCCTGAGACCACCAGCTATGTTTCAAGAACTTGTTGCCCTTGAACTTGATCCCAACGATGACGTTCACCCCGTTTTAAACAACCTAAGCGATTTCTCTTCCACCAAAATGAGGTCTCTTTCCATCCATAGAACCCATTTTCACCTCGAACATCTCTTGCGTCCATTTCCGCTTGTCAGCTCCTTGAGCTTCCAGAGCTGCGTCATTACATTGACCAATCTTGCTGAATTCTTCCTTGCCAACCCTCAGATCAAATCTTTCCACTCCCACGCTAATCGGGTGCAAAGCACTCTGCTACCGACCTTAATCTCCCCTTCAGACCTACCCAAACTAGAGAACTTGACAACTCTTGAAATAGTTGCAGACTCTTGGGCGTCGACCATACTGCTGTTCGACATCCCTTTCCTGCAAATTGCACGATTCGGGTACTTAACGGACCCACATTTTTCGGCCTCTCTCCGGCATTGGGCATCCACCTCCCCGAAGTTTTAGCCGAACTTAAATTAGATCATGTAGCCATCAACAGTTCTGCCGTTCTTGAAGTGCTGTGCGCTAGCCCGGCTCTGGAAGTCTTGACCCTGACTGCAATGTATGACACGGCTGATACGATTATCAACGCATTATCAGGTCAAAAAAATTTCGCCCCATCATTATCAGAAGGCCCGCTTCCAATTCTGTGTCCACGCCTACGGCACCTAGACGTATCAGGCTGCCCAGATGTCGCCACTTCCTCAGTTCATGCTCTTGTTGAACAGCGTTTGGAACTTTCGGGGCTTACTAGCAGAGGAGAAAGCACAACTCAAGGAGAATCGATGCATCAGAAGGTCAACCGATTGGAGGTATTGAAGATGGATAGGTGTCCAAAGATAGATGTACAGTGGATACCGTGGTTTAGGCAACATGTTCCTTATGTTACTTGTATCTTTGCTTCTGCTCCGAAGAAACAACAAAAAGGCATTACGCGAAGGATGTAAGTCTAGTTGTCTTGAATGTCTATGACACTGAAAATATTTTCTTCTTGTCCAGCAACGGTATATGAAGCCTTTGGTACTTGTAAAGATTACTGCTCTGGAACAATCGAAGTTCTGCCATGAAAAAAGGGATACCCACCACCACAGTCGTCATCAATCATGAAGTGTAGACACTGCAAATTCTGATCAGCTAATCTGGTTGATCCAGGTATCGTCAGATTGAAGAGGAAGGTAAACATCTCGCCAAATGCACGGACCGGATTTCTGGCCGCGATCGGAAGTGCTGCTTTAAAGCTTCACCGACACTTGCTACTTAGAGTAAATGTCCACTTTTTGACCACTATTTCCAGAAGGTCCTACTTTCATTCGAGAACATTTCCATTTTTCAGTTCGATGACACGTATACGAACATAGTTAGTTTACATAGTTAGTTTTACAGAAGGCTCGTTTCGCCTTCAACATTTCTCAAGCTGATGTTCCCTGACCCTGAAGTGGTGAACTTTGAAAGTCGTGTAGTCACCAATCTTCTCGACCTCGTATTTGATGCCTTCAGGATCCACAACGCAGTCAAGATGGTCCTGTGGTATGTCATCAACAACAGTCTTCATGCCATTGATTGATAGGTCACCTGTTTGGAATCCCAGCCTCCAATAAAGATGTAGGAACTAGAGCTCTCTAGCGTTTCGCCGAAGACGAACGGCGAATGTTTCTTCGCACGTGGAGCAACGTGGGCATGCTGTATGAAATGATGCATATGTTCCTCAAATCTAGATTTTTGTGTGATGTCCTTCAACTGAAGCTTGGCAATCTCGGTGGTGGGTGAAGTCAATGCCACGACGGTGGTGTCGCTGAAGCGCGCGTGGCACATCTCTACCTCTCCAGGCGTGCATATCCCGAGATTCTCAAGAACTGTTGGAAGAGCGACAGAGTCATCCATGAAACTCTTTTGTTCTTCATGCGTGTCCCAGACTAAGGGTTGTCGACGAGTGAAGACAGCATGCAGCATAAGTAGTTGAACCAACCAAGAATAAGCCATCTTCTATTGAGATCTTCCTCGTCAACGCTAGTTCCTTCGTAAATACTATAACAAGTAGTAAGATCATCAATCGAACGTCTAACAACTGGTGATACAAGGGACTTGACATACCGCTGGAGCCCCTTCCACGAGCGTGATTCAAACGCGGCATGCATGAGCTTCTCATTTTCTTTGTATGTGTCGGAGGCGAAGAAGGAGAATATCCCAAGGACAGGTTCTGTAGACATGGCAGTCACTGATAGAGTGGCAACGCAGGCAGAACATTGACATGTCATTTGACATGACATGTGACACAATGAAGCCATCAATGAAGCCATCACTGGTAGCAGTTTGATTGGCAGTTCTGGGTTCTGGGTGGTTATTTTGGCCTCTTTCTTGAATAGGGTGGCTCTCATCTACGGGCAGGCTTACATTAAAGGGGTTGCACCCCGAGTAGGGATCTCGTTGCCATCACCCTGTTCATTCTGTGGCATTTTAGGTTCCTCAGAGGATGGGTGGAAGGGTAAAGTCTGGGACTGCGCGGGTCGACGGCTGATTTCCGGACTTGGTTGGCTTGCAGGTAGGACCAATGTCTGGTCAGATATCGACATCCTTTTTCCCGATGGGGCACGTATATTGTAGGGGTTATTATCGCTGGATATACCTCCAACAATGTATCTATCTCTATGCGCGGGGGAAACGGTTCAAGATTGATGTGATATGTCAATGTCATATGTCAAGATCATTTTCAACAAGATCAAGATCGAACGCCGCTGTGCAATTCTGGATATCGTTGGGCATGTGAGCATCTTGATCCTCGTTTAGGAGTATCCCGTGGACGACGATGGGGATGACCGTGGTGTGTTATCCCAACGTGCGAATTAACGAACAGCTCTCCGAGACATCTTGACCCTGGCTCACAGACCCGAATGATGGTTGATGTATTAGCATCTATCGCCACACCTTTAAATAAAGCGTGGCATTCGATTGTTCATCTGTCTCCCAAAATATGCTACCACTATCTACTGCTATGGAGGCCCAGTACGTTTCAGGTTCTCTAGAAAATCAGCCCAACTTACTAATATTCGGCGAAGCCTCTCGAAGTTAGAATTTCTTGCGCCAGAAATTCTTGTGGAAATCCTTTCTTACCTTGCGCCTCTCGATGTTGTCAGTGCTAGAAAGGTTAATGCCTCTCTGCGTCATTTGAAACCTGAGCTAAGGCCATCGTCACTCCATAGGTTTGCAGTCGACTGTACAACATCTCTAAGGATCGCAAAATATGGCTATGTATTCTTGCACGATATGACTATCCTCTCCCCTCGATCAATAGATCATCCATACCGACCACGGAGCTCGAAAGGTTTCTTCTCAGAGCTGATATCACGAAGAATGTTTGGATTGGGTGCCGTACTGGGAAGCCAGCCTCAGTATATGCCATCACTCTCAATCCTCCGGAAAGTTTTGTTGGGCTCGCAGAGAAATACGTTGTGACAAAGTACAATTCGTCCGAAGAGATTAGCTGGAGGTGGTATTTGCTGCCGGACGCAGCAGATCCAGTGTTTTCACACACCATCGCTCGCGGATCCGCCGTTATTCGACTGCTTGGATGGTGGGGGGTGATTGAGTCTGGTACAAACACTTTGCATGTCATTTATGGGGTGCGAGGGGAGGAAGATGGGAGCCAATGCTTTTTGTGAGCATATTATGATGGGATTGGCATGCCTAATTCTCATTCTTTACAGAAAGGTTGAAAGCATTGAGCTTGAGCCTCAATCTACGTTCAAAATTGTAGAAAGGCTAAATATTTCTGTCGACAGCAAATTTATCCTTGATGCACTGCCTGGAAGGAAAAGTCATTCTGAATGTTATTCCCCCATCGTTGGTCACGGTTACCTTGTCATTTTTCTTGAAACCTGGCCCAGTCCGCCAATTTACATATTTTGTTTGAACACCGGGCAAGTCTCTTGCTACCCTTGGCAAGTAAGAATTGGATTTTCTGACAACTCCATTCATGATGACCAATTTTCTTTGATCGCTAGACACAACCCTCCTTTGCTGGCGTTCATCTCACGCATGGATCCACCTACCACCTGACTCCATGGCACTTTATTCAAGCTTATCGATACAAGGAGCTAATCATATGTCGGCTTTCTGCAGTTGGAAACGAATTAGACACTGAGAAGGAAACATACACTGTCACAATCCCTGATAGTATTGCTAGTTTGGTTCGATCGCTCGATTTCTTTCCAAAATCTCCCAACTTGATTTTCATACTAGCACAAGCTTCAAAGGAGTCCCATTCCGATTACACATGCTACTTACTCAAGATAGATCTCAAAATTACGGATGTCACCCTCATACCACAGCTTTGCCGAACGCTCACACTTATCCCATCTGCCGGGGCTGTACCGACTTTTACTATTCCTCGATCAGATTTGGGCGAAAACGCTATCATTGTGCCCGCTTTGCGTCGATTTTCATTGGCCACAAAAGTTGTTTTTAAAGGACATCACATGCCTGAGATCTTCTGCATTCGTCTTTCGTTCGACACAGTGTCTGACTCTGAGCCCCTTGAACTTGATGAGGAGAGTCCTACGGGGACTAAAAGAGAGGATATCGACTCAACTCAGACTCCGTGCTTGACTGCCAGTGCTCCTGGAGAATTGGAGGCAGTCAAGCTACCCGACTTGGATCTCGGACTAGCAAATGACTGGGGAAGAAAATCAATTAAATGGGTGCAAAGTTCCGGGATATTACGCTCTTCACGTGTTGTGATCAAGGCTTGGGGTTCGAACGGCTGTAGGCTGTTTGTGGTTGATTTTGTGAGGTCATCAGAAATGTCCTAGGATCTAGACAGTGCCGTGTACGCATTCATTTGTATACACCCTCGTCGTCGCAGTCCATCATCAACTGTTGCTGACTGGGACAATGGTTAGCTAATGGGGTCTTGGCAGGTCTGTGACCTTGCTATCAAGTTCTTAACAGCTGCATCCTGAGTTATACGAAGCAATACCCATCAGCAGACTCCCCAGAACTTGGCTGGTGGGAATTTTCAAGCACAATTTTGAAGCAGGTGGTTCGATAACTGATTCCTTTCGTCCTCCAATCCTCGGCCATCATAAATCGGTGTCATGAATGCTCTTCAACAGATCTGTCTGTGACTTGATTGAGTCCTTTTCAAACCTTGAACAGCATCCCTGGAATTTGGCACATGAGAGCTCACCGACTGATGAGCCCGACACCAAATATTGATATTCTACTTTCTATATTATTTTCCGACAATTTTATCCAACTAAACAGCTGAGTCAAGGCGTAGACGAGGGGGGAAGTCAAATATCAGAATCTATTGCTACTCAAGATCAGAGCTAGGGTTTAACCGATTAGAGCTGACTAGAGCTGACTTGGTGAATCAGTGTTTCTGCTCTGCATGCAGACCATCCTCAATTTTTCTTCTGCCGTGGAATCAACCAAAAGTGGTCCTATCAATTTACACCATCGTTGTAGCGTCCCACACAGCCACATAGTGGGATCACGGCCATAGGGAGCATAAAAGTGAAGCGTGTTGAATGAGGAACCGTTGACATAGTTAACATCTTATTACCCAACAGTCTATCTTCGTCCATGTCTCAGTCTTGTTTTCCTAGTACTAGTGTTGGAAGTGATCTTCTCATAGTTGGTGTGGACTTAATTAGCTAGTACATCACATGATTGCATGTACTGCCCCCTGTGGACACACTTTGGCTCCTAGTCATTTACAGTTGTCCACAGTTCATTGTGTGATTCCTAAGTCATCAGAGTGACTCCTGAGGTTGCTAGGCTCTTTTATTTATCACCTGCACTCCAATTCTATCAACTAGACAAATGGTAATCATGTTAAATAAATATTCATACTCATGACTAAGTTATGATGCACAGCACTCACAATGAGTCACTCAAGTATCATCTACTTATACATTTATATTGGCATAGCCTATATGCTGCTTATTTCTTTAAGAAAATCAACAATTTATTATACTGAGCTCAGTAGCAGTCTGTAGTTATTATGAACTACAATTTTCATTTGAATTATTTGATTATGTGACATCACTAGGTCACATAATATAACATTATAGACTTTAGAATTGTCAAATATCAAAGTCTAAACTTCAAGTGTAAATTTTTTTGTAATGGGCCATACTTGTTTAAAACTTTAAGTGTAATTTGTTTTCCATACTATTGTTATGGTAACCACAAGTCAAGATAGCTCAAAGCTAGAACTCAAGTAGTAATCTTAAAAATAGCTCAAATAGAAATTATAAGAGAAACTTGATAAGAAGTCCTTACTTTATTACTATACTATTTATACTAATACATGATGGTTTACACTAAGCTTAAGCTAATCTGTCCTGAACTATATATTCTTTATAAGTCCTACAAAGTGTCAGGTACAGTTCATATTTAAGGGCAAAAGTTTACAGGATTGGATTGAGGTTTTATACCAAGTACAGAAACTTGTATAAAAAACATGAAGTTACAGACTTTGTGTCACAAACTTCATTCAGCTTGTATCTCCACAACCAGTAGACCAATTTTCACAAAATAAGTTGTGCTGGAAAGCCCCAAATGAGGACTATCTGCACATATGTGAGATGTATAAAAGTGACAACAAATGACTGAGATATCAGGCCATCAGTAGCTGTAAAAGCTTTGTCTGCTCATATCTCATGAATGGCTAAACAGATTCATACAATTGAACTTGCATTGGAAAGTGCTCACCAATTCGTTTATAATGATATATAATGCCTCTCAAAGCAATAAGTATTAGTAGAGATACAAGCATATCAATGTAGTGACATAATTAGTTACCTTCTAAAATTAGCCTGACAGTTGCTATGACAGATAATAGCTCCCATCAGATATGAGTTTTGATCATATGATGGCAACAGCTTATGCATGGACCATCACTCTTTTGTATATATACTTCTGTGTCTGAAGATTAGTGTTACGACCTTAGCTAAAGCTCAGGTTGCAATCTTAGGCAAATGTTTAAGAAGAAGTAAGGGGATTATGCAATTGGTAAAGTGTAAGGATACAGGAATGTATCTACACTATTTATGTAAATCCATAGTTCAGCAACAAGACATACATGAGGATTAAAACATGAGGAAACCACAAGGATAAAGCAAGGTAACTACACCTACTGCATGAGGCGCTGACTGAGACTACATGTGGCGCAGCTGATTATATTGTTATATCCTTTACCCTTATCCATGCATTCTCCAGGAGGCATCAAT
>Ga0157368_1000647_pt1 | contig 16010 bp, 14 predicted proteins | sample AttbisABBM3_FD_113146 | JGI IMG/M metagenome (GOLD analysis project Ga0157368, IMG submission 113146) | Fungus gardens microbial communities from leaf cutter ant in Botucatu, State of São Paulo, Brazil - Atta bisphaerica ABBM3 | ecosystem: Host-associated > Fungi > Mycelium > Unclassified ...
GGAGCTGCAGGTGCTGCTCACCGAACGTAGCAATTTGGTAGCGGTAGGTGGTCAACATGAATAACGCCGCCTCCAATGTCGTTGGCCTTGATGCTTTGCTCGACAGTCGCCGCGTGTGGCGTGTTCAGAACCCTCACGTCGACGATGCCAGTGCCCAGCCGACCGGGCATGCAGGACTCGATGCTCAGTTGCCGTTCGGAGGCTGGCCTGACGCCGCATTGACAGAGATTTTGAGTGCTCGCCCTGGATTGGGCGAACTCACGCTGCTATGGCCAACACTCGCGCGCCTCGAGGCTCGCTTACGTCAGGAACTGACGGGCCTTGGTTTTGGACACCGGATCACCCTTGCGCCCAATCCAGTCGCAGCTCGTGTGCTCGCCAATGCCGGTGACAGCCTGGTAGTACGTGACGACGCAGGGCTAGGTACTGCGATGCGTACCTTGCCCGTGGCACTCCTTGGGTTTGATCCTGACATCGTCCAAGCGCTTAACCGTATGGGCCTGCGGCAACTCGATCAACTGCTTGCTCTTCCACGAGCTCAGTTGGCGCGCCGCTTTCCGGTCAGCCTGCTCAACCACCTGGATCAGATGCTGGGCAGCAAGGTCTTGCCACTGGAATTCTTTTTGCCCCCCACGACCTTCCAGCTGCGGATCGAGCTCAACTTCGAAGTCGAGTCGACCCAAGCGCTTCTATTTCCTCTTCGCCGACTCACCTCTGACCTTGCCACGTACCTCGCCGGCAGAGACATGGGAGCTCAACGCTTCACCGTGCGCCTGGAACATCGAGAAGCGCCAGTTACCGAAGTGGTTGTTGGGCTGCTGGCGCCAGAGCGGGATCCAGCATTGCTGTTCGAATTCGCTCGCGGGCGACTTGAGCCTACCCAAGTAGTCGAACCCGTTCTTGCTATCGGCCTGATCGCTGGTGAGCTACCAAGCTTCGTACCCCAGCACCGTGGCCTCTTCGATGAGCGGCCTCAACAGACGGTGAGCTGGGAGCAATTGCGCGAACGGCTCCGTGCACGTCTAGGAGATGATGCAGTCTGCTCGATCGGTGCACAGGGTGATCATCGCCCTGAGCGAGCTTGGCAGCGTGACGCCCCGTCGCTGGCACTACAGGCGCTTGGGCCAAACCGGAGACCTGGTTGGCTGCTTCCTGTACCCGAGCTGCTAGGAGCTTCTGTCTCACGTGTTCTCAGTGGGCCGGAGCGGATCGAAAGCGGCTGGTGGGATGGCGAAGATGCCCGTCGGGACTATTACGTGCTTGAGCTTACGGATGGCCGTACAGCCTGGGCATATCAAGCGACGGCCGACGGGCCAGGCTGGTGGGTACAAGGGTGGTTCGCGTGACAGCGCGGTATGCAGAGCTGCACTGCCTGTCGAATTTCAGCTTCCAGCGCGGCGCTTCCAGTGTCGACCAGCTCTTCGAGCGAGCGAAGGCGATGGGTTACGAGGCGTTGGCCATCACCGACGAGTGCACCCTCGCCGGCATCGTGCGCGCGTGGCAGGCCTCGGAAAAACATGACGTCCACCTAATTGTAGGCGCCGAATTTCAAGTTGTGCAGGGCCCCAAGCTGGTGCTGCTGGTGGAAAACCTCCAGGGTTATCAGCACCTGTGCCGGCTCATCACCCTGGCCCGCAGACGTGCAGGTAAGGGCAGCTACCGCCTTCTGGGGGAGGACCTCGATCAGCTCGCTGGTCTGATCGCGCTCTGGATACCCGACCGCGTCGCTGAAGTCGCTGCCGCCCGATGGCTCAAAGACGTCTTTCCGGGCCAGCTTTGGATCGCTGCTGAATTGCACTTTGACCAAGACGACCAAGTGCGTTTGCAGCAGCTGCAAAGATTGGGAGAAACGCTGGAATTGCCCCTTGTCGCTGCTGGCGATGTGCACATGCACTGCCGCGGACGGCGGGCGCTACAAGACACCATCACAGCAATCCGTCACCACGTGCCAGTGGCAGAAGCTGGCCAGCTGCTGTTTCCCAATGGCGAGCGCCACTTACGGACGCTTGAGGCTTTGGAGCGATGCTATCCATTACCCCTCCTTGAGGAGACCTTGCGCATTGCCGAGCGCTGTCAGTTCAGCCTAGCCGAGCTGCACTACCAGTATCCCAGCGAGGTGGTGCCTGAAAACCACACTCCCACCAGTTGGCTGCGGGTTTTGACTGAGGAAGGCTGTGCCTGGCGCTGGCCAGAGGGCTTGTCGTCCCGACTGCACGAACAGATCGAAAAAGAGCTGCAGCTCATCGCAGACAAAGGCTACGAAAGCTATTTCCTAACGGTACACGACATCGTTCGCTTCGCCCGTCAGCAAGGAATCCTCTGCCAGGGCCGCGGTTCGGCAGCCAATTCAGCGGTCTGTTTCGCCCTGGGCATTACCGAGCTGGATCCCACCCGGATCAATCTACTGTTCGAGCGCTTCATCAGCCATGAACGCGATGAGCCGCCAGACATCGATGTCGACTTCGAGCATGACCGACGTGAAGAAGTTATCCAGTACATCTTCCGCCGCTATGGTCGTCAGCGCGCTGCACTCACTGCAGTGGTGTCCACCTATCACGCTGCCGGCGCCGTCCGCGACGTAGCCAAGGCCCTAGGTCTACCGCCTGCTCAGATCACTGCGCTTGCGGACTGCTGTGGGCGCTGGACAGATAACCTGCCGCCGCCAGAACGATTACGTGAATCGGGTTTCGATCCTGCTAGCCCTCTGCTCCACCGCATCCTTGTGCTGACCGGTGAGCTCATCGGTTTTCCACGGCACCTGTCTCAGCATCCAGGCGGCTTCGTCATTGCCGATCAAACACTGGATACCCTGGTGCCGGTGGAAAACGCCGCCATGGAAGGTCGCACGGTCATCCAGTGGGATAAAGACGATCTGGATGCTATGGGCTTGCTGAAGGTCGACATCCTGGCCCTGGGCATGCTCAGCGCTCTGCGTCGATGCTTCGATCTGGTGAAAGGCTATCGCGGCAAGGAGCTGACCCTGGCCACCATTCCCCAGGAAGACAAACCCACCTACGCCATGATCAGTCGCGCGGACACGCTCGGCGTTTTCCAGATTGAGTCGCGGGCGCAGATGGCGATGCTCCCAAGACTGCGTCCTCAGACCTTCTACGATCTGGTGATCGAGGTAGCCATTGTCCGGCCCGGGCCAATTCAAGGGGACATGGTGCATCCTTACCTACGCCGGCGGAACGGCCAAGAGGAAATCAACTACCCGCCCGAGCTGGAGCGCGTCTTTGGTCGGACATTGGGTGTGCCGTTGTTCCAAGAGCAGGTGATGGAGCTCGCGATTCTCGCGGCTGACTACACCCCAGGCGAAGCCGATCAGTTACGGCGCAGCATGGCCGCCTGGCGGAGCGTCAGCGGCGCGAGCTGGTAGCGTCTCGACTAATGCGCGTAGATGGCACAATAGAAACACGAGACGGTGTGCTGCATGTGGTAGCAGGTCGCTTGGAAGACATGAGTGGGTTACTCCAAGGGCTAGATACCCGGAGTAGGGATTTTCGCTAACTCTGTGGCTAGAGTTAAAAAGGGAAAGGTTAGACAAGTTGACGGGAATATGGAAAACGAAGCTCGCCAGAAAAATAGGCGCGCTATTTGCTGCATTGTCAATTTATTTAGGGGTAATAAGCGACATTGGTGGCGTATGGAGTTTTTTCAAAGATTTTAGAAAAACCAATAGCCAGCTAGTTGTCATACAAGGCCGTTTGACCGCCCTTTTTAGAAACCCGGGCTACAAAAAAAACCGTGACGACGCCACACTTAGCATACAAGTCCGAAACTATGGAGAAACAGCAGTGACTTTGACAGCCGCATCCCTATCTATTGAAGACGGACACGGTGTAGGCATAGCCAGAAGTGGAGCAAGAAATGGATGCACCCTGAGCTCGGTTCGTAACGAAAACAATCCCATAACGCTTGACCCTGGACAAACCCGCTGGATCACTATTGGTACGAACATAGATTTAAAGGGAGTTTCAGAATTCCTTACAGATGAAAAACTTTCGGAAGTAATTGTCTTTGAAGCCTCAAATGAACCATTTAGCATAGCACAGCTAACGTATATATCAGACCTCAACGAGTACTTTAAAAAAGCTTACGGTCAAGAAGCGAAAATAAAAGTTAGAATTGCGTCAACTTCAGAGAATGAATATCTATTTACTTTTACCTTGGCGGAAGGAAAGGATCTCCATGCGAAAGACGGAAGCTTACATCACGACTGGTTTATTGCAAACTGGAAAAGCTGGAAAAATATAAGATCTCCAGGAGGCTATAAATGTGAATCCAACTGGGCAGACTGGTAAAGAAACGCCCACCAAACAGGAAATTTATTATTATCAACGACGACAAGCCACCTCTCGACCGAAGCCTTAAAACAGGTCACGCGCGGCCAATAACTTTCTAATCTCGGAAAATTCGTCTGACTCCAGTATATCGTAATCTCCGACACTACTAAGCCTAAATACATCGCGAGCTTTTTTTATCCTGTCTAGAAGAGGAAGAATCTGGCTCGATGCCAACTCTAAAAAATCGTTTATGTCAGCCCTTGATCGCGGAATTTTGTACCCTTTAGGAGCACTCGCGATGATCACATCAGCATCACGTAATTTTGCAATTCCGCTGGATCGAATTTTTTGATCGGAAAGACCTAAAAATCCTCTATTGGTAAGATGGCTTGCAATATCTTCAGTAGAAACATATTCATCACCAACAAATTCACTTCTGAACTGAAGATAGTCCAAGATACAAATTTGAAGGCGCTGCTCTTCGTCAGGATGCTTACCGGCCTTCTCTCGAAACTTATTTGCTTACTTCAGGGCCTGCTGATGAACAAGATGATCTGCAGCCGCAGAATCGTCCATAGGAGGCGGAATTAGAGGTTGATAGTGCGGCGGCCACTCCAACAAGCCAATAGTATGATTGCGCAAGATACTCTTATATAGCTCAACGACATCACTGCTCGCTTTGCCTTCGTATATATGGGCGACTGTGCCAGCGAAGAAATCTGCAACCTGAATCAACACGTCATCTTTGCTGCTTTTAATTGTAAATTCAGACTCGCGAAAAAGATCGTCCGAGTAACGCTCAGCAACGTAATTTCTCAGACCGGCTTGGAATTCTAATCCGCCATGCTCATCAACGGTAAGATGAAGGTCTTGGCAATGATCAAAAAGCCGCGAATACAAAATATTATTCACGTACTTGATGAAAGACTTTTTGAATTGCAAACCACCATCTTGCCTAACCCGCCTCTTGTCAACCACTGTGAAGTATAACTTAAGCGGCAGCTCGGCTAGATCCATCAAAATCCGCTTACGACGATCCGCATCTTTGGCCTTTAGTTTGCTTGATTTAATTTCTCCAGACTGAAAGTGCCGAATCTTCGCCGCCTCAGCAAGCTCGTAAGCCTGAAGAAGATTTTTCTCAGCAACAATCACCGAGCACACCACGAAAAAACCCGAGCTACCGGATTTCGTAGTATCCAGGTCGTGATTACCTGACTCGTCGACAAATGCGAACGTCCTTCCCACGCACCTACTCCGTCTTCCCAATCCTTGGCAGGGTAATGGCTTGCGCCTTAGCTACCAGTTAGTACCGAGAAAACCGCCGCGTCAAGCCCGATGCCCGTCTCGCTGGTCGCTTGTGCCACAATGGCTGCATCTCAGATAGGCCCGGTCTCGGCATTGCTATCCGCGATGCGCAAAGCGGTTTCTTACGACAGCTCGAAGCCAGCTAAGGCCTGAAATGCGAAACCCTGAAACGAGCAATTATCAGTTGACGAAAAAATGACAATCACAGTTATGGACTGGCGCAAACGACGCGCATGGTTAAGACACATCCCGCTTTACGCAGAGTCATTGCTGACACCGTCGCTAGTAGCGGTATTAGAGCGCCGCAGACCTGAATGCTGGTCGGACGTCATGGACTGGCTACCAGACCATGAAGATCTAGTGCCCGAGTTCTGCGACCGGATGTCTTCGTTCTACACCCATTTCAAAGGCTTTCACGGCTGTCGTCCTGAATCGCTGTCGAGCTATTACGAGCATGGCCTTCAGGGCCAGAACGCTAGCATGATCATCGAAAAATTTCGGAGGCTCTTCGCTGACTTACCAGCAGCGAACATCGAGCAAGCCATAGAGAAAATGAAGCATCGCGAGGCTAGCGAGCGGGGAAAGGTCTGGCTGACTGGAGATGATCGAGAGATGGTTGAGGAATTCGGCCACTACATCATTAATGGTAGCGAATATCTGCTGGCCTTGGCAGCGAGACTCAGCGACCCATATTCTGGTGAAGACTACAGACATAGGCTCCGAAAAATGGGCATTCCGACAATACTGGAGGTCGACATTCCAATCGATTTGATCCCTGAGCCACAGAAGCTTGAGGTGGGGAAGATGATATTGTCAGAATGGGGTCAACTTCGAACAAAACGCCCACTGGGAACAACCTCTTCCCCATGCTATGTAGTGCGTTCAGACATTCCGGCAGAATTTATCAAGGCGCATTACCATCCTTCTAGGATTCGGGATTTTCATCACCCGAACCCTACCTACATCAACAGAACGATACGATGCGATCATTGCCTACCGACTAATGGATCAATTTTGATCTAAGACTTAGTCAGTAAATAAGATCTTTGACACCGCGCTATCCGGAAGCTTGGCACCAGGAAATTTTGCCGTTTGCCTACTAGGGAAGTTTTTTCAGTGAGCTACATCACCGACCGTTTTGTCCACACCGCTGGGTTAACCAAATCTCTAGGCCTTTCCTCCCTCAACCCACAAACCAGGTTCTCTATAGCCCGGACAGCCATTGCCCGCCGCGTCTCATGGGTAGCAGAGCCGATGTGCGGAACGGTGACCACATTGCTGAGGCTGAAAAGCGGTGACGTCGCCATCGGCTCTTTCACGAAGACATCAAGACCTGCGGCACGGATCTCTCCCGCCGCTAGGGCTTTTACCAGGGCAGCCTCGTCGACCACCGGTCCACGGGATACGTTGACGAGGATTGCGGATCGCTTCATCAGCTGAAATTCGTTGGCACCGATGAAGTTCTTGGTTTCCTCAGTCAGAGGCGTCATGGGGCATACGAAGTCCGACGAACCAAGCAGCTCTTCTTTCGACACGTATCGCGCGCCCAGCTCGCGCTCAATATCCACTTTGCGTGAGCGCCCGCTGTACAGAATCTGCATACCGAAGCCAAAGTGACCACGACGGGCAATAGCACTGCCGATCTGGCCCATCCCCAGAATCCCAAGCGTCTTTCCATGCACATCGGTACCGAATTGCGCTTCCCCAGTTGCCTGAACCCAATTGCCTGTCTTCGTCCAGTGATCAAGCTCCGGGATCCTCCTGGCCGTAGACAAAATCAGTGCGAAGGCGAGATCGGCGGTGGTCTCGGTAAGGACGTCTGGCGTGTTCGTTAGCAGGACACCTTGCTCAGTCATCCCACTGGTGGCAAGCAACGTGAACCTGGCCGTGGATCTGAGCGAGCTACCCTATCTCGCGTACAGCGAGGAGTCCGGCTTAGGTCGCTTTGTGGCGCACCAGTTTGCTGATAAGGCCGACTACACGAAGCTGAAGCCGCTCTTCAGAAGTCATCTCGCCGCTGTGCTGATGTCCATGGCCCTGGAGGGCAAGGGTATCGCCTGGCTCCCCAGATCGCTGACTGAACAGGAGATGTCTTCGGGCCACCTGGTACGCGCACTGGATGAGAGCTGGGACATCCCCTTGGAGATCCATCTCACCAGACCCACGGCTGTTCTCAGCAGCTTTGCTGAAAACTTTTGGCGTCAGCTTGGGTAGCGTTGGAGCCCAGGGCTGTAGGATCTGTTTCTACTCGCGTCGGTCAGTCGAGCCTCGATCCGTCCTTAACACCTGCTTCCTACCTCTCGATCTTGCCGGCAATACCAAGCTCTCCAGGCGCTTCTGCATTCCGGCCAGCCATTGCGCTCGCCAGATAGCGTGTGAAGACGAGAATTCGTTGTGGGATATGCTGACGATACTGGTACACGGCATAGATATCCGCTTAAACCGCCGAGGACGCCGCAAGCTCCACCGAGCACGGCGAGGTAAGACGGACGAGGGTCTACGCGAGGTCGGCTACTAGGTACCACTGACTTGGCCCGTATGAGGTTGAAGCCAGCAAGCGTGAGCAAGAAGACCGCAAAGCCTATACGCATCACCCTAGGGTCAAGGAACACCGCTAGTGATGCCCCGACGCCTGCGGTTAAAAGGCCGCCTATGGCTAACGGTAATGCCTGCCGCCATTGCAAAGAGCAACGCTGCTGATACCGCCATAGGCCGAGTGCAATGTTCGGCACCATCATTACCAGCGCAGTGCCCTGTGCCAGCGCCTGCTCTACACCGAAGATCAGTCCGAGAAGCGGGATGGCAATCAGCCCACCGCCAATCCCAAAAAAACCACCAAGCGCGCCCATGGCAACGCCGAACAACAGGTCTGCTACCACATCCACTTCGTGTGCCGTCCATACTCCGCATCGATCGATGGGAGTTAGCCAAAAGCCAATCACTGTAGATGCTTCTCGGCCAATGCCCATCCTCCGATTTGGAATGTGGCCATTCACGAAATGGTAGCGGATGCGCCTATTCGAGCGCCCAATAGACCCGGCATTTGTCGGCGACTTTGATAGGCAGGGAGAGACCAGCTCGTGAGTATCCACGTAGGTCGATGACCAGCACTCCGTGGGCGCCATACGGGTAGCCACCATCGCTGAAGCCATTAGCTGCAGCGCGTGCTATGAAGACCTAAATAGGTACCAGACGCTCTGACCGGAGAGGTCGCCAGGGTCACTAACAAAGAGGGCCGATGAGCCGTGTAAACCTATTTTTTGAGCTGTAAAGCCGATAGGTTTACAGCTCAAAAAATAGGTTTACACCAGCCGAGCCCATGCTGGATCCAACCGACCAGACATCCAGTTTTTCTGTCACGATTATGGTGGGCAGCGCCGAGGAAACCAGCGCTGCTACCTTCAACCGCGCAAGCGCGGACGTGCAACATGCCGCACGTGGTTGAAACCGCAGGCCTCTAGCGATGAACATCACTAGGCCGTAGACCGCAACGAATTACTGCAACCAGCTTTCAACGGTATCGGCGCCGTGCTCAGCCTTCCATGCCTTCAGCACTTTGTGGTTGCCGCCTTTCGTCTCAACGATCTCGCCACTATCCGGGTGCTTATAGCGCTTTAGTGTCCGCTCCCGCCGGGTGCGTTTTTCAACGGCGCCGGCTGGCTGACGAGAACCAGTACGCCGCTCCGGATCAAGGACAGCGATGACGTCTTTCAAAGACATTTCATGCTCGCCAAGTAGAGCGCGCAGCTTCTCCTCGAACTCGATCTCTTTCTTAAGCTTATCGTCGTTTCTAAGCGACTCAAGGCGCGCTTGGTGTTCGGCGATCTGTGCTTCTAGTTGGCGAAGCTCTGAGATACGGGACATTTTATACTCCAAACCGGCTTAAGCTCATTGCAATTGAGCACAATGACATCGGAAGAAAAATTTAAATTATCCAGATTTTAGCGAAAATCCATGAATAGCTCAATCCATACAGCGCACGTAGTCGTAGAGAGCCAATCCAAGGCTTGTGTGGTTGCCTACACACGTCAGAAGCAAATGAGCTCAAGCCCCAAGAAAGGACTAACGAAATATAAAGGCTCTGCCGACATGCAGGCACAGCGCTAATAAAAAAGAGACACAAGCAGACATTACATGAAGCAGAGCACGGCTATAAGCATTACACCACATACACCAGTGCGGAAAAAACTAAAAGCACTTAAATTATATGAGATAAATTCATACCGAATATTTCCAACCCTACCGCTTTAATGGATCACAGCCGCACACATGTTTCACTTTCTAATCTTCTCATATTTACTCTGATTTTCTCTAACTGCCTCAATTCGTCAAGTGAGGCAATTTTTTCCCATGGGCCATAGAATCCTGGTTCTTTGTACATTGGCGTTTCTTGGCCCTCTAAAACCGTTCTGTATACATCTGCGGCCTGTGAAACCATGCCATCTAAAAATTTAAATAGCAAAGATATTGATCGAATCAACTCAGCAAATGAATCTTCATCATGCATACTGCTAATTTTACTACTTCTATCGCCCAATAAATCAATGCCCCTAATCTTTTCTTTTAATAAATGGATCTGAGACTCAAGACTCGCGTTGCGTATTCTTACCGCCTCAAGCTCAGTTAATACTTGCCCAGGAAGTGAATCAGGTTTCGACTCGACATTCATAAATTTTTCAAGTAGCTCTCTATAACTGGCATTTCTTAAAAGCGTCACATGACTTATAGGTTTTGAAGTATCCTGCGCAGCGGCATCTAGAGATCCTGTCTTCCTACTGCTTTCCAATTCAGCTACTATTTTTGCGACATCCCGCGCCAGCCGCGTGATATTGGGATATTCGGCATTAGAGAGCATAGAAAGGGCATGCCGTATAAACTCCAACCGCAACGCCTTGGCGACCTCTCTGTACTTATCAAAGGTATCTATTTTAGAGCTACCCATTTTTCACTCTCCAAATTAGTTTTTTCGATCCGCTTTGTTATCACCGAATCAGGCATCGCTGGCACTGATGTCCGGGTGGCCATCTGCGCAATTTTGAAGACATCCAAAACGTCCAGTGCCCCAGAATTTACCATGCTGCTGATCTGAGATGCCAACTCTATACCAGGAGGATGCTCGCCGAGGGGAATGGCGGCCTCCGGCTCCCCTTCACTTATAACAAGTCTAGCTCGAAGATAGGCAAATTTAGTATCTAATTCAGAGCTAGATGCGTCCGGGAAATTTTGAACATCTACTAGGCGCTTGAGGAATTGCTCCCCTTCGGTCAGCTCTACCCGTCGAAAATGGTCAACCAGATCGTCTTTTTTGGGAACAAAAAGTCCTTGGTGGTGACCCGCGACAGCCATTTTATATAGCTGTTGCTCAATAGCCTCATAGGCAAAGGCTTCCCGTGCATAACGATCATGATCTTCGCTCAAAGTTTCGATCATTTGTCTATCAACGGTAAGAGTATTTAATCTGCGGTAGTGCCTAAGCTTGCGGAGCACGACCAACATCTGCTCCTTGCACTTGTCTTTTTCGGCGCTGACGGCGGGTAAATGTACAACTCCTCGAATAGCATATGGACAAAGCGCGCACGGCCTACCTGCACCGAGTGTATCAATCACATCTCTCGGACAGACATTTTTAAAAGGACATATATGGGTAGGGTTGTATGAAAACCCTGACCCTTTCTTAGCGCGCATCACTTCTATACCATTTTTATCTTCCCGAACCCCCATTAAACTAACTAATCCGTACAGCTTGATAGCATTTTCCGTACTACCCTTTACATCACAAGCCAGGCGCTCATTGTTATACAAGAGCGCCTCTGCCAACTCAGGCATCTGGCCTGATGAAATTCGGGCGGAATTTTTTAAAAGATAGTCTGCGAGAATTTGCTGATGTGTCGGAAGTTCATCTTCTCCAAAAACCGCATAGAACCAGACGTGGGGCTCACTTTGGCCGGTCATGTACTGCCCTACAATAGATGCTGGGAGAAATCGGATAGCCTCAGATACAAACCCAGCGCGCAGGCCGTGAGGAGTATACTTACTGACAAGATGATCTAGAATTGCGCCATCAAGAAATTCCTTGGTTAATTCTACACTCTCGCATTCTCCAGGCTCAGATGAGCGCATATAAACTAGCTCGGGAGATGAAGGTGCGTTCATCTGGACTTGAATGAAGTATTGCAACATCAGTAACATCGCAGGATAGTAACGCCAGCAGGCCCATGCTCCTTCGCTTTTTTTTAGCATTCTAAATAGGGGCTTAAATCTTCCGAATTTGGAGCCTTCCTTCATACCATACCAAAGATCAGTTTTGAAATCACTCGAACTACAGAGCGAATACCAATGACTCTGTCTATCCAAGATATCTATAACACGCCGACTCACAATGGCAGTCCATTCGCCATGTGATTTGTCAGTACTTACTAGGAGCGGACATAACTGAGTTTGGCTGAATCTATCTATAAAACAATCAAAGCGATCCTTATCAAGCCACATAAGATGTTTCTGCCGCATACCTGTCTCGCACATAAGCTGGACGATACGAATATGATTGGGGACGATTCGCTCCACCAGAGCCCCATCAATCTCATAGTCCTGAATGCTATAAAATCGGGGTACAAATTCGAGGCGATGAGCTTTGCCATCACAATAAAAAATTGGACTGTAATTCAATTTTGATAAATCTAGCAGCTTTAACCTACCGTTTCCGCTCCCCCACAATGTTTCCCATTCTCCACTGCTTTGCAGCTCACAGAGTGTTGGCTGGTAAAGCTCTCCCCCCAGAATTCCGCATGCTTTTCCTTCAGCCATTGAATTTAAATGCATTATTAGGTATTCAAGTGAGTACAACATACTAACAAACGCGCCGAAGTAAGCACGTGGCACCGGTCGTTTTACTGTTCCAGCGCGCCGCCTAACCGGCGGATAACACGCCGAAGAAAAATTTGCCTTAAACTTGGTAGCCTTCGGAATTTCGTGCCGATGCTCTTGCACCCATTCGCAGAACTCATCAACTATTAACGTTCGAGCATAAAGCGTCTCATTTGTCCACCTATTATGCTCGGCATAGCCTTTCATAAATCTCAAGAAAGTTAAAGGAGGCTCTTTTTCATATTTTAATAGGCCGTCTACGAAATTTGCATCTCTAGTAAAATATAGCGTACAGTTGAGATCGTTAAAGCTCTGAGGATAATCTTGGAGCGAGAAATCTCTCTTGTAATAGAAGTTTGGTAGATAGGTTGACAAGTATGCCAAAAGAAGATTAATAACAAACACCGGATTTTTTTCGTTTTGTAACCTCTTCGATTTCAAGAATGAACGGAATGTTAGATCTACATGCCTACAAAAACTTGCAACTCTATCGGGCAACTCAGGATAAAACACCACCTTTCCATCATGCATGTCAAAGACGGACTTTAATCCGAGCGGTTTAACGGTATCAGTGTAGGCATCAGGAAATATCATAAGTCTGTTTCCCTGGCCATATTCAATTGCATTCTGACAGCATATATCAGCGACTGATTTTCTGGGTGAAGTAGCTTTGCTTCCAGCCTTAGGGATAGTAGTAGTTCGGCGAGCAGTCGCTTTTTCCGCCTGCATCACTTCTTCGATCATATCTTTAATCGAAAGATGATCCCCTGCCAAGAAATACAAATACTCCGGAACGCGATACTGCGCGAGGGGCTTGCCCCGACCAAAACTTTCCCGGTAAAGATCACGGCAGTATTCAGGCGTTAAGTCCTCTTTATTGTATACCTGCCCACTGATAGCAAGCTTTATCCATCGAGTATATTTTGTTTTAATCTCCTGCTTTTCCTTCATATTGGCATTTCGCTCTTCAGCGACAGCGCTTGCGCGAAAGCCTTTCAAAATGTTTGACTCACTCAAATCTATTATTTCATCTAGAATATCGCCCCTATTCATAGTCGCTTTAAAATTGAGCGGCAAAACAATCTGCTTTCTGCTCCACATCACAATCAAAACTAGCTTGAAATAGTTAGACATAGGATTTAGAACATAAGTATTCGCAACAGCAAACGAAGGATGTACCTTCCGAAGGTCTACGCTCGCCTCCCCACAACAGCATTTAATAAGGTAATTCAGCTGCCCCTTAGACCAGTCTAAAAATTTCATTCTTGTCTTGTGGAAGAAAAACTCAATTAGGTAAAAGGTTTCATTTCGGCTGCCATTGCTTTTATTTTTATAAACCTCATAGACCAGACCCGATGCCTCTTTGAAAGCAAGATCAATCATAGAGTCCGGAATCAGCCACCTTGGATTATTTTCAAAAATAAGTGGCATCTCCCACCTCACAAAGGCCGTAGGTCTACTGAAAGCTTGACAACAACGATTCGGCGCGGTCGAATCCTTTATGTGCTACGCAAGGACTGCGGATGGTTATTTTATTAAGAGCAGCGAGATTGCTGCCCCTATAACATCTACGCTAACCGGCTCTTTGCTTCAGCAATAGGATTTGATTTTCTAAATACTCAATCTGCACCTGCAATGAAGAAAAACTGTCGCTCTGCAAGCGCAGGGAATTCATTGCGGATAATGCAGCCTGGAGCATATGCACGTCTCTTCTAGCGTATCGCTGTACTGAATGAGGAGACGCGTGCCCGAGCATTTTCTGAACAAACCCCAATTCATACCCGAATGTGCCGGGCTTTAAGGGATTTGGACAATAATTATGAAGATAGAAAGCGTACATATGGCGAAGAGAATGAAACCCATAACTACGCCCGGTCACCTTTCTCGCCGCCGAATTGAAACGTTCATATACAGACTGATATGAACCAGGAATCGCCGAACCATCAATCAGGTTACGAAATACAAACGGATGAAATACGGGCCTGTGCCTGACAGCTTCTAGATCCCGTTGCTCTCTAACATACAGGTCTAAATTTACCCAAAAATATGTAGCAAATGGTTCTATTAAGAAGGTCTCTTCGGTCGAGCGACCCTTATGACTTAATTTGCTTATTTCTCGATCCGTTAGATATCGCCTCAATTCCTCGACCCGCGTCGAAGGATCAACAATGTAAACCCTATTGTTTTGCGAGCCTCCTGGATTAATTGACAAATCACTCCAGAGAACAGTTAATGCTTCAGATATCCTACAACCGGAAGCAGCCATCAGCGACCAAAGCGTTTTGTCACGTAAACAGTCGGTACTATCAATAAGATCAACACATAGATCTAGAGGAAAGACGCTATCATCTCCTCCATGTATATCTGTGTGGGCAATAGTAGAGGGTTTAGAGGTAGAAGCGAGTCTCGCTGACCTTACCCGACCAACCCCCCCGGCTATGCAGCTCACAAACCAGCTTTTTTCACGGATAGCAAGTTTTATTCCACGCGCGGCTTCTTTTTTGGAAGACGGTAGCAGAGACATAGTTTGTTGAGGCTGGACGCCTACATAACGCACTTCCGATAGCTGACTTGCTGCTGTTTTGAAACCTTCGCTAGCTTCTAGAAAACTATTAATAGCGGCAACATTCTTTAATACCGTTGCGCCGCTCAGTTTGCGATCACCCAAAACTTTAGCTATGGAGCGAATTATGCTATCACTACTGGATGAGCCGTAAACCAAGAAATTTTCATAACTACCTATTGCCTTGTGTAGCGTTTGAAAGTCAAAGGATCGCTCTATAGCAGAATACTGATATACATATCTTAAAAACCATGAAACTGCCTCGGCGTAAGCTTTAGCTGTCCTCCAACTCTTACGTTTTGAAAGGTCGAGACACCAAGCATCGAAAAAGCTCGATAATGTAGGATCGTTACAAATCAACCTGTAACTGGTAATCCCAGAGCGGAATGTTTCAAGAAGGAGGAAAGTATCGCTTCTCTCACTGACCATGACGCCCCCTGGGATTTGACGATTTGCTCAGTCACGAAGTGGACGGAGGCGGCCAACCCTGCCATCCGAACAATGCAACTGGATGCAACAGGATGCAACGATCAGTTGCATAAGGCGACAGCCGGTAGAGGGCGCTCGGCGTGCCAGCTCTCAAAACAAGGGCAAAAAAAAAGGCCTAGGTTGCCCTAAGCCTTTGATTTAAAACAGATTTTGGCGGGAAACCAGGGATTCGAACCCTGGGAACGCTCTCACGTTCGCCGGTTTTCAAGACCGGTGCATTCAACCACTCTGCCAATTTCCCGTATGGTTGGCTTCTCATCGGAAGGAGGGCCGGTAAGGTGCAACACGACCTAGCCTAAGAGAAGAACTCTGGGACCCTTGCGAGTCGGCGGTTTTCAAGACCGCTGCCTTAAACCACTCGGCCACACTTCCGTAAGAGGGGCGCATAGTACCTGATGGCAACACACTGTCAAACACTCGCAAGCGATCCTTAAGCAACATTTGCTATCTTCGGGGTCATACGGTACATCACACCGTCTATCTAGACTTGGAGTACACCATGA
>Ga0157368_1000648_pt1 | contig 16009 bp, 23 predicted proteins | sample AttbisABBM3_FD_113146 | JGI IMG/M metagenome (GOLD analysis project Ga0157368, IMG submission 113146) | Fungus gardens microbial communities from leaf cutter ant in Botucatu, State of São Paulo, Brazil - Atta bisphaerica ABBM3 | ecosystem: Host-associated > Fungi > Mycelium > Unclassified ...
CCTTGCTTCCGTTGCAGCATCCCTTGATAGTGTCGCTGTTTGCCGCGAGTGGGTTGTCACGTGCACTGTTGAATACCAAGGTGGTAATGAGGCTCCCCAGGAAGAGGAGGACGGCGATGTTCTTTGCGACTGTCACTTCTCCCTTGCCTACGGTGCCAGGGTCTTGATCAAGAATGCCCATCTCCGTCTCTACCGTAATAGAATCTATGGTCTCTGCGGTCAGAACGGTACCGGCAAATCTACCTTCATGGGGGCTATTGTCAACGGCCAAGTTGAAGGTTTCCCTTCTCCTGACGAGGTCCGTACCTTCTCTGTAGCCCATGACCTGGATAGTAGTGAGGCGGATACTTCTGTTCTCCAATTCATCGTTGAGGACAATCGTATTCAAGCCAGTGAATCTGAGATCAAAGAGGCCCTTACTGCTGCTGGTTTCGATGAAACCCGTCAGAGTCAATCCATCGGTAATCTCTCCGGGGGTATGAAGATGAGGGCGGCTCTTGTTCGTGCTATGCTCTTCAAAGCTGACATTCTCCTCCTCGATGAACCGACTAACCATTTGGATGTTATTAACATTGCTTGGTTGGAGAATTGGCTCACCAGTCTGACTGGTTGCACATCAAGTTGGTCCACTTTCTTGTCTCGATATTTTTTTTTTACTAAACAGTGTTGTAGTCATTGTTTCTCACGACACTAGCTTCCTCAACAACACTATTACTAACGTCCTCCATCTTCATGACTTGAAGCTCGACAGTTACCGTGGTAATGTCGAAGACTTCGTGAAGGTCGTTCCTGAGGCCAAGTCGTACTACACCCTTGAGCCTGCTGAAGATTACATGTTCCGTTTTCCTGACCCTCCTATGCTTGAAGGTGTCAAGACCAAGGAAAAGAGCTTGATCAAGATGTAAATATCATTGGCTTTATTGTGTCTGACCTTTGCTGAATTGAAATGTTAGGCGCCATGTCGGTTTCCAATACCCTGGCTCTAGTCACCCGCAACTCGATGACATCACCCTTCAAATCTCCCTCTCTTCTCGCGTTGCTGTTCTCGGTGCCAACGGTTCCGGCAAGTCCACCCTTGTCAAGCTTATCCTTGGTTATCTAGAGCCGAACTATGGTGAGGTTTGGAAGCATCCAAACGTGGTTATTGGTTACGTTGCTCAGCATGCCTTCCACCATATTGATAAACACCTTGATAAGACTGCTCTTGAGTACATGCTCTGGCGTTACCAGACGGGCGAGGATCTTGAGGATATGGACAAGGCCTCTCGTGTTATCTCTGAAGAGGAGAAGAAAAAGATGGAGGATGGAGCGGTTATTGTTATTGATGGTCAGAAGCGGCGCATTAAGGAGGTTGTCTCTAGGAAGAAGTCCAAGCAGTCGTATGAATATCTGGTTACATTCGAGAACCTTAGTTCTTCCGAGGACATATATCTCTCCCGTGATGAACTCATTAAGCGTGGTTTCGAAAAGGTGTGTTTATCTGAGTGTTTTGTTTCACATCTGTTGACAGTGGTTGCAGAAAGTCCTCGAGGTTGATGCCCGCGCTGCTCAGGAAAGCGGTCTCAATAGACCTCTTGTTCGTCGTGAGATTGAGAAACACTTCCAGGACGTGGGTCTCGATCCTGAAATCGTTTCTCATAGTCCTATGAGGGGTCTTTCAGGCGGACAAAAGGTAAAGATCGCAATTGGTGCTTCCCTCTGGCGTCGTCCGCACATCATCATCCTTGACGAGCCTACCAATTATCTTGATCGTGAGTCGCTTGCTGCACTCATCAAGGCTCTTCAGAAGTTCGAGGGTGGTGTTCTTATCGTCACCCATAACCGCGAGTTCTCTGAGTCAATTTGCTCTGAAGTATGGGCTATGCGCGATGGACATCTCGAGGCATCTGGACACAACTGGGTTGAGGGTCAAGGATCTGGTCCTCGCATCGATCAAAAGGATGGAGAGGATGAGGATCAATATGATGCTATGGGTAACAAGATTGAAGTTAAGAAGGCGAAGAAACAAACGTCGAATAAGGCTCGTAAGGAGAGAAAGAAGCGTATAAGGCAGAAGGGTGAGGGTATTACTGACGATGAACTATAGATTCATTGTTCTGTCGTCTATTTGTGGTCTCCATTATGCCCGCGATACCGAAACACTCCTATGCACTCCTTTTACCTACCTGTCTCTTGCCATGTCCACGTTTTGCTATCTGTATTGTATAATTTGTTGTCTAATGCCCACCACTATGATATTCTCTTTCTATCCGTATGAACCAGTCTACAGTGATGGGTTTAAAGTTTTGGTAATGAGCTTCCAAGTGGAGTCTACACCTTCCCCTCCTACCCTATTTATGCAGTGATCCTCTTCGAGCTTTGTGAGATGGAGTTCAATGTTTCGAGCAGCAAATAACAAGAGGTCCTCAGGGTATGATGCGTAGATGACTTTAACGATAGCCCAAGTCGTCCAACTGGTCCCCTCTGTCGGCTCTTTACGCAGAACCTCCAGAACCTGTTCTTCACGTTCAAGCCGGTGTTTGATATAGGTCGAAATGAGCTCACGTCCGTTTTTCACAACGGGACCGTGGCAAGGATATAAAGTCCGGTAGCCTGTTGCGTCGTTCTCGCCGTATTGAAGCATTTTGTTGAGACTTTGGAGGTAAAGTCCGAGGTCCTCGAAAATGGCGGAGCCTTGTCCTAGGACCGTATCTGCGGTGTATAGCGCCCGGTCATCGACAATATGCAAGGCGATTGAATCGATTGTGTGTCCTGGAGTATGGAGCACATGAATCGTAGGCGACGATGAACGAAAGAGTTGGTTATCATGTAGATCATGGAATGGCTTTCCCTCTGGTGTAGGTGCAAATGTTCCTTGTGGTAAAGATTGGATGATTTGAGGCAGGTGGTTGTATTTTGTCACTGCAGCTCCAGTGGTATTTGGAGGGATGGGAAATTTATGGAGTCGTGGTGCCGGGTATGAATTTGATGGAATGGTTGGATTACGGGCTTGCCAACGGGAAAGGAGGAGTGAGAGGACGGTTGGGAGACCGCCTATGTGGTCTAGATGCCAGTGAGAGATGATGATGTCGGAGATGTCAGGAAGGGAGGGAGGTATTGCGGGAAGGGTGTTGAGGGCGGAGGAGAGGACAGGGAGATATTCTGGCTTTCCCTCTGCGGTGTCGAGGAGAATATAGGGCGGTTGGGTACCGACGATATAAGTGTTGGTTCCTGTGTGGGTCATTAGCTAGCGGTTGAATGTATGATTGTTGAGAAGTGGACCTTGTAAAGTGGCTTTTCCAGGGTTCTAGGTGGTCTAAGAATCCTGTGCGGCGGCTGAAGTAGTAGATGACTGACCTGGCCGAGGACTCGCAATACATTACCACTGATCTAAAGGCATACTGGATTATTTGGGTGGACTTTTGCTGTACAAGATTATGTTCACACCTTTGAGATGGAGGGCAGATCTTCGAGATTCTGCGCCATTTCACGAAGCCTAGTATTCGTTGCAATGCTGAAGGACCTTTGAAGGGACGAAGTAAGGTCAGTATGTAGAACAATCCTCCGAGATAGCCTGTGAAAGACCAGCATGTGATTAGAGATACTTGGAGAATTCGGGTGACCGGTTCAGGATTCCAGCGATGTCTGGACTATTCATGCTGCAGCGCTATTATCCATTGTTCTACTATCGCTTTGAGATTTTTCTATGCTGGAGGGAGGCGGCTGTACTACAAACTAACTGACCGGTGTCAAAACATACAAACAAGGTAAAATAGAAAGTGCTGTGTGACTCTGTTCAACGACGCTCATCATGTCGACTACTGTTCTTAATCCTCCTCGAGACAATGGTCCAGCTTACAAGAGGAAAAGGTATAATGTTAGGCGCTCCATACGCTCATCCAAATATTCACAAATGTTCAGATCTCGTTCTGCCTCTGTGACTGTAGACAATGTCCCACCAGCAAGTCGTCGGCGGTCTCGTTCCCCGTCTTCAGTTCCCCGCAGAGACTTGCCACGTGTTACCGTCAGCGATATCGATCCCATTCGAAAGGCAGAACGTGAACGTCAACTCACTGCTCGTATGGCTGCCAAGGAACTTGAGAAAATTGAAGGTGGAAAGACGAAGGAGAAAGAAAAGGAATTCGATGCCCAGGCTGAGTTTGCTAAACTCACAAGTCTGAGATCTGGGGGTGTTTATGTACCCCCCGCTCGTTTACGTGCAATGCAGGCTGCTGCCTCGCAAGACAAAAATAGTACGGAATACCAGAGGACTACATGGGATGCGTTGCGCAAGTCCATCACGGGTATTGTCAATCGAGTCAACATTGCAAATATCAAACAAATTGTCCCCGAACTTTTCTCGGAAAACCTGATTCGAGGTCGTGGACTGTTTGCACGGAGCATGATGAAGGCACAGGCGGCGAGCTTACCTTTTACGCCCGTGTTTGCTGCCCTCGTCGCCATCATTAACACAAAACTTCCTCAAGTCGGTGAATTGATCCTCACTCGCTTGATTAGTCAGTTTAGACGTGCTTTTAAACGCAATGACAAAGTGAGCTAAATGTCTCCTTTCCACAATCTATGGCCTGCTGACTCGGTGGCTCAGATTGTGTGTCACTCATCAACCACTTTCCTCGCCCATCTTGTCAACCAGGCCGTCGCTCACGAAATCATTGCTCTTGAAATCCTTGTTTTGTTACTGGAACGACCGACCGACGACTCAATTGAAATTGCTGTTGGCTTCATGCGCGAAGTTGGTGCTTTCCTCGTTGAAAATTCACCAAAGGCCAATGGAACTGTATACGAACGTTTCCGCGCTGTTTTGAATGAGGGCAGTATTAGCTCTAGGGTTCAATATATGATCGAAGTTCTTATGCAAGTTCGAAAGGACAAGTATAAGGATAACCCCATTATTCCTGAAGGTCTCGATCTAGTAGAGGAAGATGACCAGATCACCCACCAGGTTCAACTAGCAGAGGAGCTCCAAGTTCAAGATGGTCTAAGTAAGCTGAGAGTTTTTTTCATACGTCCTTCATATCCCTGACGTGGGTTGACAGATATCTTCAAGTTTGATCCTAATTATCTGGAGAATGAAGAGAAGTATAAAGCAATCAAAGCCGAAATTTTGGGCGAAGATTCGGAAGAGGAGGGAAGTGAGTCTGAATCAGATCAAGAGTCGGAGGGCGAGGACGAAGGTGCGCTTAGAGCCATTGTACGTAAAATCGATGTCGACTTTTGGTCCTAGTGGTCGCGGAGAAGCCAGGAATTGAGGATAGGACAGAGACGAATCTGGTGAACTTGCGTCGTATTATTTACTTGACCATCATGAACGCTCTCAATTACGAAGAAGCAGTCCACAAACTGCTCAAGGTACAGTTAGATGAAGGACAGGAGGTGCGTTTGAAACTATATCTGTGGATTCGCGTTCCTCACGCTGTTGACTAGATTGAGCTTATCAACATGATAATCGAATGTTGTTCTCAGGAACGCTCTTATTCTACTTTCTATGGCCTAGTCGGCGAGCGATTCAGCAAACTCAATCGCATCTGGACTGAATGTTTTGAGACGGCATTCCAAAACTATTACGATACTATTCATCGTTATGAAACAAACCGGCTCCGGAACATTGCTCGATTTTTCGGTCACATGTTCTCTACAGATGCAATCTCATGGATTGCTCTCGCGTGTATCAAGGTCAATGAAGATGATACCACATCCAGCAGTCGTATTTTCGTGAAGATTTTGATGAACGAGATGATGGAGGTAATGGGGCTGAAAACACTTGCGGAACGATTCAAGGATCCCGAGATTAGACAAGCATGTCAAAGTATGTTTCCGATGGATGTGCCGAAGAATACGAGGTTTTCCATCAACTACTTCACCAGCATTGGCTTGGGTGTTCTCACAGAAGAGATGCGAGAGTACCTCAAAGTAAGTATTGTTCTCCTTCAGGTGCCTTCATGGTCTGTGCTTAGCGTCCATCACTAGAACGCACCGAGACTTATTATGGAACAACGCCGTGCAATGCTTGAGGCTGAATCCTCTGGTTCTGACACTGATTCTGACACAGATAGCTCGGACACTGATTCAGATGTTAGCTCATCTAGCTCTGACTATTCTCCTCGTCGAAGACGGTATAGCTCTTCACCGCCCCGCCAACGCCCACGCCATGACTCCCGTTCTGTCTCGCTACCTCGTCAACGTGCACGTCGTAACTCCCGTTCTGTTTCACCACCTCGTCAACGCGCACGTCGTGACTCCCGTTCTGTTTCACCGCCTCGCCGACGTGTGCACCGTGATTCCCGCTCTTTTTCGCCGCCTCGCCGACGTGTACGCCATGATTCCCGTTCCGTCTCACCTCCGCCCCGTCGTGTACGCCATGATTCCCGTTCCGTCTCACCTCCGCCCCGTCGTGTACGCCGTAATTCCCGTTCCGTTTCGCCTCCGCCCCGTCGTGGTGGTGGATATGTTTACGACAAGTAAAGCTTATATACATGTTATAGTACGGTATATCTTATGCAATGACCACAGCAGTGCACGGCGGGATGAGCATGGTTGTGAGGCATAGATACTCGTATATCCCCAACAAACAGCATATCAACATACAGTGCATGAACTGAGGTAAGATGGTTGATGTCAGGACAATCAATCATAAAACGCATCTCCAGCTAAGCTAAACTAGCTCGTTTAGTACATTGGCTAACGCGTTACTTCCATTGGCCCATCTGGCCAGTGCTGATGTCCATGCCTCTTTGCTATATATTCACCAAGAAAGCCAATGAGTCAGGATATAAAATCGCGCCTTGGGAGGGGATCAACGGTAGCATTTCCTTTGTTTTTGTTCGGGTATCATCCGGCATGATCATCTGGGAACAAGTAAGCACATAGAGAGAAGGGATAAAATCTGAGGAAGCAGTCAAAGATGATAAAGAGTTCACAAAGAGTCCACGTGGGAAAGGGCATTCAAGGACTCATGGCTTGGGCAAGTATAGGCAAGAATTGTTGTTCTTTGTTTGTCAGGTCAGGGCGACCTGTCATGTGTATTGTGTATGTGATAGAGGCCGATCAGGAAAGGCTCCGGAATTTCGAGATCGGTCCCGGTGCTCGATTTTTTTTTCAGCCCTGACCAAATTCAAAATTTCAGCGAATCTGATGTGTTTTTTCTCTCGTTAGTCAGTCTCAATGGCCGAATATCTTGGTTTAGATGTCCACGTGGCGCTTTCCGGGTACCTGAATTACATAGCCACTGAGCCGGTGATTACTATTCACCGGCAAAGTATAAAACGCCAATCATGATTGCCTAATTTTTTTTACAATGTTGTTTCTTTGGTTCGCACGGATCTTTTTACGAAGGCAGTATTCATACTCTTTTGGTATCTCTATGTCTCTATTTATGATATGCATTTGCACACTCATAATTGCTTGGTCCCTGAAACATTCTTACCGGTAGTTTTTTTGGTTAACATTGACAGGTCCGATCTCCTAGAGTTCCAGAACATTCGATCAGCATTTATTTATTCTAATCTGATTATGGCTGGACTCACGATATGCTTATCGTGTCTGTCGAAATCCGTGTACGAATCAACGATCAACCCCCAATACACGCTCTGATATGTGACACCAGTCAACGTTGTGCTGTCATCACCGGGACAGGTGATCTTATCAATCGCGGTGTTGCTTATACAGACTTTAGAGCGAGGCCACGAGTAAGATTATTTTGTTATGTATTCCGGATGAATGAGAGGGATTGCGATTGCTCCCAGTTGGCAACATATACTACACGATCCAACATGGCACAGCACATTCTTGAAATAGTACGTTTCCTGAACCACAGACCCTTGGCTTAACTATTGTGTATCAGCTGAAATGGGTTTTCAATTTCCGAGGAATATGGCGATAACAGTTCTTCCCCTCTGTGATGTCGCGCACTGGGATCTGTTGTATCAACCAGTCAGGACATACATGAGTTGAATTGTATCCACTATTCTCTATAAAAAATAGGAGCTATTGAAAAGAATTGATAGGTCTACACCTCAGACCTGGGTACTAAATACATGATTCTCAAGTCCCAATGAACTACTCATCATGAAGTCCAGGTTACAGTCTGTCCATCGATCACATCTCCATCCGCAAGTCGAGGTACAGGACATGTCTAGGATACATCCATAACCTTTTAACTCCCGGACACCCGGGCAAGGGTCCTCAAAGAATGCCTCCAAAAATCATCGTGACCACAGATACGACTACAGCTTTCATCATATCAGGTAAGAGGCCCGGCGAGCCTGAAGAGCTACCAGGGACTGGCAAGAAGTGACTTGACGATTCTTTCTGTTCAGCAGCAGATTCCTGAATAAATGCGCAATCGATTTCCAGTGAAAATGCATCATACAAGATAATAAGGCATACCTTGAAGGCAACTAACCCCACGATCACACCCAGCGCGAAGAAGATGACTGCCTGGATCATCCAGATAAAACCCCACACTAAGATTACAGATTTGTGAGTATTTCCGATTGTCATAAGTGTTCGGTAATCCTTACCTTGAGAGGGACAACAGCCACAGATCTCAGCGAAAACAGAGGCATCTGAAGTGTTGACTTTCCTTGTGACAGTATCATCTAGGAAATGTTATTCTTTCAGCATTTCTCTCAGGTTGAATGTAGACAAAAATATGCTTACCGATGACATCCCAGAGTGCGTACATACATGACATGACGCCGATGAACAAAGTCTAGAGAGAGATAATCAGCTTTTTCCCTTACAATGAACACAGAAACCGACGTACAAGGTATCGCAATGCAACTCCTCCACCCACGAACCAGAATAGCACGATCAAACCGGACATTCCCAAAATCAACAACCATGTCCTGTACCAGCCAGCATACACACCACGTCAACCATCAATCTAAGTGACTTATCACTCACAACCAATTTCTCCTTGCCCACCACAGAGTGATCAAGAAGACGATAGCCAAAACAAGAGATGCAATTTTACTTGCATTCGTATCAAATCCACACGCAATCAGACATGCGCCGATGAATGAAGACCCAAGGTATCCTGCGGGTAGCGTTATCCACTGTATACCACCTGACATTCTCGTAGCTCCCCCCTCGTCCGCTGTTTAATAGCGAGTCGCACATAGAACCAGTAGACAATGATTCCAAAGCCAAGGTGAATGAAGCCAGGTGCCGTAGTCAAAAATCGTACATTGAATGAGGTGATGGTACTTACGGTCGAGCTCAATGGAGTGTATGTGAGCGCATGTCACCACACCAGCGAATGCGTGGCTCATCTAATACCATGAAGATCAGCACAGATGCTTACGCCATAATGCGGAAAAATAAACTCACCTCGTGGAAACCGACGGTTAGAAGTCTGCATATGCGGGTCAGTGTTGTTATCCATAGCATAGATAAGGTGAAATGGACTCACTTGAAAGGGTATACTTCACAATACAACGAAGGCAGTCATTCGTCAGCATCCTTGCGCCCAACCAACATTGCAATAGAGAAGCTCACTCATCATCTTGAGATATGGCACATGCCTAGATCACAGCATAGTCCAATCAATGTCTTCTCTTGCACCAAAACTATAGAATACTCGCCAGAGAACGGCAATGACCAGGATATATACACCAGCCACAATCAAGGTGGTCCTCTGAGTTTCATTTGGTGTCACTCTTTCTTGAAAGTCGCGAATCAACAGATGCTCAGGGCCTTTGAGTCCTCCGTATTCGGTGCTAGTCAGAAATGGCATGATGCCTAATTAGGTGTTCTGTGTATCGAGCGGGTATTATGATGTTCAGTTTGTTCACCCAACTGCCAGGTACTTAGGAAAGGGAGAAACCAGGGTACTAGATGGATAAGAGGCTGAGGCTGTCCTTGTTGCGAAAGTACCAAGTCTGTGTCCAGCAGATAAAGTTTACGCCGCAGTAACCATTAGACCAAACCTGTACATACATATACATCCGAACATGGCGTTCGCGGTGCAGCCGATTGAACTCGGATCCACGCGACAGAGACAAAGACAGGGAAACACTTGTAATGACCCAGCTAGGTGACTAGTTCACGAAAAGTATCACACGAGGGTTATAAAGAAGGTAGGGGAAGTACAGTATGGACAAGAAAACAACCTGGAGTAGAATTACAACGCTTCCAAGGCAAAAAACCGCAACTACTGATGCCGACGATACTCGCAGGGGTAGGATAGTGTTCTCGCGGATATTACAGAGAGGCCACGAGTTCTCCTTCTATGCCAGACGACTCGGTGCTCGTGAATCCCTTAACAGCACTTGCTGCTCTGCTGTTGGTTGTTCTCCTTACTCTCCCCAACACTAACTGTCTCTTTTGGTGGTTCAATGTTGCTCGTTGACGACTCGAGCGACTTGGCGGAAACAATCCTGTAGATGTCTGAAGCAAGTCAAGTTTGAATTCGTGGTGTTCTCCAAAACGTGAACGTACCAGTCAGAATAGTTTGGAATGCGCTCTCGACATTCGAGGCGTCCAGCGCGGATGTCTCGATAAATGACAACTGGTTTTCAGCTTTGTTACAATTAGTTCACTTGCGTTGAGCGACTTATTGTCTAGCCAACATACTTGCAAATGTCTTAGCCTCATCAGTGGGAACAGCCCGTAAATGCTTCAGATCGCTCTTGTTTCCAACTAGCATGATCACGATATTGGCATCGGCATGGTCCCGTAGTTCCTTCAACCACCGCGTGACATTGACGTATGTCGCATGTTTCGCAATGTCATAGACTAACAGCGCACCAACAGCACCACGATAATACCTGCAAGATTCAATTATCGTAAACGTTTCATGTTGTAGAACAGTGTCACTTACGCAGATGTGATCGCACGATAACGCTCCTGACCCGCTAAAAATCATACATGTCAGCCAGGGGAAAGAGAAGCACAGGTCAGGACCCGCATCGTGGCAAGTCCGCCAGCTCAGTGGTATCGAAACAAAGGACAACGTACCAGTGTCCCATATTTGTGCTTTCACGGTCTTTCCATCTACATTAATCGATCTTGTGGCGAATTCGACACCAATGGTCGACTTGGACTCGAGGTTAAATTCGTTACGAGTGAAACGAGAGAGCACTACATGTCATCGTCGCATGAGCTACACGACGGGGCCTCAATTGTTCATGACACGTACAATTACTAAAAGAAATATGGTCCAAGGTCAATACACTGTTCACCGTCAGCTCAAGATACAGGACAACGTACGATTTGCCAACACCGGAATCACCAATGAGGACAACCTATGAATACGGTCAACTAACCCCTTCACACTGGCATGCAAGGCTCACCTTGAAAAGATAATCGTAATTACTGCCGTCAGTCATGGCGTAAAGATGAACGGCGTGGAAGTCGTAAGAATGCAAGCAGCTAGTGGTTGGGACTTTGCTGCAAGAAGGGCTGCCGTGATGGATCGGAGCTTGAATGTATATATATCTATCTACCTGCTAATAGTCAAGGATGGGGTTTTGGTTTAAATAATCATAGCTTTCTCGTGATAGGTTTCGAGGTATGTATGTGTTCCTTGATGAAGGATATGGGACCTGGACGCAGGACTAGCGGCCCGTTACGAGGAATATTGAAATGCACAGGAGTCGGGAAAACAGCTGTGAGCAACTCCATCAACTCCCACCATGTCCTCCAGCGACATGAGGCGTGTCTGCCAAATTATCAAGGTCATTTCTTTTTACTTCTTTCGAAATCTTACTAAACATGCCATACAGCTTAAACCTGCGCGGGTGGATGAGTATAAACAAATTCACGCTGCTGTCTGGCCTGGAGTACTCGCGGCACTGAAGAGAGCTCACATTACTGACTACTCAATCCACCACTATCCTCCACTTCAATTATTAATAGCCACGTTCAAGTATACTGGGGATGACTATGCTGCTGATATGGCCAAAGTGGCTGAGGACTCTGAAACGCAACGATGGTGGGCTTTAACTGACGAGATGCAGGAGAGCTTTGTTGAGGGTACAACTGGAAGTGGGAAAGATGTTCCGTGGTGGCAGGTAAATCATCATCTCCAAGGCATGCAATCTTTTGCTGAATACAGATTTGGTCTACACAGGAAGTCGAAGAGGTATTCAGGTTTGAAGCGTGAAGGCTGTCCCTAGGTAATATTCAGCGACATATAGAACTGCAGCTGAAATCGCTCTTGTGAAATGAAATACAGAGTGCGATATCGTGCTACCACGAGTATGGGTGCCCAGGGACTACGCTGTTTCAGTTTCAACAGAGCGCTGTCGGATGATAACTTGGTCCCAGCTACCACGACGGTCAACTGGGTATCCTACTATCTTACGATATGTTCACTACAGGTGCAGCGAGAACGACAGTGTTCATCAGTGTTCATCAGTGAGATCACATCTGGGATCATTGACTATCTATCTCTGCGGGGTATCTGTTGGAGTTACCTTTTGATTTTCTCAATCGAGTCTCTGTGGTTGACAAATGAGACGATGGTGAAATATTCATCAGTAAACTTGACCGCTGCAGGTATTTTATACTGCCTTCATGGGCTCAGACACAAAATGTGAGTTAAGCGGCTAGGCTTGTTCCATAAGGAGTACTATAACGTCATCCATCATATCCATCAAAAGATCACCGGGACTGATCCGACCAGCAGTGATATTTTAAGCTTATCTCATGATTCCCATCGTCTCCGAGTGGCCTGACACAGCTGAGAATTTTTATACCTGTCTCGGCGCGTTGTCAAGGCAAAGCATTGAAATCGCCACATTTGAAATCGCCGCATTGGCAGAGAGTACTGGTACGCCATCTGTAGTCAGACACAAATTCATGAAAACATACTTGCCAGTTACACGATGCTCCCGATGCCCCCTGCGCTCATGAGTTTGCTGTTGCTGTATGTCTATCTTGTCATGTCTCACCCCGGTGTCTGACACCACTGGCAAAGGCTTGAAGCATCCCATAAGCTCTGAACAAAGACCTCTTGTCTTGTCCCACTGTCTTTTGTCACGCACAGAGAACAAAAGGAGTCACATTCCAGGAGATCTCTGATCTGGCGATGGCGCCAGACAATTTTTCCGGCCATCATTTTTTTGGTGTCATAACTAGACCGTTCCAGCGGAACGATTTTTCCCTCATCCCCCCCCTTACGTTCCTTTTCTAGTGTTTCCTTCCCTGCGTCGGTTTTCGCCCGCCTTCCTTTCTTTTCTATCGACTCGAGAACTGCTTCATCTTTTCGGTCAACATATCCGTCATGCAGGCTTCAAGACACCTCATTTTCTTCCTCGCATTCGCCGTCGTTCTGGTTAGCGCAGTCCCTCTTCATCATCATCACCGTCGCACGCAATGCGGTCGTGTAACTAGTATACCCGTCTCCAGTGCACCCGTCTCCAGTGCACCCACTACCACTCACACCACTGTTGCTTCTCGCAGCGGTATCCCCAGTTCCTCGTATTCCAACAAGTCTCCTGAGGAGACAAAGGCGGCCAGCCCTGGTTCATCCTCAGATAATACTCAGTCTTCTGGTGGTGGACTCCTTGGCAATTTGCTCGAACAGCTCTTGCCTATCACCAAGTCAATTGCCTCCTGGACTACCAGCCCTTCCAAAGGGGCTCTTCCTTTGGATGATGCTACCTTCCGTCCGACGAAGGAGATTAAAAGTCTTTCTCATAACTACGTCAATGCTCCTGACGGCAAGAAATCAATGCAGGCTCATTACCCCAAGGGTTCCTATAACTTTGAGCATCAGCCTCAGGGAGGCTTTTCGTTCTATGCTCCCGGTCCACAAGACGTTGACCTCTCCACCGCTAAGGAAGCTACTTTCGGGTATTCCGTTCTTTTCCCTGACGGTTTCAATTTTGTCAAAGGTGGCAAACTCCCTGGAATCTGTAAGCGTTTTTTTTTTTCAAAGGTTGCTATGTTGCTAATAAAAAACCAACTCCTTTCTCAGATGGTGGCAATAGCGAAAAAGAAGCTGTGAGCTGTTCGGGTGGTCGCCGTGATAATGGTTGCTTCTCGGCCCGTCTCATGTGGCGTACTGGCGGAGATGGTGAACTTTACACCTACCTTCCTCCTTCCTATGACGAGAACAAAGTTGTTTGCAATGTCGCACCTAAATCCATCTGCAACTCCGACTATGGTGCTTCTGTCGCTCGTGGTTCCTTCAAGTTTGTCCCTGGCAAACGGACAAATGTTAGTGAGCGCGTCAGGCTCAATGATGCTGGCAAGGCCAACGGGGAAATAGAGCTCTTCGTTGATGGCAAGAGTGTCATCAATGTGAAAGGTCTTGTCCTCCGGGACAGCGGTGCAGGTAAAATATTTGGTATGCAAATGCAGACCTTCTTTGGAGGTGGGTAGTCTACCGTGCTGTGTCGTGAGGGTCAATGTCTGACTAGTATCACAGGCTCTTCTGCGGACTTTGCTACTCCCAAAGACCAAGATGTCTACTTCTCCGACTTCACTGTCTCCATCACCCAGCATCTCTGAATCAGTTGATCCGGTACCACGCATTCCACTCTCTCCTATGCGTTCTTGCATCGCTTGACGTGATGAAAAAGACAGTCACTCCTTCTACAATACTGCCTCGTGAGGCAATCCACATGCCTCCAGAAGAAATTTTTTTTCAACTGACCATGTATATTAACGCTTCATTTCTTCCCTTCTTTTTTATCTTACAAGTGGCCAGGGTGCTAGCTTCTCCCTGCCTTTGTTTGTTGGCTCGATGCTGCGGCATGATTTGAAGTATTTACGTCGCGAGCCTATCTTTCACTTTTTTGTTTTATTTACTCCTTCAACTAGAGCTTTAGTAGATAGTTATCTAGTTGCATGAAGGGCTCTTGAGGGGTTCTTCGAGGGCAGCCTTTAGAATGGAGTACCACTGGAGGGACTTGGCAATCGAACTTGTTGCTGGATGACTTACATAGAATTTTACAGACCTATTCCTTGACAAATAATGTATTTATAATTTAACAATGTGAGGCACTAGGATGATGAATCTATGTGGATATAACCTTTCGGTGAACCCCATGATATTAATGTTCCAGTTTCAACGTCATTATCTCGTCTCCGGTTGTCGTTAGTGTTCGTGCCGAAAGGTAATTCCAATCACTCAGTTGTCACTACGTTCGTTTATGCACCTGATCGTCGTCAACTTCAGCATCTTTGAAGGATATAGGCTTGACGATGTGAGATTGATTAGCAGGGCGGGTTGGAATGTTTCGCTAATATGTACCTTACGGCCTTGATCCTTGATCATCAAGAGTTCCATCAATCGAACTATGGAGCGGTCATCGTCAAAACAAGCTCATTGTTGTGTCTCATTGTCATGGTCTCATCCTTACATTCTAAAAGTGAATTGTAGATCTTATGTTGTTATATTAGATTACTACGAGCTTAGACCAACGTGATCGACCGCGCGGTCGATCAAAGCATATATGGGAGTTCTTTTTTGCTAATTATAATACATGGGTGGCAACTGGGTAAATGTTCTTGTTCTACACCACTGTCAGTGTATATCTCGACATATTGACCTTCTACATCCAAAACTGATATACAAAAGTATGTATTAGCAGAAGAGCACAGACCATGAGCCAGTAGTATATAAGGTGGACAATCTTGTACAGAGTCCTCTATTGAGTTCTCTTGTGTTAATCCTAATACAAGATTCTATTCATTGATTAACTCTAAGATCTTTGAGTCATAACAGATGATGTCTTTCAATTAATTCTAGTAAAAGCTTATCTTCTATAATAACTATCCTTTCTGCAACATATCTCCACAGTAGTAATGCAAGTGTGTCAGGCATGGTTCACACTGGGGTGGAAGTCTGCAGAATAGACTCGGAGATGAGCAGACTTGTGGAACAACCTTAGCTTCAGCTTATGTGCTGCGCCATCTGTCTGCCATGTGGTCACAACTTCAGATGAAGGGAGGAATGTCCAAGTGGATGTGAGTGCTGATTGGTGTGTCACTGTTGAACACCAGAGGTCGAGTTCAATAAGAGATTATCTTTGTCGATTATCAGACTAGCAAATTA
>Ga0157368_1000649_pt1 | contig 16004 bp, 12 predicted proteins | sample AttbisABBM3_FD_113146 | JGI IMG/M metagenome (GOLD analysis project Ga0157368, IMG submission 113146) | Fungus gardens microbial communities from leaf cutter ant in Botucatu, State of São Paulo, Brazil - Atta bisphaerica ABBM3 | ecosystem: Host-associated > Fungi > Mycelium > Unclassified ...
CGATGGTCACGTTGCGCCGCAGGGGCGTCTGGCGCTCGTTGGCGGCCAGCATCTTGCGGAAACTCTTGATGCCCGACGCAGCCAGGGTGCGGATGGGACCAGCGGAAACGGCATTCACGCGAGTGCCTTCCGGTCCAAGGCTGCCAGCCAGGTAGCGAACGCCGGCCTCGAGACTGGCCTTGGCCATGCCCATGACGTTGTAGTTAGGCATGGTGCGCTCGGCGCCTAGGTAGGACAGGGTTAGCAGGCTGCCATTACGGCCGCGCATCATCTCGCGACCGGCCTTGGCCAGGGCCACGAAGCTGTAGGCGCTGATGTCGTGGGCGATCTTGAAGCCTTCGCGGGTGGTGACGCTGGTGAAGTCACCATCCAATTGGTCGCCAGGAGCGAAGCCGACCGAGTGGACGATGCAGTCCAGGCCATCCCACTTCTGCGCCAGTGCGGCGAAGACAGCCTCGATCTGGGCGTCGTCGGCGACGTCGCAGGGGAAGCAAAGCTCGGGATTGGAGCCCCAGCCGGCGGCGAATTCTTCTACGCGGCCCTTGAGCTTCTCGTTCTGGTAGGTGAAGGCCAGTTCCGCGCCCTCGCGATGCATGGCGGCGGCGATGCCGGAGGCGATGGACAGCTTGCTGGCGACGCCGACGATGAGAACGCGCTTACCGGCGAGAAATCCCATGGTTTTTTCCTCTTCTGTGTTGAGTCCGACGCTTCAGCCACAGGGCCGACGTCGGGTTGGGCAGGGCTCTGCACGGGTCAGAGCGAGCTCTTGTCCTGCTCCCCGGAGGGGGCAGGCGCGGGTGGGGCGGTAAGGTAGCAGGTCGATACCTTCGACAAAAGCACTGGATGACCGCTGCGGTGAGCGGTCGCGGCTCAGTTGAGGAAGAGCGTCAGGGTCTGGCCGGGCGTCAGAGCGGAGGCAATCCGCGGATTCCAGTCCTGCAGGGCCTGCACCCCTATCTTGTAGCGTTTGGCGATTTGATACAGCGAATCCCCGGCTTTGACCCGATAGTAGGTGGGCGAGCCTTTGGCATTCTTGCTGGCTTTGGCCGTCTTGACCGTGTAGGAGGCGGGCAAGGCCGCCGTCGCCGTGGTCGTCGCATTGCCGGTGTCGTGCAGCTTCAGCGTTTCACCCACCTTCAGGCCATGCTTGCCCAGGTCGTTCCAGCGCTTGAGATCGGCCAGTTCCACGTCGTTGGCGCGGGCGATGGACCAGAGGCTGTCGCCGGTGCGGACCTTGTAGGTGCGTATCACCGGTTCCTCGGCGACGGCGATGGTTTCCAGCGGTGTGGTGGTAGTGCCGGTCTCCCGCCGGGGAAGCATCAACTCGCGTCCGGCAGACAGGCGGCTGTGGCTGCTGATTTTGTTGAGGGCAACGAGCTGCTCGACGCTCACATGGTTGCGCTTGGCGATGCTGCGCAGGGTGTCGCCGCGGCGCACCCGGTATTCCTGCCACTGTACGACCGCATCGGAGGCGATGGAGGGCAGGGTAGCAGCGAGCCGCTTGGCCTTTTCCGCCGGCACCAGCAGATGCTTGGGGCCGTCCATGGTCACCCCTTGGGTGTACGCCGGATTCAGTCGGTAGAGCTCCTTGGCGTCCAGGTTGGCCAGCTCTGCGACGCGGTTCAGGTCCAGATGCTGCTTGATGTCCACTACTTCGAAATAAGGCTCGTCCGGGATGGATTCCAGGGCGAGGCCGTAGGCGCCCGGGTTGCGGACTATCTGCGAGACCGCCAGCAGCTTGGGTACGTAGTCCTGGGTTTCCTGCGGCAGCGAGGAGAGATTCCAGTAGTCGGTCGGCAGACCCAGTGACTGGTTGCGTTCGATGGCGCGGCTGACCGTACCTTCGCCGGCATTGTAGGCCGCCAGGGCGAGCAGCCAGTCACCGCCGAACATGTCGTGCAGCTTGCTCAGGTAGTCCAGCGCGGCGTTGGTCGAGGCGGTGATGTCGCGGCGACCGTCATAGAAGCGCGTCTGACGCAGGTTGAAGTACTTGCCAGTGGTCGGAATGAACTGCCAGAGCCCGGCAGCCGCGCTGCGGGAGAGGGCGTTGGGGTTGAAGGAGCTTTCCACCACCGGCAGCAAGGCCAGTTCCAGTGGCATGTTGCGCTCTTCCAGCCGCTCCACGATGTAGTGCAGATAGGGTGCGCCACGACTGCAGGACTGGGCGAGCGCCGCCTCGTGGCTGGCGTACCAGAGGCGCTGGCGATCGATGCGCGGATTGGTATCGTTTTCGCCCTGGTCCTGCAACTGATAGCCATCGCGGACCCGGTCCCAGATATCGCCACTGGTGGCCGCCGCCGCCGGTACCTTGCGCAGCCATTCCGGGGGGCGCTGCATCTTGCTGGGTGCCATTTCCAGGTCGGCCTGGTAACCACGATCGGTCGGCTGATTGTTGCTCTGGCAGCCGGCGAGAAAGATGGCGAGGCATAGCGCAGAGACTTTGAAGGAGGTAGCCAGCACGTCTATTTCGCGGGTTTTCGGCGTCGCTGGCGGCATTGGTTTGGGCATTCCGGGATTTGGAGGATGGGCGATTCTAGGAACCGTCTCCCGGGGGGTCAAGGAACAACCCCTGAGCCTGTGACTTGGACGACGACGTAAAACCAGGCCCCATGGCATCCTTGCCGGGTGTCGTCAATGAGTGTCAGAACGTGTCCTTCCAGGCGCGCAAGGCCGCGAAGAAGGTATCCTCCGACGCATCCGCTGGGACTCCGCGTTGCTCCTGCAGGTGTTGTCTAACGTCGGATTCGGCGGTGCGCAGGAAGGGATTGATGCCGCGTTCGCGCCCCAGGGTGGTAGGCAGGGTGGGACGCTTGGCTTCACGCAGGCGTCGCGTTTCTTCCAGCGCGTCCTGCACCTGGGTGTTTCCTGGCTCCACCGCCAGGGCGAAGCGCAGATTGCTTTGGGTGTATTCGTGGCCGCAGTAGATCTCGGTAGCATCCGGCAGGCTGGCCAACCGACGCAGCGACTCCAGCATCTGGGTGGGCGTACCCTCGAACAGGCGTCCACAGCCTGCCGAGAACAGCGTATCGCCACTGAATAATAGTGGTCGCTCGCCGGCGAGGTAATAGGCGATATGGCCGGCGGTATGGCCGGGTACCCGTATGACCTCGAAGGTGGCGTCCAGGACGTCGAGACGATCAGCGTCCGCCAACGCCAGGTCGACATCGGCGATACCTTCATCGGCAGGCGCCGTGACCCGTGCGCCAGTGCGTTGCTTGAGAGCGGTGACACCGCCGGTGTGATCGTGATGATGATGGGTAATGAGGATGTCGGTCAGCCGCCACTCGGGGTGGCGTTCGAGCCAGGCCAGCACCGGCGCGGCGTCGCCGGGGTCGACGACGACCGCTCGTCTCGTTCCGGCGTCCTTGATGAGCCAGATGTAGTTATCGTTGAAAGCGGGTAGGGGAACGATATCGAACATGGGATGAGCTCTCTGGTCGGACTGCGAGTCTCTAGGGTAGCAGCAGGTGGTAGGGCAATAGGCTTCTGTAGGAGGGACCAGACGATGCACGACGAATTCTCGGCCCAAGTCGATCCGCGCTGGCTCAAGCTCATGAGTTCCGCGCGGGAATGGATGGCCGGCCCGCTGGGGCAATTGCTGCTCGAACAGGAGCGAGTGCTGATCGACGAGGAGCTCAAGCGGCATTTCGGCAGTTACCTCGTCCATTACGGCCCCCATCCGGAGTCCCCGGCCAACTGTGGTCAGCTCCGGCATACGGTGCGGATCGGGCCGCCATTGGGCGATGTCGACATCATCTGCGAGGAGGGCGCCTGGCCGTTGGGCGAGCACGCTGCGGATGTGGTGCTGTTGCAGCATGGCCTGGACTTTTCCCTGTCACCCCACCGCCTGCTGCGCGAAGCGGCGCTGAGCGTGAGGCCCGGCGGGCATCTGGTGGTGGTCGGCATCAATCCTTGGAGCCTGTGGGGCGTGCGGCACTATCTGGCACGCGATGCCTTGCGCAAGGCACGCTGTTTCGGTGCCAGCCGGGTGGCGGACTGGCTGTCGCTGCTGGGCTTCGCGCTGGAGAAACGCCGCTTCGGGTGTTATCGTCCGCCGCTTTCATCCCACAAGTGGCAGCAGCGCCTGGCCTGGATGGAGCAGGGGGAGATCGATCCCAGCAGCGAGCAGGCCGCCGGTGCCGGCTTCTACCTGCTGTCGGCGCGCAAGCTGATGTTCGGCTTGCGCCCGGTGCCCCAGGTCCGCAAGGAGCCCCGCGGCAAGCTGGTGCCCATGCCGGTCGCCAAGATAGCCCGGCGCGAATCGAGTGAATCCAATGAGTGACGACATCGTCGAGGTCTTTACCGACGGCGCTTGCAAGGGCAATCCCGGTCCCGGCGGTTGGGGCGCCCTGCTGAAATACCGCGGTGCGGAGCGCGAGCTGTGGGGCGGTGAAGCCAATACCACCAACAATCGCATGGAGTTGATGGCGGCGATCCAGTCGTTGGCAGCGCTCAAGCGTCCCTGCCGCATCCGCCTGACCACCGACTCCGAGTACGTGATGAAAGGGGTCACCCAGTGGCTGGCGAACTGGAAGAAGCGCGGCTGGCAGACCGCGGCGCGTCAACCGGTCAAGAACGCCGACCTCTGGCAGGAGCTCGACGCCCAGGTGCAACGGCACGAGGTGGAGTGGTGCTGGGTGAGGGGGCATACCGGCCATCCAGAAAACGAGCGAGCCGATCAATTGGCCAATCGTGGCGTGGATGAGGTAAGACAAATCAAGCAGGCCGCCAAGGCGTAATCGAGGCCAAGAGGTAGAAATGAGATACGTAGTTCTGGATACCGAAACCACCGGCATGCCGGTAACCGACGGCCACCGGGTCATCGAGATCGGTGGGGTCGAGGTCATCGGGCGTCGCCTGACCGGGCGTCATTTCCACGTCTATCTCAATCCGGATCGCGAGATCGACGAAGGTGCCATCGCGGTACACGGCATTACCGACGAATTCGTCGCCGACAAGCCACGGTTCGCCGAGATCGCCGATAGCTTCTTCGAGTTCATCGAGGGCGCCGAGCTCGTCATCCACAACGCACCCTTCGACGTGGGCTTCATCAATAGCGAATTCGCTCGCCTGGGCGTTCATCCCGAGCGGGCCGACATTACCCAGCACTGCACGGTGCTCGATACCCTGGTCATGGCGCGTGGCCGTCATCCCGGGCAGCGCAACAGCCTGGATGCGCTGTGCAAGCGCTATGGGGTAGATAACTCCAACCGCGAACTGCACGGCGCTCTGCTCGATGCCGAGATCCTCGCGGACGTCTACCTGGCCATGACCGGTGGCCAGACCAGCCTTTCCCTGGCGGCCCATGGCCAGGAAGGCAATGGTGACGGCAACTATGTCATGCCGGTCAAGCGACTGCCGGCCGATCGCCCACGTACCCGGGTGATCAGTGCCACTACCACGGATCTTGAGGCTCATGCCGCGCGCATGGCGGCCATCGAGAAGAGCTGCGGCAAGCTCCCGCTCTGGCTGGCGGGTACGGGCGTCGAATAAGCATTAGTATGGGCAATGCGGGTTGCCCAGCCGGGAAGAGGTGCAGGCTCACGCTCGTCCGAAGAGGCGGAAAGACTTCACAATTTTCAGCTATCGTTCAACAAAGACGATGCACGCTGGGCGTTTGGACCTGAATGAGTCGCCTAATTTCGATTTCTCTGGAACTTTTCTTCGCTCCAGGTATTCATATGGCGAATCGGGATTGTCGCTTCGCTGTTGCGGATGCAGAGTCGAGCGGTCAGCTTTGGTAGGTTGCGGTGATCGCGCGGCACGCCAGGCGATACCGGATTGTTAGTGTGGCCCTGTCAGGATGACGCGGTACCTAAGATTCATCAGGAATAGCAAGCCTTATCCCCCCGTCTAGGGTGGCGTTTGCGAAGTTGTATTGGCGCAGGAGGCGTAAGGCACCATGGTGACTGGAGCAAGAGCTTTGAGCTTGGTCCGCGAGCAGCTGTTCGCGACCATAGAGGAAGCTGAGTCCTATCTTGAGCGATTCATCGTCGAGCGGCATTGCAGCAGCCTGCTGCAGCGCGCCGTGGAAAGTATCGGCCAGATTCGTGGTGCCCTGACACTCATCGAGCTGACAGGGGCCCAACTCTTGGCGCACGAAACCCTGCAGATCGCGAACGATATCCCTGCGGGTGCTGGTCCCGAGCATGATGAGCACCTGATGTCGATCTGTCGTGGCCTGCACATGTTGCGCCGCTACCTCGAGCAACTGCGCAGCGGGCAGGATGAGATGCCCGAATTGTTGTTGCCCGCCATCAATGCCTTGCGCATGGTGGGAGGCGAACCGGAGTTGCCCGAAAGTTATTTCTTCAGTGTGCGCCTGGATCAGCGACCGCAGATCACCGCGCCGACTCGACTAGCTGCCCGTGAGCGGGTTGCCCAGGCGCGCAGAATGCGCCAGATGTATCAGGTCGGCTTGCTTGGCTTTCTGCGCGACGTCAACAGCCTGGCCAGCCTGCGACTCATGGCGCGGGCACTGGAGCGTTCCGCCGCTTTGCTGCACGACCACGTTGGTGGCTATCTGCCCTGGGTTGCTGCGGCGACTGCCGAGGGCTTTGCCCAGGGCCGTCTGACGCCCACCCGCGAGCGCAAGCAGCTGTTCGCCCGCGTCGACCGTGAACTGCGCCAGATGCTGGGCAACGAGTTGCACGAACCGGCGCGCAGTACGCTCAAGGAACTCCTGTATCTACTGGCCCTGGCCGGCGTTGACGCGGCACATCCACAGCAGGTGATGAACGCCTACGGCATCGAGCGCCTGGGCTTCACTGATGCGCAGCTGGAAGCCGGCAAGAAGCGTCTCGCCGGGCCCGGTCATGCGGTCATGCATTCGCTTTCCGCCGCCATTCGCGAAGAGCTGGAAACGGTCAAGGATCTCATCGATCTCATTGAGACCGAGGTGCGTAATGGCGGCGAACAGGGTCGCTCTGCGGTCTCCGACAACTTCTCGCGCCTGTACGTCCAGGTCGGCTTGCTGGGCAAAACCCTGGAAATGGTGGGGCAAGACAACGCTGGGCAGGTGCTGCAGCGCTGTCTGCCGAGCATCTCCGAATGGAGAGACAAGGCACTGGTGCTCGAGGATTTGGCCCCGCTGGCGGATGCCTTGTTGCTGGTGGAAAGCCTGATCGGCCAACCCGAAGGGCAGGGTACCTTGCTCGACGCTGCCCTCGACGTTCAGGACGTCCAGGTCAGCGTAGCCAATTACCAGTTGGGCGAGGCCCAGGCATTGCTGCACCGGGAAGCCTACAAGGGTCTGACCGAAGCCAAGCGCGCCATCGGCGCTTTCCTCGACTCGCGCGGCGATACCCTGCATCTCAGCACGGTACCGGCACTGCTCGATACCGTCCGGGGTGCCTTGTTCTTCCTGGGTAATCCCCGCGCCGCCGAGCTGGTACGGGCCTGCACCGGCTACATCCAGCGCTGCTTGATCGACGGTGGCCAGGCCTGCGAGCCGGCGACCCTGGAAGTCCTGGCTGACGCCTTAAGCAGCATCGAGTTCTTTGTCGAGAGTGGCGGTAGCGAGGGCCATGGCGATACACCGGAAATCCTCGATATCGCGGCGCAAAGCATTCGTGCCCTTGGCTGGACGTCGGCCGCCGCATGACGCTGTGGCAGCCCGGTTGGTTCCAGGCGGCGCAAACGGCGCCTGGTTGGCTGGTCATTCACTGTGAGCAGGCCTTTCTTACCTGCGGTGCGGAGGTGCTGTTCGCCGGGGACGACCCACGTATTCAAGGGCTCGAAGGCGATCGGCATGGCCTTGGCCACTGGCAGGGACAGGCCGTAACCCTGATCGAGCTGGACACTCAAGCGGATATCGAAGGCTGCGGTTGGCAGCCCTTGCGACCGCTGATGCTGCAATCGCCCCATGCGTTGTTCAAGCTGCTGGGTTACGCCAACCAGATTGGCACCTGGGCGCGGCAGCATCGCTTCTGTGGTCAGTGCGGCACCCATACCTTCGCCCTCGATGGCCAGCGCGGGTTGAAGTGTCCGAATTGTCAGCTAACCCAGTATCCCCGCCTATCACCCAGCATGATCGCGCTGGTCACCCGGGATGATGAGGTCCTGCTGGCCCGCTCGCCACGCTTCGCGCCGGGCGTCTACAGCACCCTGGCGGGCTTCGTCGAGCCTGGGGAATCGGCCGAGGCCTGTGTGCACCGGGAGATCATGGAGGAGGTGGGGGTTACGGTGACCAATCTGCGCTATCAAGGCAGCCAGAATTGGCCCTATCCGCATTCCCTGATGCTGGGTTACCACGTCGACTACGCGGCGGGCGAGATTCGCTGCCAGCCAGACGAGATCGAGGATGCTCGCTGGTTCGCGCTGCGGGATCTGCCGACGCTGCCGCCGGCCTTTTCCATTTCCCGCTACCTGATCGATCTCTATCGAGCCGAGCGCTTAGGCGGCACTAAACCAGTGCTGCCAGATTAGCTTGATCGTCAGCGCCAGTACTACGCAGATGAACACCGGGCGGATGAACTTGGCCCCGCCGGCGATGGCGCTGCGAGCGCCCAGGTAGGCGCCCAGGGTCAGCGACAGGCCCATGGTGAGGCCCAGTATCCAGAGCACCTGACCGAGCACGATGAACATCGCCAGGGCGACGCCGTTGCTGACGAAGTTCATGGTACGCGCGACGCCGCTAGCCTTGAGCAGGTCCAGCGGATAGAGCAGCAGGCTACTGACCGTCCAGAAGGCCCCCGTGCCCGGACCGAAGACCCCGTCGTACATGCCCAGGGTAACGCCCTGTGGCCACTGGCGCCGTTGAGGGATAGGCGCATCGCTCAGTAGGGGAGCCTTGGGTGTGCCACCGAACAGCAGGTACAGGGCACAACTGAAGACCACTACCGGCAGCAACTGGTTGAGAAAGTCCGCTGGCAGGTGATGCGCTACCAGGGCGCCCACGCCGGCACCGATGGCGGTCGCCAGCAGCGCGTGGCGCCATTGGCGCGGCTGGAAGAGTTTGCGGCGATAGAAGGTGTAGGCCGCCGTAGCACTGCCGAAGGTGGAACTGAGTTTGTTGGTGCCTATGGCCAGATGTGGGGGGACGCCGGCCATGAGCAGCGCGGGTACCGTCAGCAGACCCCCACCACCGGCGATGGCATCGATGTAGCCGGCGAGAAAGGCAACCCCGGCGAGCAGTACCAGGGTCGTGGGATCCAGAGCGAATTCGAGCATGGGAAGGGACGGCCAGATGGAACGGGGGCGCCATGATGCACCAGTCGCGCCCCTGTCACCACCGGTCTCCCCGCAGGGTCAATCCAGGGCCGGGAAGGGCAGGCCGACGTAGTTTTCCGCGATGGTGGTGCGGCCCGCTCTGGAATCGAGCAGGGCGCGCCACTCGGCATCCTGGACCCGCTGGGTGAAGGCATCGGTGCCGGGAAAGCGATGCAGCGCCGTGGTCATCCACCAGGAAAACCGCACCGCCGCCCAGATGCGCTTCAGGCACAGTTCGGAATAGCGCTGCAGGCAGGCGTGATCAGCGGTGCAGTACGCCCGCTCTAGCAGCAGGTGCAGGTTGCGGACGTCACCCAAGGCCAGATTGAGTCCCTTGGCGCCAGTCGGTGGCACGATATGGGCGGCGTCTCCCACCAGGAACAGCCGTCCGTACTGCATGGGCTCCACCACATAGCTGCGCAGCGGGGCGATACTCTTTTCCAACGAGGGCCCCGTGACCAGGCGCGTGGCCGTTTCCGCGGGTAGGCGGGCCTTGAGTTCCTCCCAGAAACGCTCATCCGACCAGTTCTCGACCGCATCGCCGGCATCCACCTGCAGGTAGTAGCGGCTGCGGGTCGCCGAACGCATGCTGCAGAGGGCAAAGCCGCGCTCGTGACTGGCGTAGATGAGTTCCTGACTGGCCGGCGGGGTATCGCTCAAAAGGCCCAGCCAGCCGAAGGGGTAGATGCGCTCGTACTCGGTGAGCACGCCTGCGGGAATGGCTTGGCGGGAGACTCCGTGGAAGCCGTCGCAGCCCGCGATGTAGTCGCAGTCGATGCGCACCGACTCGCCGGCGAATTGGCAGGTGACATAGGGGCGCTCGCCCGCGACCTCGTGAGGTTGGACATCGCTGGCCTGGTACAGCGTGGTCCCGCCACCGGCTTGGCGTGCGGCCATCAGGTCGCGGGTCACTTCGGTTTGGCCGTAGACGGTCACGCAACGCCCTTCGAGCAGCTCATACAGGTCCAGCCGCTCGCGCTTGCCATCGATGGCGAACTCCACGCCATGATGCACCTGGCCTTCGTGCTCCAGCCGCTCGCTCACGCCAGCTTGGCGGAGTAGGTCCACGGTGCCCTGTTCGAGGACGCCGGCACGGATACGGCTGAGGACGTGGTCCGCGCTCTGACGCTCGATGATGACGTTGTCGATGCCGGAGCGGCTGAGCAACTGGCCGAGCAGCAGGCCGGACGGCCCGGCGCCGATGATGACGACTTGGGTATGCATGGAGAGTCCTCTTGTCGGGCGCGAGCGCCGTGTTCTTGTATGGTTCCGGTATTTTTGGACGATTCCAGCGGCTATAGGCAGCCCTATATCCCTGCATTTCTGGTACTTTTCGATGGTTCGTGCGGCTATCGCCCGAGGTCTGGAGATGAACGACGGCTACCCACCCGTTTTCAAGTTGTATGGTGAGGCGCAGGCCTGGCCCGATCCCGACTTGTTGCATTGCGAGACGATCGAAAGTCGCAGTCGACTGCATGCTTGGTGCATAGCCACCCATAGGCATGCCGATCTGGCACAGGTGCTCTATGTACGCACGGGCGCCCTGCGCTTGCAGTTGGAGGACTGGTACGGTGACTTGGCCGGGCCGCTACTGGTGGTGCTACCGATGCTCTGCGTACATGCCTTCGAGTTCGATCCTGCCGTCGAAGGCTTCGTGGTCACCTTGCCGCTGCCTCAGGTCGAGCGCCTGAAACAGCGCCTCCAGGGCGCTGGCCAGGGGCTCTTCCTCAGCGCCGCCCGGCTGGCTCTCGCCGGTGAGGAGGCGCTGTGGGTCGACGGCTTGATCGGTCAGCTCATCGCCGAATACGAGGGGCGTCGGCCGGGGCGCGAGGTAATGCTCGAGGCACTGCTGGATAGCCTGGCCGTCTGGTTGGTGCGGCAGCAGACACAAAAGGTGGCGACCGCTCTGCCGCGGCGTGCCGAGCAACACCTGGGCCGCTTTCTCGCCCTGGTGGAGCAGCACTACCGCGACCACTGGCCGCTAGGCCGTTACGCTGGTGCCCTGGGGCTCTCCGGGGTGCATTTGAATGCCGTGTGCCGGCAGTTGGCAGGGACGTCGGCGCTGGAGATCGTCCATCAGCGACTATTGCTGGAGGCACGGCGCAATCTGAGTTTCACCCAGGCCTCGGTGGCGGAGATCGCCGATGCCCTCGGTTTCGCCGATCCCGCCTATTTCGCGCGCTTCTTTCGCCGTGGAACAGGCCAGAGCCCGCTCAGTTATCGCCGTCAGGCGGCGATGCCGGAATAGGGCTGGGATCTTCACCCGCGGCATCCAGGGTTTCCGCCACCCGACTAGCCAGGGCGCCCAGGTTGAACGGCTTGGTGATCAGCGTCATGCCGGGCTCCAGATAGCCCTCCAGGTGAGCGCCTTCCGCATAGCCGGTGGCGAAGAGCACCTTGAGTCCGGGCCGGCGCTGGCGTGCGATTTCCGCCAGTTGGCGACCGTTCATGCCGGGCAGGCCGACATCCGAGAGCAACAGGTCGATGGGCCGCGTGCTTTCCAGGATGGGCAGGGCGCCTCGGGCATCCTCGGCCTGTAGTGTCGCGTAGCCCAACTCCTTGAGCAGCTCCACGACCATCTGACGGACCACGGGTTCGTCTTCGACCACCAGGATGGTCTTGCCGCCACCCTGGGGCGTGATGGTCGGCGGGGCAACCAGGGCGGGCTCCACGTCGGCACCCAGGTAGCGCGGCAGGTAGAGGCCGACGGTCGTCCCCTTGCCGGGCTTGGACTCCAGCCGCACATGCCCCTTGGACTGCTTGGCATAGCCATAGATCATCGACAAGCCCAGACCAGTGCCCTGGCCAATGGGCTTGGTGGTGAAGAAAGGATCGAAGGCGCGGGCCATCACTTCCGCCGGCATCCCGATCCCGTCGTCCGTCACCAACACGGCGACGTAGTCACCCGCACTCACCGCATCCAGGCCGCTGCCGCTTTCGGCCAGGTAGACATTGTGGGTCTCGATGCGGATCTTTCCACCATGGGGCAGGGCGTCGCGCGCGTTGATGATCAGGTTGAGCAGAGCGCTCTCCAGCTGATAGGGATCCGTCAGTGCCTGCCAGAGACCGCTATCCAGATCCAGGATGAGCGCAATGTCGCCGCGCAGGCTGCGTAGCAGCAGCTCTTCCATGGAGCGCACGCTGACATTGACCTGGACCGGCTGGAGGTCCAGCGCCTGGCGGCGGGAAAATGCCAGCAGTCGCTGGGTGAGTGCCGCGGCGCGCTGGGCCGACGTGAGTGCCGCCTGTAGGTAATGATCGAATTTTTCCTGCCGCCCGGCCTTCTGGTGACGCTGCAGCATGTCGAGGCTGCCCATGATCCCGGTGAGCAGGTTGTTGAAGTCATGGGCGATACCGCCGGTGAGCTGGCCCACCGCTTCCATCTTTTGCGCCTGGCGCAACTGCTCTTGTAGCTCTTCCTGTTCGGTGACATCCCGCCCGACGGCATAGATGAGGCCGTCCTCGGCGCTGGCCGTCCAGTCGAGAATGCGATAGCTGCCATCCCGTGCTCGTACCCGCGCCCGGAGACTCGCCGCGCCCTGCCTGTTACCCAGGCTGCGCAGGGTGTCGAATACCGGGCGTTGGTCATCCGGATGCAGTAACTCGGCTAGCTGGAGGTTCGCCAGGTCGGCTTCACGGCGACCCAGCAGCCTAGTGGCGGCACTGTTCACCGTCTTGACCTCGCCATCCGTATGGCAGATCACCATCAGGTCATGGCTAATGCGCCACATCCGGTCGCGCTCGCGGGTGCGCAATTCGATCTGCTGTTCCAGTTCCTGGCGCGAGCGGGTGAGGACCTCGCGCGCATCGACGATGCTCTGGATATCGGTGCAGGTACCGAACCACTGCTCGATGCGTCCCTTGGCGTCACGCACGGGCTGGGCCCGACCCAGCACCCAGCGGTAACGGCCCGAGCGGTGCCGCAGGCGATACTCGATGTGATAGGGCTCGCCGGTGCTGAGGCTGTGGTGCCAGACCTTCCAGGTGCGCTCCTGATCTTCCGGATGAAAGAAGTTGGCCCAACCTTCGCCCTCTGTGGAGCCTTCCGGCACACCAGTGAATTCATACCAACGATCGTTGAAGAAAAAGTGGTGGCCATCCGGGCGTGTGGCCCAGACCATCTGGTCGATGGAGTTGATGATGGCACGCAGTTGGGCCTCGTTGCGGGCCAGTTCCTGAGCCTGGCGTCGATGGCTACTGATGTCGATGAACAGCACAGCGAAGCGGTCGGCGGGCAGCTTGTGAGCGCGCACCTCGTACCAGTGCTCATGCTGTAGCTGCAGCAGGATGTCGAACTGGGTGAACTCCGCATCGGAATTCATGAAGTCGATGTAGGCGGGCAGTAGGTCCGCTTCAAGTTGTGGCAGGGACTCGCGCAGGGTCTTGCCGAACACCTGATCCAAGGGAATACCGGTCAGGGTAGCGAAGATCGGGTTGACCTCGATAAAGCGGAAGTCCTGCATCCGCCCGGCATCGTCACGGATCGCCTGAGCCGTGTAGAAGCCCTCGCGCATGCCGTGGTACAGCTCCTGTAGCCAGACATCCCGCTCGGTGATGGCTGCTTCGTTGCGCTTACGCTCGGTGATGTCGTAGCACACCCCCAGGTAGCGTCCCGTGCCCTCGCTAGACATCAACTGGCCGCGGCGCCCCAGCCAACGCTCTTCGCCGGTGTCGGCACGGCGGATACGATATTCCAGGTACTCCAGCGCATCTTCGCCAGGTTCCGCCGAGAGTGTCCGCAAGCTGGCGGCATCGTCAGGATGCAGTAGCTGGAGCAGTTCATCCAACGGATAACTGCGCCGCTCCGGCAACCCCCATAGGTGGCAGAAACCTGAGGAAACCAGGAGTCGCGCCTCGCCCGGCAGGAGTTCGAAGGTACCGACCCGGCCTACCTGCTGCGCCAGGCGCACGCGCTCCTCGGATACCAGCTGTTCGGTCCGGTCCTGCAGGACGTGGACGAAACCGAGCACCTCTGCGGATTGCTGCAGGGCGGTCGTCGCTACTTCAACCCAGCGGGATTGGCCCTGGCGGAGTCCGATCCAGCCCGCACCCTGACCCTGCGCCTCGATCAGCGCCTGGTGCTGGGTGGTGGCAAGAAAGGCAGCGTCGCGGCCGGTCGTCAGCAGCTCGGTGAGGAGCTGCCCCTCGGCATCCGCCGCCGTCCAGCCACACAGCAACTCCGCACCCCGATTCCAGCGCTCGATGCGCCCGTGCCGGTCGGTGATGACCAGGGCATGGGACGTCAGTTGCAGCAGCGCCAGTTGTTCGAGCGAAGCGATCGACATTCAGGGATTTCCTTGGACTGGCGCGGCAATTGACGGTTAGGCCTCGACACCCTCACTCAGTTGGACATTCAAACTACGCAGGGCATTCCAGTACTCAGGATAGGTCTTGCCGACGCATTCCGGATCGAGAATGCGGATGCCCGCCACCTTGAGACCGGCCAGGGCGAAACACATGGCGATGCGGTGATCGGCGTGGGTTTCGATCACCGCATCGACCTGACTCCCCGCCAAGGCGGGATCGGCAGCCACCAGCAGGTCGTCGCCCTCTACCTGGGCCAGTCCGGGGCGGATGGCGTTCAGACCGTCGTGCAGTGCGGCCACCCGGTCGCATTCCTTCACCCGCAGGTTGGCAAGCCCCACGAAACGTACCGGGGTTTCGTTGAAGGCCGCCAGGACGGCCAGCGTAGGAATGGCATCCTGCATCTGCGAACCGTCGATCACGGCCGGCAGGCGCGGGAAGGCGGCGATGAAGTCGCGGGCCTTGGCATCGGGCTGGGTGAAGGCATCGTCGGCGACGCCTAGGTCGATGGTGCCGTCGGTCAAGGCCTGGGCCGCCCAGAGATAGGTCGCCGCCGAGGCGTCCGGTTCGATGAAGTAGTCGCGGGCCAGGTAACCGGTCGGAGCGACCCGCCAGGTCGCGGCGTCGAGTTGTTCCACCTCGGCACCGAAGGCGCGCATGGCCGCGACGGTCAGATCGACATAGCCACGGGCACCGATCTCGCTGCCGCGCAAGGCCACGTCCACGGGCTCGCTGCCCAGGGCGGCCAGCATCAGCAGCGCGGAGACGTACTGGCTGGACAGCCCGGCATCGACCTCGAAGCGGCTGGCGGTGAGGCGACCCTGGCCCTGGACCGTCACCGGTGGGCACCCCGTCGGGGCTTCGACCTGGATGCCATTGGCGCTGAGGGTATCGAGCAGGGGGGCGATGGGGCGCTTCTGCATATAGGCATCACCGGTCAGGGTGACGGCGCCGTCGACGGTCGCCACCGCGGCCGTGAGGAAGCGCACGGCGGTGCCGGCATTGCCGAGGAACAGTGGCTGGGGCGGCGGCTGCAGGCGCCCGCTACTGGTCACCACGAAGGTCGTGGCATCCGGCTCGTCGATGGTGACGCCCATCAGCCGCAGGGCCTCGGACATATGGCGGGTGTCATCGCTCTTGAGCGCGCCGGTCAGGCGACTCGTGCCCTTCGCCAAGGCGGCCAGCAGTAGAGCCCGATTGGTGATGGACTTGGAGCCGGGCGGGGCGATCCGCCCATGTAGTGCGATGTTGGGCGGGGTGACGGTTATGTAGGGTCTGGCGGACATGGGGGCTCCAAGCGACTTCGCGACAGGCCATGGCGGCGGATCGCAACAAGGGCGCCATGATGCCATTTCATGCGGCTCAGGCCCAAGCGGCCTGCCGATTAATACCACCCCTATAGGTGTGATTGAATCCTCATCCACCCTCTACCGTCATGAACAGGTCATCAAGGCGGGGTAGTGCTAACTGCTTTCTACCTGAGGAGCCCG